>Ga0307513_10004416_pt1 | contig 18779 bp, 17 predicted proteins | sample 15_EM_MG_FD_202174 | JGI IMG/M metagenome (GOLD analysis project Ga0307513, IMG submission 202174) | Populus trichocarpa ectomycorrhiza microbial communities from riparian zone in the Pacific Northwest, United States - 15_EM | ecosystem: Host-associated > Plants > Roots > Unclassified | place...
TGGTATCCTTACTTCATGCGGCGACTGGCGGAACGCCCGGCTAACATCTGGTTCGTCCTGAAGAACATGTTGAAAGGTTGAAGCGGGAGACTAATGAGCGACTTCGCTTGGATATTGTGGGTGGTGCTCGGCGTGATTCTGATCATCGCCGAAATCTTTACGCCGGGCTTCGTGCTGCTCTGGTTCGGCGCGGGCGCGATTGCCGCCGCGCTCGCCGCGCTTGTCGGCGTCGGCTACCCGTTGCAGTTCCTGATCTTCTTCATCGTCTCGATTGCCCTGACCGCCGCCTCGCGCACGATCTTCACGAAGTATCTCATGCGCAATTCGGGCGAGGGCAGCTATAAATCGGGCGCGGAGTCGCTGCCGGGGCAGGTGGGCACGGTAGTCACTTCGAGTCAGGGCGCGCTCTCCGAGGGCGCGGTGAAAGTCTACGGCTCGACGTGGACGGCCTATCCCGCCGAAGGCGAAGAACCTTTGGAGGCAGGCTCGCGCGTCGTCGTCGAGAGCGTCCGCGGCGCGTCGATCTACGTCCGCCGCGCACCCTCCGCGCCCGACTGGCGTCCGAGCGCGCTGCCGGAAGCAAGAGAAGAATAGAAACGGAAAAAGGGTAAGGGAAAAGGCTAAGAGTCTCTAACCAAACTCGACGGTGCGGGTAATGATGTAGGGGCAGGGCTTGTCCCTGCCCGCTCGCTTTGGCAAACACACGGGCAGGGACCAGCCCTGCCCCTACATTTATTCCGGTTTTGTTAGTGGCTCTAAAGGTAAAAACAAGAAGGCGCGTTCATCATGCGCCGCTTGCTTTCAACCTTTAGCCTTTTCCTCTTACCCTTTTCCCTGTCTCAGGGTATCGGCGAAGTGTCGTCTTCCATGCCGTGGAGGGTCGGGTCGTCTTCGAGGGCGGCGAGTTCGACGGTGATCGGTTCGGGGGCGGGGGCGGCGAGGTCTTCGCCGTCGAAGCGTGCGAGGACGACGGTGATGTTGTCTTCGCCTCCGCGTTTGTTAGCCTCTTTGACGAGGGCGTCGCAGGCTGCGGCGAGGTCGGCACGGCTTTCGGCGACGATCTGGAGCATCTCTTCGGCGCGCATCTTGCCGGATAGCCCATCGCTGCAAAGCAACATGATGTCGCCGCGCTGGAGGCGAACGCGCGAGACGACGGGCGCGAGATCGCTCTGCGCGCCGAGCGCCTGTAGGATGACGTTGCGGAACATGTGCGTCTCGGCGTCTTCCTCGGTGATCTGGCCAACATCCACGAGTTGCTGCACGAGCGATTGATCTTTGGTGGCGAGTTTGATCTCATCGCCGCGTATGACGTAGGCGCGGCTGTCGCCGACCTGTACGAAGTCCATCGTGTTCCCGGCGATGGCGGCGGCGGTGAGCGTCGCGCCCATGCCGCTGCAACGCGGGTCTTCGAGGCTTTTGCGGTGGATGGCATAGTTGGCGTAGCCGGTGGCGTTGCGCAGGCAATCGACGAGCGAGACGTTCGCGCCCTGATCGTCGGTTTTGTGGCCGGAGTCCTCTTCGGTGAGCATCTCGCGTACGCTCTCGACGGCCATGCGGCTCGCCACGTCGCCCGCGAGCGCGCCGCCCATCCCATCCGAGACGATGAGCACCAGCCCCTCGCTGCCCACTTCAAAGCGGCGGATACCGTCGGGCGGTTCTTGCGCGCCGTCCGAACCGCTCCAACTCTCTCCCGACGCGAGATCGAGCACGAGGAAGTTGTCCTCGTTGCCCTGCCGGACGCGGCCAATGTCGGTTTGTGCGTGTAGCTCGACGAACATAAGCGGGTGAATGCTAAGTGGTAAATGGTGAATGTGAAAGCCTGAGCGTCTTTATCTATTCACCATTTACCATTCACAAATTACTGTTAACTAAATTAACTAAATTTTCCCAAGAGCCTGATCAATATCGGCGATGATGTCGTCTACGTCTTCGAGGCCGACGGAGATGCGCACGAGGCCGTCGGTGATGCCGAGCCGCGCGCGCGTTTCGGGGAGCACGGAGGCGTGCGTCATCGTCGCCGGGTGTGAGATCAGCGACTCCACCGCGCCGAGGCTTTCGGCGAGCGTGCAGAGCCGGACGCCTTCGAGCACGGCACGCGCGTTCGCGAGCGAGCCGACATCGAAGGCGACCATGCCGCCGAAGCCGCGCTGTTGCCGCTTCGCCAGATCGTGCTGGCGGTGCGAGAGCGACCCCGGATAGTAAATTTTCTGCACCTTCGGATGCTCTTCGAGAAAGGCGGCGACGGCGCGTCCGTTCTTGTCGTGCTGCTCCATACGCAGGGCGAGCGTCTTCGTGCCGCGCATGATGAGCCAAGAGTCGAAGGGCGAGAGGATCGCGCCCGCGCTGTTCTGAATGAACTTGATCCACTCGGCGTCCTGCTCGTCGTTCAAGACGACCACGCCGCCGACGCTGTCCGAATGACCGTTCAAATATTTCGTCGTCGAGTGCAGGACGATGTCTACGCCGAACTCCAACGGGCGTTGCAGGTAGGGCGAGAGAAACGTGTTGTCGCAGACGACCCGTGCGCCGCGCGCGTGCGCGATGTCGGAGACGGCTTGCAAGTCCGTCACCATCATCACGGGATTGGTCGGCGTCTCGACGAAGACCATCCGCGTGTTGTCGCGGATCGCGGCCTCGACGTTCGACGCGTCCGACGTGTCAACGTAGGTAAACTCGATGCCGTAATTGGAGAGCACGCGCGAGAAGAGGCGATACGTGCCGCCGTAAGTGTTATCGGAGACGACGACGTGGTCGCCAGCTTTGACGAGGCGGAGCGTCGCGTCGATGGCGGCCATGCCGGAGGCGAAGGCGTAGCCGAAGCGCGCGCCTTCGAGGGCGGCGATGTTCTGTTCGAGGGCCAGGCGCGTCGGGTTCTGCGTGCGCGCGTACTCGAAGCCCTTGTGCTTGCCGAGTCCCTCCTGCGCGTAGGTCGAAGTTTGATAAATCGGCACGGAAACCGCGCCCGTCGCCGCGTCAGGCTCCTGCCCCGCATGTATGGCCGTAGTTTGAAATCCCATAAAGTCAGTAAATGGCGAATGGTATATGGCGAATAGTCAGCGCAATCAAAAACTCAAACGTGAAACCGCACGAGCCGCACTTTTCACCTTGAAATCATAGCTGAAAAACTTTGCGCATCGTAGCCCGCAGAATGTGCGGTGTCAAACCGCTCAAAGGTACGAGGCAAAAGGTTGGAGGGCAAAGGGGAGGGAAAGGCGGAATCGCGTGCGCCGCGCGTCTCCACTCCTTTTCCCTTTACCCCTGACCCTCTCGCCGTGCTTTTCATTGACACTCGCGGGCGCGACAGGCTATCTTGCAATCCCGTGAACGACACGGACTCGCCAGCCCAAATTTCAGCCATCGCCGTCATCCCCGCGCGCTTCCATTCGACCCGACTTCCCGGAAAACCTCTGCTCGACATCTGCGGGCGACCGATGATCGTGCGCGTCTGCGAACGCGCGCTCGCGGCACGCAACGTCGCGCGCGTGCTGGTCGCGACCGACGACGAGCGCATCCGCGATGCCGTGCGCGCCGCCGGTTACGAGGCGTTGATGACGCGCGCCGATCACGCCAGCGGCAGCGACCGCCTCGCCGAAGCCGCCGCCACGCTCGAAGATAGTTTCGACATCATCGTCAACGTGCAGGGCGACGAGCCGCAAATTTCGCCGCGCACCATCGAACGCGCCGTCGCGGCCTTGTGGGATGACACGGAAGCCGCGTGCGCAACGACGTGTGAGGCCGTCGGCGGCGTGCGCGACGTGTTGAGCGCAGACGTGGTCAAAGTCGTCTCCGACGCTCGCGGTCACGCGCTCTATTTTTCGCGTTCACCGATTCCGTACCCGCGCGATGCCGTGCGCAAGTTCGGCTCACTCGCCGCCGCGCTCGAAGTCGAACCCGCGCTGCTCGCCACCTTTCGCAAGCACACGGGGCTTTATGTGTACCGCCGCGCCTTTTTGTTAGAATACGCGCGTTGGCCTCAGTCCGCGCTCGAACGCGTCGAATCGCTCGAACAACTGCGCATGCTCGAACACGGCGCGAAGATTCGCGTGGTGGAAACCGGGGAAAGGTCAATCGGCGTGGACACGCCCGAAGACCTCGAACGCGTGCGCGCGCTATTCGCCGCCGACACGCTGAAAGAAAGGTAGCCTCATAGGACGGGTTGAAAGGAAGGTAGCCTCATATGACCAACGAAGAGATGGAACGCGCCCTTGAGTTTTTGGTCAAGAGTCAGGCCGCATTCGACGCGCGCCAAGCCGCATTTGAAGAACGGCAAGCCGCGGTTGAAGAGCGGATGGCCGCCTTTGACGTGAAGCAAGAGCAGACCAATCAGCAAATCGCCGAGATGAGCAGGCAGATACAGATTTACGCGGAAACACAATCTGAGTTTATCCAGATCGTCACTGCAAGCATGACGCGACTGGCCGAGGCTCAAGCGCGCTCCGAGCAAATGATCGCGGAGTCGAACGCACGCACCGACGCGCTCATCGCGGAGTCGAGCGCGCGCTTGGACGAGAAGATTGCGGAGTCGAACACGCGTCTGGACGCGAAGATTGCGGATACGAACGCGCGTTTGGATCGTCTGGCGGCAATGCTCGAACGCAACCTCAAGGGCGGTAACGGCGCGTCCTGAATATGTTCCTGTCTGACCTGAGAGGGGCGTCTGTGTGCGCCCGCCCCTGTACTTTATATGGACGATTGGATCGGGTTAGCGATCATCCTGTTGATAATCATAGGCGGCCTGTTTGCGGCGTCACGGTTGGGCGCGCCGCCCGAACAGATTTCGGAGGAAGAATTCGAGCGGCGCGCCAGAGAGGGCGCGCACACGCGCGCGGCGATGTTTGCTTTGCAGCAGTTGTTGCACCCGAAGGCGGCGAAGGCCATCGAGGTGCAGCAGGATTTGAAACACGGTTATTACAACAAGAAGAAAATTCCGGGCGACGGCGACGACGCCGAACCCGGCGCGGATAGTCCGGGTAAGTCTGCCACCGAGGAGAGAGATGCCTAAATATATTTTCGTCACGGGCGGAGTGGTTTCGAGTCTGGGGAAAGGTCTGGCGGCGTCGTCCATCGGGTGCTTGCTCGAAGCGCGCGGCCTGACCGTCACGCTCATGAAACTCGACCCGTATATCAACGTAGACCCCGGCACGATGTCGCCCTTCCAGCACGGCGAGGTCTTCGTCACGGACGACGGCGCGGAAACCGATCTCGACCTCGGCCACTACGAACGCTTCACGCACGCACGCCTCACACGCGCCAACAACTGGACGACGGGTCGCATCTACCTCTCCGTCATCGAAAAGGAGCGGCGCGGCGATTACCTCGGCAAGACCATTCAGGTCATCCCGCACATCACGGACGAGATCAAAAAGGCCGTGCGCGCCGTTGCCGAAAAGGACGATGTGGATGTCGTCATCGTCGAGATCGGCGGCACGGTCGGCGACATCGAGAGTTTGCCGTTCCTCGAAGCGATCCGCCAGATGGGCAACGAAGAGGCGAAGGACGGCCAGCGCGGCGCGATCTTCGTACACCTCACGCTCGTCCCCTACATCGCCGCCGCGGGCGAACTCAAGACCAAGCCGACGCAACACTCCGTGCGCGAACTGCGCGAGATCGGAATCGCCGCAGACATCTTGCTCTGCCGCTCCGACCGTAATCTCTCGCGCGACCTGCGCGGCAAGATCGCGCTCTTTTGCAACGTCACGGAACGCGCCGTGATCACCGCCGAAGACGTGGACACCATCTACGACGTGCCGCTCGCCTTTCACGAACAGGGACTCGACGAGTTGATCGTCGATTCGCTCGGCCTGCAAAAACGCGCCGCCAACACAGACCTCTCACACTGGCGCGAACTCGTCGCCACCATTCGCGAACCGGCGGCGGGCGAAGTCACCATCGGCATCGTCGGCAAGTACGTCGAACTGGAAGATTCCTACAAGTCTCTGCGCGAAGCTCTGACGCACGGCGGCGTCGCCAACAACGTGCGCGTGAACGTGCGTTGGGTGGAGTCGGAAAAGTTGATGGAGGAGAATTTCGAGGAACGCCTGCGCGACTACGACGCCATCCTCGTGCCCGGCGGTTTCGGTGCGCGCGGCGTGGCCGGGATGATCCGCGCCATCTCCTACGCGCGCAAGAGCCGCACGCCCTTCTTCGGCATCTGCCTCGGCATGCAGACGGCGGTCATCGAATACGCGCGCTCGATGTGCGGGCTGACGAACGCCGACTCGACCGAGTTCGACCCGGCGACGCCCTACCCGGTCATCTTCAAACTGCGCGACCTCGTCGGCGTCGAAGAGTTGGGCGGGACGATGCGACTCGGCTCGTGGCAATGTCGCCTCGCCGCCGCGAGTCTGGCGCGCGAGGTCTACGGCGGCGCGCCGGAGATCGGCGAGCGTCACCGTCATCGCTACGAGTTCAACCCGGAGTTTCGCGAGACGTTGGAGCGCGCCGGACTCGTCTTCAGCGGCGAATCGCCCGATGGCCGTTTCATCGAGATGGTCGAACTCGCGCGCGACGCGCATCCCTGGTTTCTCGGCTGCCAGTTTCACCCCGAATACAAATCGAAACCGCTCGACGCACACCCGCTGTTTACCTCCTTCGTCCGTGCCGCGCTCAACAATCGCCTGCGCAACGAAACGACCGTGGAAGAATCACACGACACCGAACTGAGCACCGCCTCGCACCGCGTCGGCGTCGCGGGCGACGATTAAGACAAAGGATGAAGGAGGAACGATGAATGATGAAGTAAAAGCAGTTTGCTTTCAGTTCATCGTTCCTCGTTCCGCCTTCATCCTTATTCTTTATGCTGTACATTTCGGTTGAGAAACCGGACAATAAAAGCGTGTGAATCGTGAATCGTACATCGTGAATAGTAAGAGTAAAGAGGCTTTGTCTGTTCACGATTTAGGATTCACGAGTCACGAGTAAATCATGCTTCATTGTCCCACATGCGGTCGGTTGTTCGAGGCGGACGTGCGGACGTGCCCGCACGACGGGGCGACTTTGCGTGCCGACTCGACCATCGCCGCGCCGTCTCTATTAGACCCGCTCGTCGGGCGCGTGCTGGATGAGAAATATCGTCTGGACAGGCGGCTCGGCGAGGGCGGGATGGGGACGGTTTATCAGGCGACGCACCTGTTGATTGATCGTCCGGTGGCGTTGAAGGTCTTGCACCAGCGTTTCGTGGAGGACGAGGCGGCGCAGGAACGTTTCCGGCGCGAGGCGCGCGCCGCCGGTCGTCTCCGCCACACGAACGCCGTGACGGTGACGGATTTCGGGCGCACCGCCGACGGCTGCGTCTACATCGTCATGGAGTTGCTCGAAGGGCGAAACCTGCGCGAGGTGCTGGCCTTCGAGTCGCCGCTTGAGAGCAGGCGCGCGGTCGCGCTGATGTTGCAGGTGGCGGCGGCGGTCGAGGCGGCGCACGAAAGCGGCGTCATCCATCGCGACCTCAAACCGGCCAACATCTTCATCGTGCAACCGAAGAACGCGCCGCCGCTCGTCAAAGTGTTGGACTTCGGCATCGCCAAACTCGCCGCCGACTCGGTTGACGACTCGGAGCAGCACGCGCTCACGCTGACGGGTGTGATGATCGGGACGCCGCGCTATATGTCGCCCGAACAGTGCGACGGCGCGCACCTGACGCCCGCCTCCGACGTGTACAGCCTCGGCATCATTCTCTACGAGATGCTCACCGGCTCGACCCCTTTCACCGGCGCATCGCCGCTCGCCGTCGCCCTGCAACACTCGTCGAAGCCGCCGCGCCGCCCGACCGAGTTGGTCGCCACCATCCCGCCCGAACTCGAACGCGTCGTGCTGCACGCGCTCGAAAAAAATCCTCTGAACCGCCCGCCCGATTCCGGCGCGTTCAGGCGCGAACTTTTAACGGCGGCCAAGCTCGCCGGGATCGCGCGCACACACGATTATCCCGCCGACGAACTTGAGAACGGGAACGGCGCAGAGCCGACCGGGCGATTCGTGCTCGGCGCAACTTCCGGCGGGCGACGCGGCAACGGGACACACAACGACACGACGAGCCTCGCGGATGCGACCGACAGGCATAGACCGCAAACCGGAAACGTCGCCATCGCATCGGCCACGGACGCCTTCGCGGTCGCCGTCGCGCCCGCGTCTCAGGCGGCGCAACCGTTCACGCGGATCAAGGTCTTGTTGCACGACCGACGCACGTTGCTCAACCGACTCAACCGTCCGCCCATCCTGTTAGGGTCGGCCATAGCGTTGCTCGTGCTGGTCGTCGGCCTCACGGCGTTTGTCAGGACGCGCAATAACAGCGCGACACTTCCGGTCGAGAACGCGACGCTCGCGGCGACCCCGACGCCGACGCCGGAAGCGACCCCGACGCCGACGCCCGACGAGGCCGCGAACAAAAAAGCGCAGGCGACGAAGAGCCGGCGCGCGAGCCGCACACCCAACCGGGGCAAAGAGCGGAAGGGATCAAAAGTCGGCTCGGCGTTCAAGAAATTGAAGAAGGTTTTGAACCCGTTTTAGAACTGATTACTGTGGAAGAACTTTGTTCATCCCGTCAGATTATTGAGTCAGAGTTTTCTTCGTCCCTGACGGGACTTCTCAAGAGGTTTCATCGCCCCTGATATGTCAACCCAATCACCCGTACAATCTTTTCAAGTCGGCAACGCCACGTTCGGCGACGGTCGTTTGACGATCATCGCGGGGCCGTGCGTGATCGAATCGCCGGAGCACGCTTTGATGATGGCGCGAGAGTGCGCGCGGCGTGCGCGCGAGGCCGGGCTTGACTACGTCTTCAAGGCATCATACGACAAGGCCAACCGCTCGTCGCACGAGAGCTTTCGCGGGCGCGGGATGCGCGAAGGGCTGGAAGTTTTGCGGCGCGTGAAGGAAGAGGTCGGCGTGCCGGTGTTGACGGACATTCACGACGTGTCGCAGGTTGAGCCGGTCGCAAGCGTGGCCGACGTGTTGCAGATTCCGGCGTTCCTTTCGAGGCAGACGGATTTGATCGTCGCGGCGGCGCGTTCGGGTCGCGTCGTGAACGTGAAGAAGGGACAGTTTCTCGCACCCGCCGACGCGCGCAACATCGTGCGGAAGGCGCGCGCCGAAGGCTGCGAAAAACTGTTGCTCACGGAGCGCGGCGTCACCTTCGGCTACGGCAATCTCGTCGTCGATATGCGCTCGTTCCCGATCATGCGAAGTTTCGGCGCGCCCGTTGTCTTCGACGTGACGCACTCGCTGCAACTGCCGGGCGGACTCGGTCATGCAACGGGCGGGCAGTCGGAGTACATCGAACCGCTCGCGCGCGCGGGGGTCGCCTGCGGCGTGGACGCGGTCTTTATGGAAGTACACGAACAGCCAGAGCGCGCCCTCTCAGACGGGCCGAACGCGCTCCCGCTCGCGCGGCTCGAACCGCTCCTGCACGTGTTGCGCGACATACACGAACTCGTCCGGCGTAACGCCACGGAAAACCAGACACTCGCTCAGGTATGAACAATCTTCGTCTGCTCAAACTCGCTCTCGTCTTGACACTGTTGCTGCCCTCGACCGGCGCACGCGCGCAGGAAGAGGCGCGCCCCGTCTGGCAGGTCGTGCGCTTCGACGTGACCGCCACGCTCCCCGCTCCGTCAGCCGCCGACCGTTCGCTCACGGCGCGCGCGCTCATCTCCGCGCGAAACGTCGGGACGGGCGCAGGTCGCAGTTTGACCGTGCGCCTCAACTCGGCGGCGGAGATCAAGTCTGCGACGGTCGGCGACGCTTCCGCACAATACTTCGCGCGGGCGGAGGCGCGCACCGGGTTGCAGCAGGTGTCTCTGACGCTCGCCGCGCCAATCGCGCCCGGTTCTTCCGTCAACGTCGCGCTCGATTACCGTTTGCCCGTTTCCGCGAACACGGGGCTGGCGGCCATCTCGCCCGAAGGCGCGCAGTTTCTCCCGCTCTCCGGTTGGTATCCGTCGCCGAACTCGCAGTTCGCCCTGCGCGGGGCAGACACAGCCCCTCTGCGTCTCACCGTCAACGCGCCGGGCGGCGAGACGGTCGTCGCTTCCGGCACGGGCGCGGGCGCGACCTTTGAACAAAAACTTTCCGCCCAGCCGTTTTTTCTGACGGGCAAATGGGAGATGGTCGAAGGCGCGGGTGACGCGCGCGGCGTGAGCGCGTACCTTCCGCGCGGCGCGACCGCCGACGAACGCAAACGCGCCGAGACGCTCATCGCGCTCGCCGCTTCGGCGCGCAGTTTTTATACGGGACTGTTCGGCGCGTTGCCGGACGCCCCGATCCGTCTCGTCGCCGTCACGCGCGGCGCGGGCTTCGACATGGGCGGCACGATCTTGCTCGACACGGCGGTCTTTCGTCGCGCCAGAGTAGACGCTTTGACGGCGCAACTCGTCGGCGAAGCGGTCGCGCGCATGTGGCTCGGCGGCGCGACGCCCGTGCGCGGCGAAGGCGCGGGCGTCGTGCGCGAAGGTTTGGCGCGCAACCTCTCGACGCTCTTTCTGGAAAAGGAGTTCGGGCGCGAGGTCGCCGACGCCGAACGGCTGCGCCAGCGCATCGCCTATTCCGCCGTCGCCCGCCGCGACGCCCCGCTCAACGTCACCACGCCGCTTGAGCCGACTTACTATCTCTCCGTCGCCAACAAGGGCGCGATGATCTGGCGACTCGCGGACCGCGCGCTCGGACGCGAAGCGTTTCTCGGCTTGCTGCGCGAACAGCTACAAAAGAATCGTGAAAGCGAACTCACGCTCGCCGTCCTGCGCGCCGCCTTCAACGCGGCGGGCGGCGCGCCTCTGAAGACCGCGCTCGACGCCGGTTTCGATCAGCCGACCGAAATCGATCTCCTGATCGGTCTGCCGCAACTGCGCGGCGGCGAATGGGTGTCCGCGCTCAGGAACACCGGCGCGATTGAGACGTCCGTCACCGCCGCCGCCATCACGGATAGCGGCGAGCGCATCGTCTCGCAGGCCGTCATTCCCCCGCGCGACTTCGCCGACGTTCATTTCAAGACAACGGCGCGCATCGTCCGCGTCGAAGTTGACCCGGAAAAACTCTATCCCCAACTCGACTACGCCAACGACGCCGCGCCGCGCGCGCCCGCGCTCGAAGATTCACTCGAAGACGCCACGCGTCTGCTCGCCGCAGGGCAACACGCGCAGGCCGAAACCACCGCCCGCGAGATGCTCGCCCGCGCGCCGCTCATGCAGGACGCGCGCATCCTGCTCGCCCGCGCGCTGCTCGAACAAAACAAACTTCCCGACGCCGAACGCGAATTCCGCGCCGCGCTCGACGACCGCCTGCCGCTGCCCGCGACGCTCGCGTGGGCAAACGTCGGACTCGGCGAAATCGCCATGCGGCGGAATCAGGCGGCGGAGGCCACGAAGTTTTTCACGGAGGCAGTGCGCGCCGAAGGCGGTTATGCGCCCACGCTCGTCGCGCGCGCGGCGCGTCTGAAAGCGGAGGCCGCGTTGGGAGCGTCCGCGCCCGCCATTGACGAAAGCGTGCGCGCCGCCGTGACGCAGTTTGATCAGACGATTCGCGGCGGCAGGAAAGCCGAACTCGACGCGCTGCTCATGCCCGGCGAACTCGCCACGTTTGCCAAAGGCATCATCGGCAGCCAGCCCGAACAGTGGCAGACGAAACTGCTGCGCACCGAGTCGCTCGGTTCGGATCGCTTCGCCGCCGACGTTCAGATCACGGCCAAGACGCTCGGCGGTCGCGAACAGTCGGGCGCGGCTGTGCTCGTCTTCGCGCGTAGCGGCAACGCGTTGCGTCTCGTTGACGTGCCCATCTTCGAGGTGCGCTGAAATGGCGGATACGCGAAACACGTCGAACGTCGAACCACGCGCCGCGCGCGTCAAACTGCTGTTGCTGGACTGCGACGGCGTACTCACCGACGGGCGCATCACGCTTCTGGAGAACGGCGACGAAGAGAAGAGTTTCCACACGCGCGACGGCCACGGCCTCGTGCTCCTGCATCGCGCCGGGTTGCGTTCGGGCATCATCTCCGGTCGCACTTCGTCCGCCGTCGAACGCCGCGCGCGCGACTTGGGCATCACCTACGTCCGGCAGGGAACGTGGGACAAGATCAAAGATTTCGCGGAGGTGTTGGCCGCCGCCGGAGTCGAAGCGGGCGACACGGCTTACGTCGGCGACGACGTGACGGACATCCCTCTGATGCGCCGTTGCGGGTTCGCCGTCGCCGTCGCCGACGCGACCGCCGACACGCGCGCCGCCGCGCATTACACCACGAGCCTCCCTGGAGGCTTCGGCGCAGTCCGCGAAGTCTGCGAACTGATCCTCAAAGCTCAAGGCCGCTGGCCTGAACTCATGCAGAGATACGAGGGGAGTGACGCGTGACGCGTGACAGGTGACGAGATAAAGAAAGATGCTTGTCTTTCATCTTGTCACCTGTCGCTTGTTATACGTCACTTTTTTTTACGGAGTAAAAAATTATGACCACAGAGCAACCGGAAATTTTATACGTCGAGGATACGCAGGACACGCGGTTTCTGGTGGAGTGGAGTTTGAAGCAGGAGGGCTTCCACGTGACCGCCGTGCAGACGGCGGATGAGGGGCTGACGCTCGCACGCGAAAATTCTTACGCGCTCATTCTCCTCGACATCGGACTCACAGACATGGACGGCCTCGCGCTCTGCCGCGAGATTCGCGAGTTCAACACGCAGACGCCGATCCTTTTCTTCACCGCCTACGCCCCGCTACTCGACCACGAAGAGGCCAAACGGGCGGGCGCGCAGGGTTGCCTGCGCAAACCCGAAGACACGCAACGCCTCGTCCCCGCCATCCGCACGCTCATCGAACAGGTTGACGGCTAGACTTACCGACCCGCCGTTAATTTCGAGAGTGAACTGATGATGGCTCGACGTTAAATTACACACTGCTCCCGATCAACGTCTCTTCGACTTCGCTTTGAGTTTGCGCGCGACGCGTGTGCGCGGTTTCCGCGGCCTGTTCGCTTCCGTCTCGGCGGCGAAGTTCGCGCGGCACAGACTGATGAACGTTTGCGTGACGGGCGATTGATAACCGCCGGACAGGTAGGCGAAACCGAGTTCGGAGTTGATCTGCGCGCCCTCGATCCACCAGCGCACGAGTCGCCCCCCGGCGATCTCTTCCAACGCCGAACGCACCGGCACGATGCCGACGCCCATCCCCGTCTCCACCATCCGCTTGATCGAAGTCAGGCGACTCAACTCCATCGCCACGACCGGGCGCAAGCCCGCCTCTGCGAAGAACCCGTCAATCAGTCGGCGCGTGTTGCCGCCGCGTTCGCCGAGGATGAGTTTCTGCCCCGCCAACTCGAACGCGCTGATCACGCGCTTGTGCGCGAGCGGGTGATCCGGGTTCGCAATGGCGATCAACTCGTCTTTCAGCAGCAACTCCGTCTGCACACCCCGCGCCTCCACCGGCAGCGAGATAAAGGCGATGTCCAACTCACCCGCCGTGATCTGCCTGACGAGCGCCTCACTCGTCCCGGACGTGACCGTGACCTCGACGTTCTCGCAACGCGCCCGCAGTTCTTGCAGGATCAGCGGCAGTTGATCGGAACTGAACATCGCCGACGCGCTACCCAGACGCAGACGCCCGTGCGCCGTGCCGGACAGTTCGGCCAACTCGGAGAGTGCGGCGTCGTGTTCGCGCAGGATGCGACGCGCGCGTTCGAGCAGGCGTTCTCCTGCGTGCGTGAGAACACAGCGGCGGGGCGTGCGCACGAAGAGGAGCGTGCCGGTTTCGAGTTCGAGTTGGCGAATCTGCATGCTGATGGCCGCCTGCGTGACGTGGCAGCGCACGGCGGCGGCGGTGAACGTGCGCGTCTCGGCGATAGCCGCCAAAGCCCTGAGTTGTCGTATCTCCATCGGGGGAAACCTCGGTATCAGAGTTGATTATCAAGTAGATAAAATCTTTTAGTTTCCATTATATGTCAACTCTTTTTACAATCCGGCCATCATAGCCGGTAGGGACAGGCGTCCGCGCCGAGTGAAGTCCCGGACAAAAGATGAAGGCCAGACACGAACCTACAAACCTCTCCCACGCGCCCAGAGATCTGCACGCGCCGCTCATCGTGCTCGGCGTGGACGGCGGCGGCACGAAGACTCAGGCCATCATCACGGACGAAGCAGGCCGCACGCTCGGCGAAGGACGCTCCGGACCTTCCAACCCTCTGCGCGTCGGCGTGAGCAACGCGGCGGCGGCGGTGCGCGAGGCGGTTGATCGCGCGTGTGCGTCGGCGGACGTGCTCCGGACGGATATTGCTTCGGCAGAGGTCGGGCTGGCAGGAGTGCGCCGCGCGGACTTGAAAGAGCGCATGGCCGATGCACTCCAACGCGCGCTCGGCATCAGTTCGCTCGAAGTCGTGACGGACGCCGACATCGCGCTCTACGGTGCGACGGGCGGGAAGCCGGGTCTGGTTTTAATCGCGGGCACGGGTTCGATCTGTTGCGGGAAGAACGCGCGGCGCAGGCACGTCTGCGTCGGAGGTTGGGGACCTCTGGCGGGCGATGAAGGGAGCGGTTCGTGGATCGCGCGGCGCGCGCTACAGGCGGTGGCACAGGCGACGGACGGGCGGGGCGCGGCGACGAATTTGGACGAGGCCGCCTGCCAGTATTTCAACGTAGCGACGCCGGATGATCTCTCGCTCGCCATCTACGCGCCGAGCATGACCAACGAGCGCATCGCGGGCTTTGCGCGCCACGTCATCGAAGCGGCTGCCGCCGGACGCGACGCGGTGGCCGACGGCATCGTCACGGACGCGGGGCGCGAGTTAGCCGTCGCCGCGTGTACGGTGATCCGAAAGTTGCGCATCGAGCGCGAGACGTTTCAGGTCGCCTATGTCGGCGGGGTGTTCAGCGCGGGCGAACTCGTTCTCGCCCCGTTGCGAGCGGGCGTCAAACGAGTCGCGCCGCACGCCTTTCTCGCGCCGCCCCAACTCTCGCCCGCCGCCGCCGCCGCCACAATGGCGCGCGAACAGCTACGACGTTTAGCCCTCGCAGGCTAAGTTTCAAGTTTCAAGTTTCAGGACTGAAGAAGTTTCAGGTTTCAGGTTTCAAGTTTCAGAACGGAGGGTTTTCGGTCTTTAACTTAAAACTTTTTTGTCTTGAAACTTGAAACCTGAAACCTGAAACTTGAAACTCATTCCTGTAATCTGAAACTAATGACTGACCTTCCCGTCACCGAACAGGAGAACCCGCACACGGCGGGGATCGGCGCGCTCGGCGCGGGGGAGATCGTGCGTTTGATGAATGAAGAGGACGCGCTGGTGGCGGAGGCCGTGGGGCGCGTGGGCGCGGAGGTGGCGCGGGCGGTTGAAGGGATCGTCGAGCGTCTGCGCGGCGGCGGGCGTCTGTTCTACGTGGGCACGGGTACGTCGGGTCGTCTCGGCGTGCTCGACGCGTCGGAGTGTCCGCCGACGTTCGGAGTCTCGCCGGAGTTGGTGCAGGGAATCATCGCGGGCGGCTACGAGGCTTGCTATCGCGCGGTGGAAGCTTCGGAGGATGACCGGGAGGCGGGCGGGCGCGACCTCGACGCGCGCGGCCTGACGGGTGGCGATGCGGTCGTCGGCCTCGCCGCTTCGGGGCGCACGCCTTACACGGTCGGCGCGGTCGAGCACGCGCGCACGCTCGGTGCGTTCACGGCGTGTGTCACGTGCGCGCCGGAGTCGGCGATTACCCGCGCGGCGGAGGTGGCGATTGTGCCTGTGGTCGGGCCGGAAGTGATCGCGGGTTCGACCAGACTCAAGGCGGGCACGGCGCAGAAGATGGTTCTCAACATGCTCTCGACGGCGACCATGATCCAACTCGGCTACGTCAGCGGCAACCGCATGTCGAACGTGTCGGCGCGCAACGAAAAATTGCGCGCGCGCGCGCGTCGCATCTTTCAGGCGGAGACGGGACTCGACGAAGCGACCGCCCGCGCGGCCTTCGCGGCTGCCGGAGACGACCTGCCGACCGCGCTCGTGATGCAACGGACGGGGCGCACGCGCGCCGAGGCCGAACGCGCTCTCGCGTCCGAGCGGGGCGTCGTGCGTGAGGCCATCGAACGGCTTTTACAAAGCGGGGAGCATTTGTCGTAGAATCAACTCAACTTGAGCCAAGAGCTATAGAGGCGAATGCCCCCGGACGAAAAAATCGAACCTGACACAGTTGATACGCACGCGAGCCGCTTGGAGGCGCGCGCCCTGCTGCATCCTTCTCTCGCAGGCGTCCGCGCCGTGCTGTTCGATGTCGGCGGGACGCTGTTGCATCCTGATTGGGAACGTCTGGCGCGGCTGGCGTCGCAGGGCGCGGGACGCGAATTCAACCCTTCGGAGTTGGGGCGCAAGTTCAAAGAGATGATGTGCGCGGTTGACGCGTCGATGCAGCGTGGCGAGCCTGCGCCGGAGGATTCAAGGAGACGCAACTGGGTCTTTCGCCGCGTCTATCGCGCGCTCGAAATTGACGAGGCGACCTGCGAATCTCTGAGCGAGCAGATAGACGCGACGCACGCGGAGCGTCACCTGTGGTGCGCGCCCGACGGGGAAGCGGCGCGCGTGCTCGGCGCGTTGAAAGCGTCGGGCTTGCGTCTCGCCGTCATCTCGAACACGGAAGACGGCAGGCTGGACGAGCTGCTCGAACTCGTCGAACTCAAAACGCACTTCGATCTGTTGATCGACTCGCACGTCGTCGGCCAGCGCAAGCCCGACGCGGGCATCTTTCAACTGACGCTTGCGCAACTCGGCATCGCACCGCACGAGGCCGTCTTCGTCGGCGACTCTTATGCGCACGACGCGCTCGCCGCACTCGCCGTCGGCATGCGCGCCATTCTGCTCGACCCGCTCGATCTGTACCCGGAAAGCGTCTGCCCGCGCATACGCACGCTCGGCGAGTTGGTCGGGTAGCAACGGGCGCGTCGAGTTGCAGCGAGTTGTTGAACATCGCACTTTGATTGACGAATTAGCTCGCCCCGTCGCGGAAGCCGCGCGCCGCGTTTGACTCGCAACGTAATTGAGGGTAGAAGCAGAGCCAGCATTCCTCTTCAACCGGAAAGTCGAGAAATAAACATGTCACTTCGTCGTGCTTCTTACAGGGTGTTGATGTCGTTGTGTGTGTGGGCGTGTCTGACGGTCGCCGTTTTCGCCGGACAGTCGCCGCAGGGTGGCGCGCTCGGCAAGGTTGATTTCCCGACCTCCGGTTCGCGTGCGGCGCAGGAGCATTTCCTGCGGGGCGTCGCGGCGCTGCACTCGTTCTGGTACGAGGAGGCGTTGGAGGCGTTTCAGGCGGCGACCAAAGTCGAACCCGATTTCGCGCTCGGCTACTGGGGCGAGGCGATGGCGCACAACCACCCGCTCTGGAACGAGCAGGACGCGGACGCCGCGCGCAAGGCTCTCGCAAAAATCTCCGGCAACGCAAAACTGACCCCGCGCGAGTCGGCTTACATCAACGCCGTGAAAGCTCTCTACGGCGAAGGCGACAAGCACGAGCGCAACCTCGCCTACGTCGCCGCGATGGAGAAAGTCTACAAAGACTATCCGGAAGATTTGGAAGCGGCCTCTTTCTACGCGCTCTCGCTGCTCGGCGCGGCGCGACCGGCGGATAAGGGCTATCGTCTACAGGCGCAGGCAGGAGCTATCGCCCTCGACGTGTATGCGAAGGCGCGTGCGAACGCGGGCAAGTTTGAAGAGGCCGTCGAACTCCTGCGCCGCGCAACCGTGTTGGAAGAGTCGCTCCGCCCGCCGTCAGGGCCGCCCGACATGATCAAGCCTTCGCACGAGTTGTTCGGCGACGTGTTGTTGCGAGCGGGTCGCCCGACGGAAGCGGCGGCGCAGTTCAAGACCGCGCTTCTGCGTCAACCCAACCGCCCGCGCTCCCTGCTCGGACTCGCCCGCGCCGCCAAGAGCACCGACGCGAAACTCGCCGCTCGCGCTTACAGCGATTACCTCCGCACGCAGGAACGCGCCGACTCGCGCGCCGCCGAACTCGCGGAGGCGCGCGACTACTTGAAAGGCGTGAGCGCACGTTAGACTCAAGGAAGGCTTGTAGGTAAACATCTGGCGTCAGGAGACGGGCGGTGAATGGCATTGCGCCGTGGACATCTGGAATGCGGAGGCCGCCGCCTGACAACCGCTGACGACTGCTTTTCAATCTGAAACTATGCGCGCGCTCGACCTCTTTATCATCTTCGGCTACCTCGTCGGCATCACGGCGTTCGGCATCTGGTTCTCCGGCAAGCAGGAGACGACGCGCGACTATTTTCTAGGCGACCGCACCGTGCCGTGGTGGGCTATCGCCGCCTCCATCGTCGCGACCGAAACCTCGACCATCACGTTCATCTCCGTGCCCGGCGTGGCGTTCGCGCGCGGCGGGAATTTTCAGTTTCTCCAACTCGTCTTCGGCTACATGCTGGGGCGCATCGTCATCTCCCTCCTCTTCATTCCCTCGTACTTTCGCGGCGAACTCCTGACCGTTTATCAACTGCTCGAACGACGCTTCGGCCTCAAGATCAAGATGCTCGCCGCCGCGCTCTTCGTCGTCATGCGCAACATCGCGGACGGCGTGCGCCTGCTCCTGACCGCCATCGTGCTCGCCGCCGTCTACACTGCGTTCCAGCCGGACGCGGACGCCGAGACGATCATCGTCTATTCGATCATCCTGCTCGGCGTCGTGATGATCATCTTCACTTACTTCGGCGGGATGGAGGCGGTCATCTGGGTCGAGGTGGTGCAACTCGGTATCTACATCACGGGCGCGCTCGCGGCGGCGATTGTGTTGGCTTCAAAAATCAACGGCGGCTTCGACGGCGCGCTCGCGCTCGGCAGC
>Ga0307513_10004417_pt1 | contig 18778 bp, 12 predicted proteins | sample 15_EM_MG_FD_202174 | JGI IMG/M metagenome (GOLD analysis project Ga0307513, IMG submission 202174) | Populus trichocarpa ectomycorrhiza microbial communities from riparian zone in the Pacific Northwest, United States - 15_EM | ecosystem: Host-associated > Plants > Roots > Unclassified | place...
ATCACCGTTTGGTGGTGGAGGCTCGAAGGTTCTACTTGGGCACCTGTTTGTGGGTGTCGGGGTAGGGCTGAATAATTGGATAGTGTTGTCGGTGGTTATAGCGGAGTGGGAACGCCCGGTCCCATCCCGAACCCGGAAGCTAAGCACTCCAGCGCCGATGGTACTGCACTCGGTAGGGTGTGGGAGAGTAGGTCGCCGCCGACATCAAACATCGAAAGAGGCCCTTGCATACGCAAGGGCCTCTTTCGCATGTCCGGATGTCCTCCCCAATCGTCCCATGGGGCACCGACAGTTCCGGCGCGGTCGCGCGCAACCATCCCCAACGGTGCTCGACTGTCCACAGAATCGACGACCCTCTTGGCGCCGGCTTCCTCCCGGAGCACGCTCGAAGAGTCCGGGGCCACCGGACGACGCAGAGCTCAGGAGGAATCCCATGTACGAAACCTTCGTCACCGCCGTCGGTCGCGTCGCCACCACGGTGTCGAGCCACCGTTTCGGCGACGGCGCCGTGAAGGCATCGTTCCGACTGGTGTGCAACGAGCGACGACGGGAATGGGCCACCGGCAACTGGGTCGACGGCGACACCCTCTACATCTCGGTCACCTGCTGGCGGGCACTCGCGGAGAACGTGGAGCACTCGCTGCACGTCGGCGATCCCGTGGTCGTGCGCGGCCGGATGCACACCCGCGAGTACGAGACCGAGGGCCGGCGGGCGGCGATCATCGAGCTCGACGCCACGGCGATCGGACCGGATCTGGCGCGCTGCACGACGGTTGTCACGCGATCCGGGTCGAGCGTGCGCGCGTCAGGCCTCCAGGCAGGGGCCCAGGAGCTGCTGCAGGAGGCTGCGAGCGTCCTTGCGGAGGTTCCCGCGCAACAGGATGCCGACGCGGCGGAGCGCCGGCTGGTGGGCGCTGCTGCCGGCGGCAGGGGCGCAGAGGTGCCCATGAATCCGTAGGTCGCGGCGCAACTACGATCGAGGAGTGGCAGAGTTCATCTACAGCATGCGCCGCGTCCGCAAGGCGCACGGCGACAAAGTCATCCTCGACAACGTCTCGTTGAACTTCCTGCCTGGTGCGAAGATCGGTGTGGTCGGCCCGAACGGTGCGGGCAAGTCCACCGTCCTGAAGATCATGGCCGGCATGGAGCACGCCAACAACGGTGATGCACAGCTAGCTCCTGGTGCGACCGTGGGCATCCTGCAGCAGGAGCCTCCGCTCAACGAGGAGAAGACCGTTCTCGGCAACGTCGAGGAGGGGCTCGGCGAGATCAAGCAGCAGCTCGACCGCTACAACGCGATCGCCGAGCAGATGGCCACCGACTACTCCGACGCACTGATGGAGGAGATGGGCCAGCTGCAGGAGGCCCTCGACGCGAACAACGCCTGGGAGATCGATTCGCAGCTCGAGCAGGCGATGGACGCGTTGCGGTGCCCGCCGCCGGACCTGCCGGTCACTCAGCTGTCCGGCGGCGAGCGCCGCCGGGTGGCGCTGTGCAAGCTCCTGCTCAGCAAACCGGATCTGCTGCTGCTCGACGAGCCCACCAACCACCTCGACGCCGAGAGCGTGCTGTGGCTCGAGAAGCACCTCGAGGACTACGCCGGTGCGGTACTGGCCGTCACCCACGACCGGTATTTCCTCGACAATGTCGCCGAGTGGATCATGGAGCTCGACCGTGGCCAGGCCATCGGCTACGAGGGCAACTACTCCACCTACCTCGAGAAGAAGGGCGAGCGGCTCGCCGTTCAGGGTCGCAAGGACGCGAAGCTGCAGAAGCGGCTCGCGGACGAGCTCGCCTGGGTGCGGTCGGGAGCGAAGGCACGGCAGGCGAAGAGCCGGGCCCGTCTGCAGCGCTACGACGAGATGGCTGCGGAGGCGGAGAAGCACCGCAAGCTCGACTTCGAGGAGATCCAGATCCCGGCCGGGCCGCGGCTGGGCAATGTCGTGGTGGAGGTCGATCACCTCGACAAGGGCTTCGACGAGCGCGTCCTGATCAAGGACCTGTCGTTCACGTTGCCGCGCAACGGCATCGTGGGCGTGATCGGTCCCAACGGCGTCGGCAAGACCACGTTGTTCAAGACGATCGTGGGCCTGGAGAAGCCCGACTCGGGCACGGTCCGGGTAGGCGACACGGTCCTGCTCTCCTACGTCGACCAGAACCGGGGCGGGATCGACCCGAACAAGACGGTGTGGGAGGTGGTGTCGGACGGGCTCGACCACATCAAGGTCGGCAACGTCGAGATGCCGTCGCGCGCCTACGTCGCGGCCTTCGGGTTCAAGGGGCCGGATCAGCAGAAGCCGGCGGGCGTGCTGTCCGGTGGCGAACGCAACCGGCTCAACCTCGCGTTGACGCTGAAGATCGGCGGCAACCTGATCCTGCTCGACGAGCCCACCAATGACCTCGACGTCGAGACGCTGTCGTCGCTGGAGAACGCGCTGGAGCAGTTCCCGGGCTGCGCCGTCGTGATCTCCCACGACCGGTGGTTCCTCGACCGGGTGGTCACCCACATCCTCTCGTGGGAGGGCACGGACGAGAACCCGGCGGCCTGGTTCTGGTTCGAGGGAAACTTCGAAGCATACGAGGCCAACAAGGTGCAGCGGCTCGGGGTGGAGGCGGCTCGGCCGCACAGAGTGACGCACCGTAGGCTCACTCGCGACTGACCGCAAGCAAGCCTCCGCTCGGTCGGGTGCTGATCGGTCCTCCGGTCGCGCACACCCCCGCCGATCGAGCGTCGTGCGGCACGTGCTGCCAGGAAGGTGGGTACGTCACGTGGGTGTCGACCTGCTTGCCGCCGCGGAGGCGTTGCTCCCGGCGCGCCCCGACCTGGCTGCTGCCGTTGCCGCGCAGGGCATGGATGCCGCCGTCGCGGCGGACGACCGTGATGGTTGGCTCGCCGCGGCGGGTGTCGTCCTTGGTGCCCGCGGGCGCAGCGGCGACGGCCGCCGCACGGCGATCGACCTGCTCGCCGCCGCGCGGCGATGGGGATCCACGGCGCTGACCGCTCCTGCCGCGCGTCGGCTGCGGGTCGAGCTCGCGCTGCTGGCGGCCGGAGCCGGCGCGGCGGAGACGGTCCGGGCGCTGGTCGCGCCGGTGCTCGCCACGGGCACCGGGGGCTTCGACCGCGCCCTGCGTCCGGCTGCGCGGATCGCACTGGCCCGCTCCGCCACCGACCCTGTCGAGAGCACGGCGGCGTTGCGCGCTGCGCGTGAGGACTGTGCCGAGGACCGGGCCGGACGGATCGCCCGCGTCGAGGTCGTGCTCGTCGGCGCCGCGATCGCGCGGCACGACGGAGCGGCACGCACCGCTGTCGAGTTCGCCGAGGAAGGCCTGCGGCTGCTCGACGGCGACATCGCGGTGAAGGACGACGACCTGCGCCTGTCGCTCGTCGCGGAGTCGATCGCCGCGCTGCTCGACCTGGGTGATGCTCGGCGTGCGAGGGAGCGCGCCGAGATGGGTGCCGCGCTGTTGCGGTCGACGCCCGGGCCTCGACGCCAGCGTGCGCTCCTGCAGCTGACTGTGGTGAGCGCATTCGCCGGGGTGCGGGACATGGCCCACACGGTGGCCGCGCTGGCGGCCGCCGCGCAGGAGGCCGCCGACAGCGACGCCCCCGAGCTGGAGGCGATCTGCCGGTCCGCCTTGGGTGCCATCCACGAGAAGGCCGGCCGGCTCGATGCCGCACTGGCCGAGTTCCAGGCCGGTGTGGATGCGCAGCATCGCGATCGCGATCGCGAACAACGCTTCGTGGCCGCGGTCGACGCGCACATCGCCCTGGAGGCACCGGCCGCACCGATGCGCCCGGCCCCCGCATCCCCCGCGTCCAGGCCGGCCGTCGCCCAGCCTGCTGTCATCAAGCCTCCTGTCGCCACACCTCCTGCAGCCGAACCTCCTGCGGCCGAGGCCACTGCATTCGATCCGCAGAGCGACGGGATCTCGTGGTTCGCCGGGTCGGCGTGGGGAGCTGAATCGGAGGCGCGCGGTGCGGACCTGACCGACGCCACGGGGTCGGGAACGGCCAACCCGTGGTCGGGCGGTGCGTGGTCCAACGGCAGCCATCGGGTCGCCGCCGGGGATCGTCCGGCCGAGACGTCCGGCGGCCGCAATGCCCGCCGTGAGGTGCGGACGTCCGGGCACGGGACCAACGGCCACGACCGCGCCGCGGCTCGTCCATCGCGCCACGCCAAGCCGGACCCCTCGCAGCTGCGTGCACGGGACACCCGCGACAGCCGCGGGGACCGGGAGCCTGCGCCGGAGGCCGATCCGCTGTCGCCCGACTGGGCCGGCGCGGAGGACGACCGGGTCGTCGACAGCGATGACGTCCAGTCGTGGATGCAGACGGCCATGGAAGAGCTCGACCGCGTCTGGGGACCGCTGCCCAAGCGCGACACCGCGGCCACCTCCGGCTCGGCTGGGGCGACGAACAGCGGCTCCGGCACCGCTCCGGGCCACGTGGGCAGCAACGGACACGGCGACTCCACCGGCCACGAAGCCTCCGGGCGGGACCGCGCGACAGACGACGGCACAGTCCGCGGGGCCGCGGCGGACCGCTCCGACCGCCGCCCGGCGGCAGCGCGAGACACCGGCGAGGGCGCGGCCGATCAAGACCGGCAGGGCGCCGATCGCGACGCGGGTCGCGCCGACGTCGATGGGGACGCGTTGTGGCCCCCCTTCGGGCATCGGTCCGGCCCCCCGACCCGGAGACCTGCCGGCAACGGATCGGGATCGCATCGCTCGGTGGAAGCCGATGACGACGAGCGGACCCGCCGGTCGGCGCTGCGCGCGGAGGCCGTGTCCCGCCGGCCGATCGACACCTCGGCCGACGGGGAGTGGCCGCTCGGCCTCTCGGTTCGCGAAGGAGCCGGCGCGCGGGGGTCGGGCGGGAACGCGCCCGGCGGGTCCCGTCGGGCGCCGGAGGGCTCGGCCGAGGACACGACGTCGACGGGTCGCTCGAGGCGCGGTGTGGCCGGTGAGCGAGGTTCGGACGCGAGCGGCCAGCCGGCCGATGGCGCTGCCGAGGATGCATGGCCGCCGCTGGGGCGGCCGGCCCGCGGTCGGGTCGACGAGCGTGGAGCGGGCGAGAACGCCTCCGGCGGATCGCGTCGGGCGCCGGATGGCCCGGCCGAGGATGTGTGGCCGCTCGGTCGCTCCGAGCGAGGCGGGACCGGTGACCGCGGCCAGGGTGTGAGCGCGCCCCGGGAATCCCGCCAGGTGCCTGACAGCTCTGCCGGTGCGGGGTGGCAGCCGTCCGGTCGGCCGCCGCGCAGCCGGGCCGACGAGGTTGCAGCGAACGGAACCGGGTCCGAGGGATCCCGGCAGGTGGCTGACGGCTCAGCCGGTGAGCGGCGGCCGCTGGGGCGCCCGGTTCGTGGTGGAGCCGGTGAGCGCGGCTCGGACGGCAATTCGACCGGCGGAACGCACCAGGTGCCCGATGGCTCCGGTGGGGAGCGGCCGCCGCTCGGGCGGCCGGCCCGCACCCGGGCCGACGAGGGTGGGCCGGCGTCCGGCGGATCCCGACCCGTGCCCGATGGTTCGGCAGGGGACGAGTGGCCACTGGGCCGGTCGGCGTCCGGTGACCGCAGGACAGCAGGCGCGGAGTCGGCGGATCGCCAGTCCCGGTGGGTCGCCGACGAGCCGGCGGACCGTGAATCCTCGACCGACGGATGGTCCGCGATCCGGCGCGGTTCGACCGACGACCTGCCGGAGGCCGAGGAACGGTCCGGCCGCCGCAACCGCGCCGAGCGCGATCCCTACGCCGACCCGTACGGCGATCTGGGGGTATCCGAGAGCGACCCACTGTTCGCGCTGCTGCGGGCGCCGAAGGCGCCGGTGTCGAAGGACGCGTTGGCCGATCTCGCGCGGCGGCTGACCGTCGCGCCCCAGCGCTTGTCGATCGCGCCGGACTCCGCCACGGACGGCGCCGCAGGTGATGAGAACGGTTCCGCACGCGACGCCTCGGACGGCGCTCACTCGGAGACCGCCGGGATGGGCTGCACGGTCGTGATCGACCTCGCGCGGGACGGGCGGCGGTTCGCCGGCATCCGGGCAGCGACCGTGATCCGGGAGGTCGCCGAGCTCGTCGCCGAACACGTCCCCGGCGGGTCCCGGGTCCGGTTCGACGAGCCCGACGTGCTGGCGCTCGTGCTGCCCGGCTGGGCGGGCCCGGACGCGACCCGCTGGATGTACCGCACGCTGCCGGGGCTGCTGGCGGGGTTCACCGCGAGCGAGGACATCCGCGGTGTCCAGCTGCGGGCCACCGTCCACGATGTCGACGGGCCCGTCGGCGCGCAGCTGCTGCACCGCATCGACGGAGGTCGGGGTGGCGCCGGCGGCCGGCACGGGGCCGACGCGGAAGCGGAGTCGCCGCGCACGGCCCGCCCGGCTCGCGAGGCGGCTGATCGCGCCATCGATCGCCCTGCGCCCCGCGCTGCCGACCGCCCGCCGCCCCGGCCCGTCGAGCGCGCCGCGCATCGTGCGGCCGATCGGCCCGTGCGCGATGACGTCGCCGGGGCGACGCAGGATCGGGTGAAACCCGACACACCTGCGCCCGCGCCGACGCCGGCGCCGTTCACTGAGGCCGAGGCCGACGGTCTCGGACTGGCTGATCTGCTCGCCGGGGCGCTCGCCGCCTACCGCTCCATCTGACTCGATCACTGACTCGATCCGACCGGCGGCGGAGCGGTCCGGACGGCTGATGATCGGGGCCTCGGAAAGTGGCTCGACCCGCGGTTCTGAGTCATCAGCGGGCGCGATGGTTGCGCGTAGAACAGCCCGATGCGGGCATGGAAGCGGGGTCCGGCATCACTAGGGTGGAATCTCGCCGAGGCCATCCGGAAGGTGGCCAGCGTCGACCATCGGAGCTCACTGTGACACCCCGGACCCCGGAGCACCTCGCGAACGACCCGGAGCTGGCGGCTGTGAGCGCGCTCTACGCGCGCCACACCCCGGATCTGCGAGGCGAATCGGGTGACCGGCTGCCGTTGCTGCACGCTGCCGCGGAGAACCATCTCCGTCTGGCTGCCGAGCGGCCACCGGGCGAAGCGCTGGTCCAGGTGCGCGCCGAGACGGGTGGGGTGGGCGCGTCCGTCGAGATCGTCACTGACGACATGCCGTTCCTCGTCGGTGCGGTGCTGGTGGCGGTGTCGAAGGCCGGTGCCGAGGTGCGCCGCCTCATCCACCCGATCGTCGTGGTGCGGCGTGGCCCGGACGGGAAGCTCGCCGAGGTGCTCGGCGACGCCGATCCGGCCGCGCCGCCGGCCGACACGGTCGTCGAGTCGTGGATCCACCTGGATCTGGACCGGCAGCCCGGGGACGACCTGCAGCAGGCGGTCGCGCTGGCGGTCACCAACGTCCGCCGGGTCGTCGGTGACGCCACGGCGATGACCGATCGGGCCGGCGCGGTCGCGGAGCGGCTGGCCCGGCAGCCCGGAGGTCCGCAGGCTGATCGGCGGGAGGCCACGGCGCCCAGGGAGATCGCCCGATTCCTGCAGTGGCTGGTCGACGGCCACTTCACCATCCTCGGCCACCGGGCCTACAGCTCGGACGGGGAGCCGAACGACCCGGGTCTCGGGGTGCTGCGCGACGACGTGACGGCCGCGGCGTTCGCCCCGCGCGCGGGCGCGATCGCCGGTGGCGACCAGGACGACTTCGTGGTCACCCGGGCCAGCGCGCCCAGCCCGCTGCGGGCTGTGAACCCGTACGTGATCGCCGTGCTGGAGCGCGACGCGCAGGGCGCGGTGATCGGTGAGGACCGCTTCGTCGGCATGCTGACGGTGCCGGCCCTCTACGAGAGCGTGCTCGACATCCCGGTGGTCGAGCACCGGGTCCGCGAGGCGATCCGCAGCGCCGGGTTCCCGCTGGAGTCCTACTCGGGCCAGCGGATGCTGGAGGTGATCTCCGGCCTCCCGCGTGAGGAGCTGTTCAGCGCCTCGGAGGAGCGGCTGCGCGACACCGCGGTGGGTGTGCTGTCGGTGATCGGGCGGCGGGCCGTGCGGATCTTCGGGCACCGCGACCCGTACCGCCGGTTCATCTCCTGCTTGGTCTTCCTGCCCCGCGACCGGTACACGACGTCGTCGCGCCTGGCGATGGCCGAGGTGCTGCAGCGCCGGTTGGGCGGCACCGCGGTCGACCACACCGCGCGGGTCTCCGAAGCGCGATTGGCGCAGGTGCACTTCACGGTGCACACCGATCCCGACGCCGTCGGCGACGGCGAGGTCGATCTCGCGGCGCTGCAGGACGAGCTCGGTGCGGCCGTGCGCACCTGGGAGGACCGCCTCCTCGGGGCCGGCGGGCCCGACGCGGCTGAGCTCACCGCGGCGCTGCCGGGGATCCCGGAGTCGTACAAGGCGGTCGCTCCGCCCGAGCGGGCCGTGGAGGACCTCCGCCACGTGGCCGCCCTGTCCGGACCCGGCGACATCGGCGTGCGGCTGTACCCCGGCACGTCGGGTGAGGACCGGCGGTTCACCTTCTACCTGGCCGGCGAGCCCGCCACGCTGACCGCGGTGCTGCCCGTGCTGCAGCAATTGGGCACCGAGGTGCTCGACGAGCGCCCGGCCGAGCTGACCCGCCCGGACGGGCTGCGGGTGCACGTCTACGACTTCGGCCTGCGCTTGGACGAGCCCACCCGGGTCGCGACCGCCGATCGCTCCGACCACGACATCGAGGCCGGGTTCTGCTCGTCGTTCCGCGCGGCGTGGAGCGGTGCCGCGGAGTCCGACGGGTTCTCCGCATTGATGTTGCGCGCCGCATTGGCCTGGCGCGAAGTGGCGGTGCTGCGCGCGTACGCCCGCTACGCCCGCCAGCTGGGCAGCCCCTACGGGCATCAGTACATGGCCACCACGCTGCTCGCCAACACACCGGTGGCGCGCGCGTTGGTGGAGCTGTTCCGGGCCCGGTTCGACCCGGCGCTCGACGGTGACCGCGACGCTGCCTGCGAGACCGCGCTGAAGACGGTGCGTGAGCTGATCGACGCGGTGACCGGCCTGGACACCGACCGGATCCTGCGCGGGTTCCTCGGCATGATCAACGCGACGTTGCGCACGAACTACTACCGCGACCGCCCGTTCGTGTCGTTCAAGTTCGATCCGTCGCTGGTGCCGGACATGCCGGCGCCGCGCCCGAAGTTCGAGATCTTCGTCTACTCGCCGCGCGTCGAAGGCGTGCACCTGCGCTTCGGCGCGGTCGCCCGCGGTGGGCTGCGCTGGTCGGACCGCCCGCAGGACTTCCGCACCGAGATCCTCGGCCTGGTGAAGGCCCAGGCGGTGAAGAACGCCGTGATCGTGCCGGTCGGTGCGAAGGGCGGCTTCTTCGTGCGGAACTCCGAGAAGGGGCCCGAGGAGGTCGAGGCCTGCTACCGCACCTTCATCTCCGGGCTGCTGGACATCACGGACAACCTGGAGCACGGGAAGACCGTGCCGCCGCCGAACGTGGTGCGCCACGACGGCGACGACTCCTACCTGGTGGTGGCGGCCGACAAGGGCACGGCGAGGTTCTCCGACACCGCCAACGAGGTGGCCGCGTCGTACGGGTTCTGGCTGGGTGACGCGTTCGCCTCCGGTGGCTCGGTCGGCTACGACCACAAGGCGATGGGCATCACGGCCAAGGGCGCGTGGGAGAGCGTGAAGCGGCACTTCCGCGAGCTGGGCGTCGACACCCAGTCCGAGGAGTTCACCGTCGTCGGCGTCGGCGACATGTCCGGTGACGTGTTCGGTAACGGCATGCTGCTGTCGGAGCACATCCGGCTGCTCGCGGCGTTCGACCACCGCCACGTGTTCGTGGACCCGAATCCGGTCGCGGCCACGTCGTTCGCGGAGCGGCAGCGGATGTTCGCGCTGCCGCGGTCGTCGTGGGACGACTACGACCGGTCGCTGATCAGCGCGGGTGGTGGCGTGTGGCCGCGCGCTGCGAAGTCGGTGCCGGTCGGGCCGGAGATGCGCGCGGCGCTCGGTCTGGCCGACGACATCGAGAAGATGAGCCCGCCGGCGCTGATCGCGGCGATCCTGCGCGCGCCTGCCGATCTGTTGTGGAACGGCGGCATCGGTACGTACGTGAAGGCCTCCGACGAGTCGCACGAGGCCGCGGGTGACAAGACCAACGACGGGGTGCGCGCCGACGGTCGCGAGCTGCGGGTCAAGGTCGTCGGCGAGGGCGGCAACCTGGGCCTGACGCAGAAGGGCCGCATCGAGTTCGCCCGCAACGGCGGCAAGATCAACACCGACGCGATCGACAACTCCGCCGGGGTGGACTGCTCCGACCACGAGGTCAACATCAAGATCCTCCTGGACCGGCTGGTCGCGTCCGGGGATCTCGCGCGTGAGGACCGAAACGCGGTGCTGGCGGAGATGACCGACGAGGTGAGCCGGCTGGTGCTCGCCGACAACACCGACCAGAACGTGGTGCTGGGCATCGCGCGGGCGCACGCGACGTCGATGGTGAGCGTGCACGCCCGGCTCACCAGCGACCTGGTGGCCCGCGGCGGCCTGGTGCGCAAGCTCGAGGTGCTGCCCGACGACGCAGGATTCGCGGCGCTGGAGTCCGCGGGGTCCGGGTTGTCGAGCCCCGAGCTGTCGACCCTGCTCGCCCACACCAAGCTGGACCTGACCGCAGCCGTGCTCGCGACTGACCTGCCCGACACGCCGGCGTTCGCCGATCGGCTCCCGGAGTACTTCCCGCAACCGATCCGCGAACGGTTCCCGAACGCGATCGGCGGGCACCCGCTGCGCCGCGAGATCGTCGCGACGCTGCTGATCAACGAGATGGTCGACGGGGCCGGCATCACCTACGCGTTCCGGCTGGGGGAGGAGCTGTCGGCCTCCCCGACCGACGCGGTGCGCGCCTATGCGGTCACCACGGCGGTGTACGACCTGCCGACGCTGTGGACGCAGCTGCGGGAGCCGCACATCCCGACCGCCGTCGCCGACTCGGTGGTGCTCGAGACGCGGCGGCTGCTCGACCGGGCATCGCGCTGGTTCCTCAACAACCGGCCGCAGCCGCTCACCGTCGGGTCGGCGATCTCGCGGTTCGCCGGGCCGGTGCAGGAGTTGCAGGGCCAGATCCCGCAGCTGCTGCGCGGCAAGGAGCGGGAGGTCGTGGCCGAAGCTACGGCGGCGCTCGCCGGGGCCGGGCTGTCGCCGGAGCTGGCCGACCGGTGCGGGTCGCTCATGTTCTGCTACGGGCTGCTCGACGTGGTGGAGCTGGTGGAGCTGGCCGAGCACGACCGCGAGCCGCGCGAGCCGCGGGACGTCGCCGAGCTGTACTACGCGATGTCGGAGCACCTGGGCATCGACCTCGCGCTCACCTCGGTGAGCGCGCTGGAGCGCGGCGACCGCTGGCACGCGCTGGCCCGGCTGGCCCTGCGCGACGACCTGTACGGGTCGCTGCGCTCGATCACGCTGGACGCGATGCGCGAGGCCGGCCCCGGTGCCTCGATCGAGGACACGATCGCCGGGTGGGAGCGGGCGAACCAGTCGCGGCTGGTGCGGGCCCGTTCCGCGCTGGCCGAGATCGGCAAGGCCGGGCAGCTCGACCTGGCCACGCTCTCGGTGGTGTCGCGACAGCTGCGCGGGCTCGCCCGATGACGGAGCCGGCGAGCGAGTCATCGGCACAGCGGGAAGGTAGGTTCGCTGCGCTCGTGCCGATGCGGTGGAGCGACCTCGACGATTACGGGCACCTCAACAACGCGCGCGCCGTCACGATGCTGGAGGAGGCGCGCATCGCGTTCCTGTGGACGGCGAAGGCGGAGTCCGCCGGGGTGTCGTTCCGCGGCGGCCTGCTCGTGGCGGGGTTGAACGTCGAGTACAAGCGCCAGGTGAACTACCGGACGGGCCGGTCGCTGCGGATCGCGATGGCGATCGACCAGGTGCGGGCGGCGTCGTTCCGCATCCTGTACGACGTGCACGACGGCCCGGAGCCCGAGGACGCAGTGGCCATCCGGGCGTGGACGCGGATGGCGCTGTTCGACATGGATGCGCAACGGCCGCGGCGGCTCACGGCGGAGGAGAAGGACTACATGGCCGGTTTCGCTGCGGCGGAGGGGCCGTGACGGGCCTGGCGCTGTCCGATGCCGACGACCGGGCCGATCTCGGCGCGTTCGTGGCCCGCGTGGTGCGGCTGGACGCGACGGCGACCGTGCGGTTGCGGGCCGGGGACGGGCGGGTCAGCGCGTGGGCGAGCACGCCGTTCGACGTGCTCGCCACCCGTTCCGTGGCCGGCAGCCTGGAGCCGTCGGACGTCACGGCGCCGGCGTCGATGCTGCTCACGGCGTTGACGGTGGAGCGCACCGCGACCGTCGATCCGGGGCGGGGCGGCTTGTGGGCGGGTGACCTGCCGCCGGACACCGGTTGGGTGCTGGTCGACGAGGTGCCGGCTGCGGAGCTGGAGGCGCTCACCGAGCGCGGCCTCGCGGTGGCCCGCGAGAGCTCCGGCCCGCACGGCATGCCGCCGTCGCTGCTGGACCAGACGGTGCTCACCGTGACCGGCGCGGGCACCACGGTGAAGGTGCCGATGCGGTGCCTGTTCGCGTTGTCGGGCATGGGCTTCATCGGCGCCGACGCGTCGCCGGTCAGGGTGTCGGCGACGGGCTCGTGGTTGCGGCTGGACGCGCGCTACGGGGCGGTGGCCCGCCGCCGCCTCACGGCCCTTCCGCTGCTGCTCTGACCTGCGCGAGCAGTTCCGGGTCGTGGGCGCTGACGACCGTCACACCGCTGGTCGGGCTGCGGTGCAGCTCGGCGAGGCGGGCGTGGTTGTCCTGCACCTGCGCGAAGTCGTGGGCGACCATCCGCTCCATGAGCCTGAGCACGGTGGGCTGGCGATCGCGGCCGTCGACCACGCTGTGGTGGTAGAACGCGTCACCGGCGTGCAGCAGCGTGCGGTCGCCGAGCTCGACCGCGAATGCGGCGTGCCCGCGGGTGTGGCCGGGCAGGGCGATCATGGCGATGCCGGGCGCGATCTCGTCCAACGGTCGGGCGGCGGCGAACCCGTGCCACGACTCGCCCTGCGGCTCGTGGGTGACGACCCGGGGCCCGTGTGCCCACACGGTGGGCCGGTAGCGGGCGCGCTCGATGCTCGTGGCCGGGGTGCGGGCCGCGGACCACTCCGCGGCGGTGGTGTGGATCTTGGCATCGGGGAAGTCGGCGATCCCGCCGGCGTGGTCGGTGTCGAGATGGGTCAGCAGGATGTGCCGGACGTCGGCGGCGGTGAAGCCGAGCCGCTCGATCTGGCGCAGGGCCGTCTCCTGCGGGTCGAGCGCGGGCCGCAGGAGGTGCCGGGTGACGCCCAGCCGGGCACCCGGGGAGGCGATGTCGGCCAGGCCGTACCCGGAGTCGACGAGCGCCAGCCCGTCCCCGGTCTCGATCAGCAGCACGTGGCAGACCACCGGTGCCCCAGGGGCGCGCATGGTGCCGCAGTTGAGATGGTGGACCTTCACGTCAGCTCCGGAGGGGTTGTGGTGGTCAGCCGGGGATCGGGCTCGCGACCGGCCATGCGCAGCATGCCGAGCACGGCGCGGGCGAGCAGGAGCAGGTGGCGCGGCTTGCGCCGGTCGAGGCTGCCCAGCAGCTGGCGCAGCACACTGAGCTGGTCGAAGTAGATGCGTTCGGCGACCAGGGTCTCGTGCTCGTCGAACACGAAGTAGGCGGTCATCCGGGTGCGGTGCTGCCCGCCGGTGGCGGGGATGGCGCCGAACGGGCCCAGCTGGGTGCCGGTCAGCCAGAACTCGACGATCACCGCGTCGGCGCTGTGCCGGAACGAGATGATCTCGTGGTCCTGGTCGGGGAACGCCGTGCGGGTGGCGGCGTAGTAGCCGCGGACGGCCTCGTCGCCGTCGTGCACGGTCATGGAGGCGACCAGCTCGTAGCGCGGGTGCGGGAAGGTGGCCAGCACGTCGTCCCACGCGTGGCGGACCTCGTCGTGGAAGTGGTCGAGGACGAGCTTCTGCCGGGCCCGCAGGACCTCTTCCGGTGGGAGCGCGAAGGCGGTCATGTTCCTCAACATGCCATGGCGATGATCGTGGAGGGTGCGTCAGGCCAGCCAGGCTGCGGTGTCCGGGGGCAGCTCGCCCGACTCCAGCGGCCCGCTGGCGAGCAGCACCTCGCCGGGCGGGAGGGGGACGGGTGCGCTGGAGGCGTTCAGGGCGCACACCAGCGTCGATCCCGACCGCCGGAACGCCAGGCAGCCCGGTGGCGCGCCGAACCACTCCACGGCGTCGCCGAGGAAGCCGGGGTGGCTGCGGCGCAGCTCGACGGCCGCCCGGTACGCCGAGAGCATCGACTCGGTGTCCTCCAGCTGCTCCTCCGCCACCAGCTCCCCGTAGGCGGCCGGCATCGGCAGCCAAGGTGCCCCGGTGGTGAACCCGTAGCCGGGCGCGGTGCCCTCCCAGGGCAGCGGCACCCGGTAGCCGTCGCGGCCGCGCTCGCGGCGGCCCGAGCGCTCCCAGAGCGGGTCCTGCAGCACCTCGTCGGGTAGGTCCACGTCGAGCAGGCCCAGCTCCTCGCCGTAGTAGACGAACACGGTGCCGGGCAGCGCCAGCGTCAGCATCGCCATGGCGAGCGCCCGCGCGCGCCCCACCGCACCACCGCCGTACCTGCTCACCGCCCGGCTCACGTCGTGGTGGCCCAACGACCAGGTCGGCGGCGCCCCCACGGACGTGGCCGCAGCGAGGGCCCGCTCGACGGTCTCCCGGATCGCGTCGGCATCGAACGGGGTGACGGCCAGCTCCCGGGAGAAGCCCAGGTGCAGCTCGTCCCCGCGCAGGTAGGCCGCGAACCGCTCGTCCTCCGGCACACCGATGTCGCCGATGACGACCCGGCCGGGGTAGTGGTCGACCACCGACCTGATCATGCGGTGGATCTCGTGCACCGGATCCTGGTCGAACGGGCGCAGCCGGGCCGACGCGGCGTCGGTCAGCGACGCCGGCTTGCTCATGCCGTGCGCCGCCTCGACGCGGAACCCGTCGACGCCGCGGTCCAGCCAGAACCGCATCGTCTTCTCGAGATCGGCCCACACCTCGGGGTTGGTCCAGTTGAGGTCGGGCTGCTCCGGCGCGAACAGGTGCAGGTACCACTCCTCGGGCCGGCCGTCGGCGTCGGTGACGCGGGTCCAGGCCGGGCCGCCGAACGTGCTGGTCCACCCGTTGGGTGGGGTGGCGCCGTCAGGTCCGCGGCCGCGGCGGAAGTGATAGCGGGAGCGTTCCGGGCTGCCCGGCGCCGACGTCATCGCGGCGCGGAACCACTCGTGCTGCACCGAGGTGTGGTTGGGCACGATGTCCAGCAGCAGCCGCAGACCGTGCTCGTGCGCCTGCTCGACCAACGCGTCGAAGCCGGCGAGATCGCCGAAGACCGGATCGATGTCGCGGGGATCGGCCACGTCGTAGCCGTGGTCGGCCATCGGGGACGTGAAGATCGGCGTGAGCAGCACCGCGTCGGCGCCGAGCAGCTCCACGTACCCGAGCCGGGACGACACGCCGTCGAGGTCACCGACGCCGTCGCCGTCGGCGTCGGCGAAGCTGCGCGCGTACACCTGATAGATCACGGCGTCGCGCCACCACTGCGCCGGTAGCTGCACGAGTGATGATCCTGCCAAACCTCGGCTCCGTTGGCCTCAGAAGTCGGAGTTCATCATGCTCATGGCGGCGTACTGGATGTACTGCCAGAGCTGCGCGCGGTGTTCATCGTCCAATCCGGCCTCGTCGACGGCGATGCGCATGCACCGCAGCCACGCGTCCCGCTCGATCGGACCGATCTTGAACGGGGCGTGCCGCATCCGCAGGCGGGGATGCCCGCGCTGATCGGAGTAGGTGCGCGGACCGCCCCAGTACTGCTCGAGGAACATCCGGAACCGGACCTCGGCTGGGCCGAGATCCTCCTCGGGATAGAGGGGGCGCAGTACCTCGTCGGTGGCCACCTGCTCGTAGAAGCGCGAGACGATCTTGTCGAACGTCGGCGCGCCGCCCACCTCGGCGTAGAAGTTCTGCGGTTCGGTCACGGTGCCATTGTCCCGTACGGTCGGGGGATGGGTGCGCGGTGGACCGCCGAACTCTGGTGTGATCCCGCCTGCCCGGCCAGCAGCGGTTCAGGTCCGCGGCACTGGGACGGGATCGTGCTGCTCACGCAGGTGCCGCAGTTGCGCGAGCTGAAGCGCTGATCACTCGCACTTCTTGTCGACGGCCACGAGCGCGCCGGTGGGCTCGAAACCCTGCACGGTGTTGTTGCGGAACGTGTTGCCGCAGCCGGACGTGGCCGGATCGGTGATCACGTGGGTCTCGATGACGTTGTGCAGGGCGGCGCTGCGGCCCTTCGTGACGTTGTCGACGACGGTGGCGGCATAGCCCTTCACGTCGACGACGGAGTCGGCGCTGTTCTGGCCCTGCACACCCGAGCCGTCGAAGAGGTTGCGGGCGAGCACCGTGCCGGCCGTCTCCTCCTTGACGTCGACGTTCTCCGCGGCGATGTTGGCGAAGGTGGTGTCGAGCACCCGGTTGCGCATCGAGAGATCGGGGCCGCCCCCGGCGCCGTACTTGCTCCAGTTGCTCTTCGCGCTGCCGATGTAGACGCCCTCGCCGAACTCCGGCTTCTCCAGCCCGGTGTCGTGCACGCGGGAATGCTGCACCACGTTGTCGCTCGATCCCGAGCGGAAGTGGATGCCCTCCTCGCCGGTGCGGCCGACGGTGAGCCGGTCGAGCACGTTGCCGCTGCCTTCGTCGACGACGATGCCCTTGGCGCCTCCGGTGACGGTGAAACCGGTGAGCTGCCAGTGCGAGGCCTTGTCGAGGTGCAGGACGTAGCCGGACTCCCCGCCGCTGAAGACGGTGTCGGCCGCGCCGAGCAGGGTGATCGGGGCGGCGGCGGTGCCGGAGCGGGAGATCTCGATCGGCCGGTACGTGCCCGACGCCAGCCGGATGACGTCGCCGGGGGAGGCGGCCCGCAGCGCGCGTTCGAGCGAGTCGTCGTCGGAGGCGGGTAACAGCCGCCCGCTGCCGGCCAGGAGCTGGACGGGCGCGGTCTCGGCGTCGGGTGCCTGCGCCGCGGTCGGGGCGCGCCGGGCGGATTCGGGGGCGACGGAGGTGGGGGCGCGAGCCGCCGAGCCGGAGGAAGGGGCGGCGACGGCGAGGGGTTCACCGGGTCGTGGGGCCGGATCGGGTCCGCCACCAGCGGACACCGTGACGGCAGCGGCACACACCGCTGCCGCCAGAGCCGCCGAACCGATCATCACGGCGTCCATGGTGACCCATCGACGCCGTCCGCGGGGCCGGTTCGACCCTTTCCCCACCCATCTCAGCCGCGACCCACCCCGATCCAGGTGAATCCGGCGCGGCGCAGGATGTCGCCGTCGAGCAGGTTGCGGGTGTCGATCACGACGGGTGCGGCGGCCACTCCGGCCAGCGCGCTCCAGTCGAGCGTGCGGAACTGCGGCCACTCGGTGAGCACCACGAGCGCGTCCGCCTCCTTCGCCACGGTCAGGGGATCATCGACGACGGTGATGCCGTCGGTGACGCCTGCGACGCCGACCTGATGTGCCGGATCGTAACCCGTGAGTTCGGCGCCCTCGGCGAGCAGCAGTTGCGCGACGGCCAGCGCCGGGGAGTCGCGGAGGTCGTCGGTGCCGGCCTTGAAGGTGAGGCCGAGGAGCCCGATGCGCCGCCCGGCGAGCGATCCGCCGACCGCCTTGCGCACCTTGTCGACGACCAGCGCGCGGGCCTTGGCGTTGACCGCGAGGCTGGCCCTGACCAGGTCGAACTCCATGCCGGCCGCTTCGGCGATCTGCAGCAGCGCGTGGGTGTCCTTGGGGAAGCAGGAACCGCCCCAGCCCGGGCCCGGCGAGAGGAACGTCTGGCCGATGCGCCGGTCGTGGCCCATGCCTTCGGTCACCTCGACCACGTCGGCGCCGAGACGCTCGCACAGGTCGGCGAGCGAGTTGACGAACGACAGCTTCATCGCCAGGAAGCAGTTGGCGGCGTACTTCACCATCTCGGCGCTGGCGGCGTCGGTGAGCAGGGTGGGGGCGCCCAGCCGCGAGTACAGCGCGGCCACCCGCTCGGCCGCTTCCTGCGACGCGCTGCCGACGACAATGCGGTCGGGATGCAGGAAGTCGTGCACCGCGCTGCCCTCGCGCAGGAACTCCGGGTTGCTGACGACGGCGACGTCGCTGCGGCCGAGGATCTCCAGCGTCGTGGCGGCGGTGCCCACCGGGACCGTCGACTTGTTCACGACGACGCAGCCGGGTGGCAGCAGGTCACGGACCTCGTCGGCGACGGCCCGTACAGCGGCGAGATCGGCTGCCCCGCCCGCACCCATGGGTGTGGGCACGCACAGGTAGACGATCTCGGCGGGGAGGTCGCCACCACGGCCGGCGCCCGTCACGGCGGCCGACGCACCGACGACGAACCGCAGCCTGCCCGCCGCCGTGCCCTCCTCGACCAGATCGGCGAGCCCCGGTTCCAGGATGTCGACCTGCCCGTCGCGCAGTCGCGCGATCTTGGCGGCGTCGATGTCGGCGCACACCACGTGATGCCCGAGCGAGGCCAGGCAGGCCCCGGTGGTGAGCCCGACGTAGCCGGTCCCGATGACGGCGATCCGTCGTGCGAACACGGTGGCTCCTCCTCTAGCTGCAGGGTTCGCGGGTGATCCCGCGCGCGGCGCCGACCGTCACGTTGTCGCAGGTGACGGTGTTGCGATCGGCATTGCGGGTGATGTTGACCGCGTAGCCGTCGGCGGCGACGGCGGCGGTGTTGGCGGAGAAGGTGTTGCCGATGCCCCAGCCGGGGGCGACCTCGTGGACCTGGAAGCCGTCC
>Ga0307513_10004418_pt1 | contig 18777 bp, 18 predicted proteins | sample 15_EM_MG_FD_202174 | JGI IMG/M metagenome (GOLD analysis project Ga0307513, IMG submission 202174) | Populus trichocarpa ectomycorrhiza microbial communities from riparian zone in the Pacific Northwest, United States - 15_EM | ecosystem: Host-associated > Plants > Roots > Unclassified | place...
ACGCTTTTGGGAATACTCGAACTTCGATCGCGTTTCCGGAGTCTGGATTGTATGGGCGGCAAGACAATTTCCAGCTATGATTCGTTGACACTGTCGGTATAGTCATCTTTACTGCGTCCTTCAGAAACGGCATATTTTACCATTATTGGACTCTAAGCTCGGTATAATAATTCTATGGTGTTTAATATTGAATTGGAGGCCGCACTGCCCATTTCCAGAGGGGATGATAGGACAGTAACTTATATAATATCAGTCGTTTGTCTGAAAAACTGAGGTTTTCGTATAGCTATACTTATAGAGCCTCCTGCTTGACCTGGCTTTACTTATGCCGCTTTATGGCACTCTACGAAAAATGGAGTACATAACTTTCAGAGCCGCACTGAACCTTCTTGATTTTCTCGATTCATTTCAATGCCACAATCCACTTGAATGCCGCTCGAGGGACTTCACGAGTATTACTGGTAATACCTGGTCGTCTTGCAAGTAATGGGTAAGCGAATCGTTGAATGGGTTTCCCGCCCTCCAATATTGCAATCGGCAGCCTCGTTCCACTTACTGAACCAACAACCCTCTGTTTTCTGAAGCGTTCGATGAGGCGGTGCAGGTCGCACAGCCACTGCCTGTTTGCCGAACACGAGGATAAATCCATGTTCTTCCCTCTTCCCTGTTCAACGATATCGCGTCGAACATGGATCAGAGTTGTCCGTCTATTTGTTGTGCTCATCTTGATCAAACTAACCTTTCATCATAAGTAGGCGATGAAGATCGGCCTGACTACCGGCATATCCACAACACGAACTCTCACAACCGAAATCACACCGTTCACAAAGACTCATACAATGATAACAGTCGGCGCGTATACTCACACAACATCAGCATTCCGGGGTCGAACAACATCACCAATATCAATCATAACGAAGGGAAATCAAGTGCGTCTTCTCCCCAAGCCTAAGATTTACCGTGAATCTAAAGCTGGTGTACCTTCGATTTTCTTTAGAGTGTACGTCTAGAATGTTCAAGGACTATATCAAGTATTTACGATGTCAGCTTAGTGGAGGAGATTCAGACATGGTTGAAGGCACCCGATCCATCTAGGAACTACAATGAAGCGAGAGAGAAGCATACGGAAGGCACGGGCACATGGCTAACTTCTGGAAACGTTTACAAACGATGGAAGGATTCTGCTGGGGAGTTCCTCTGGATACATGGCAACGGTATGTTTAGTACATATGCGAATCTTCAATATCTCTCTCAACAGCCGATAGCGGGTTGTGGAAAAACAATACTCAAGTATGTCGTTTTCAATGCTACGAGAGCATAATGGATACTTGCTAATCGTTGTGCAGCTCCACCGTTGTAGCCGATGTTCTCGAGCGTTGTGAGCCTTACAATGCTAACGACCAGCTACTTGGATGCGCCTACTTCTACTTCGACGGGCGAGACTCCCAGACGGATTTTCAGCTCTTCGACAAGTTCATACTTTCCCTCGTTTCCCAGCTCCTTTCGCGGCATCCCACTGTGCCCAACAGCTTGGTTGATCTCAAGGCTACCAGACGGGAACCTGACCTAGCGTCACTCAAGAAAGTGTTAGTAGAGCTCATCGATGGGTTTGACCACGTCTACGTTATGATTGATGCGTTGGACGAATGTAAAGGACGACGAAAGCTGATGGATTGGATTTCCCATGTTTCCAAATCATCGAAAGATAGGCTGCATCTGCTGGCGACAAGTCGTCCTGAGCCTGACATTGAAGATGTCATGCGCTCTCTTGCTACCCCTATCGCCATCGTCGGAGGCGACATGTCCGTTGACATGGGAAAATACATTGACGAAAAGTTTCAAGAAGCCAGATGGACCAAGGACGTGGAGGAAGTAAAGGAGATACTTTTAACAGGCTCTGGGGGCGTGTACGTCTGAGGCTCTCACTTTCCTTACCTCATCGCTAATCATCACCCGCCAGATTCCGACTGCTGGACTTCCGGATGAGCGAGTTGCGGGACTGCGACTGCATTCGAGATGTCAGAAAAATGCTCCGAACACTCCCAACAACGTTTCGTGAGATGTACGACAGCATCCTGTCGCGTCTCACGGAGGGACAACGAACGCGAGTGCTTGAACTTTTGAAATGGCTAGGCCTCTCTTTTCGGGCTCTCAGGTTTGAGGAGCTCGCTGAAACGGGTATTGTTGTCCTCGAGGAAGTCCCAAGTAAAGGGCTCTTGTCTTACGATGAAGAGGGTCGACTTGAACGGAATGTTATTTTGAGCCGCTACTCGAGTCTCGTGACCCTGCACGATGGTATGCGATTGCTAAGTAATCGCCTACACCCGTGAATCTTACTACGATTCTTAGGATATGTCAAACTCATTCACTTCTCGCTCAAAGAACACATCTTCTCCGATCAATCAACGTCACAGTTCAAGATCAGTGAGCGCGATGCGCATCTTGCAATGTCACAAACGTGCTTCATATACATCAACTATTCTGTTCAAATGGGCGTCAGTTGGGAACCCTTTGAGCACACCAAATTTCCATTGGCTCAATATGCCGCTGATCACTATGGAGAACACGTCCGCCTCGCAGGTGGCGACCGTAGGGAACCCCTGCAGAGCCTCTTGAAAGCATTTTTTGCTTTTAATAGCAGAGGGTTTCGAAATTTGCTTTCAATTCAGCATTATAAATGGAATCCTATATTTGCGGTTGTGGACGACTATCCAAAGTATCCTCTTTACCACATGTGCAAACATGGTTTTTACCAGACTATAAAGCCGTTGCTGGAAGAGCCTACAAAGTCGTGGTTGGAAACGACTTTCCCATGGTCTCTTTCCAGCACCAAGGGAAGTGATTGTGTTGCTGCTGCGGCATCCCATGGTCATTTGGAAGTTGTCAAGTTGCTGCTGGAGAATGGAGCTGCTGGAGAATCTGCTCTTCAAGAAGCAGCACGCCGCTGTGATTTGGAGGTCACCAAGTTCCTGGTGGAGAACGGAGTCAACGTGAATTCGAAAGGAGATTTTAGAACTACTCTCGAATGTGCAGTAGATGGTGGCGATGTGGAGGTTGTCAGGTTGCTGCTAGACCATGGAGCCGACGTGAAAGCCCAGAGCGGAGCTACCCTTTCAATGGCAGCATCATATAATCGATTGGATGTCGTAAAATTACTGCTGGACCACGGAGCTGATGTGAATGCGAGGGAAGTCTATATTAGAAGTCCTCTTCAAGAGGCAGCATCTTGTGGTGGTTTGGAGGTCGTCAGGTTGCTCTTGGACCATGGAGCCGATGTGAATGCAAACAAAATAAACGACGGATCCGCCCTTCACAAGGCAGCATCTGGAGGTCATTTGGAGGTTGTCAAGTTGCTGCTGGACCTCGGAGCCAATGTGAATGCAGAGGGAGGAAATGTCAGATCTGCTCTTCAACAAGCGGCATTGCGTGGTGATTTGGAAATTGTCAAGTTGCTGTTAGAGAATGGATCCAACGGAGGCACCAAGGAGGCACCGCTCTTCAACAAGCAGCATCCCGCGGCGATTTGGAGGTGGTCAAGTCGCTGCTAGAGAAGGGAAACGGCATCAAGGCACAGGTAAAAACTGCTCTTGAATGGGCAGCGTCTGGGGGTCATCTGGAAGTCGTCGAGTTTCTACTGAACCATGGAGCCAACATGAAGGCGAAGGGAGGAACCGCTCTTCAACAAGCAGCGTCTAGTGGTCATTTGGAAGTTGCTAAGCTGCTGCTGGAGAAACAGTTCGAAGTGAATGCGCAGGTAGTAGGTGACAGATCCGCCCTTCAATTGGCAGCATTCAGCGGTCATTCGGAGCTTGTCAAGTTGTTGCTAGAGAATGGAGCCAACGTGAATGCGAAGGGAGGGAGTTATGGATCCGCTCTTCAAGGGGCAGCATCCGGTGGTCATTTGGAGGTCGTCAAGTTGCTGCTGGAGAATGGAGCCAACGTGAAGGCTAGTGGAGGATCTGACGAACGCGCCCTTCAATGGGCGGCATGGAGTGGTCATTTGGAGGTTGTCAGGTTACTTTTGGACCATGGAGCTGACGTGTCAGCAGAGGGAGGAACCGCTCTTCAAGGGGCAGCATCTGGGGGTCATTTACAGGTCATCAGGTTGCTGCTGGAGAATGGAGCCGACGTGGATGGAGGATCCGTTCTTGAAGAGGCAGCATTCAGAGGTCATTTAGAGGTCGTTAGGTTAATGCTGGAGAACGGAGCTGATGTAAATGGGAAGGGAGAAGGCGCGCTCGAAGCGGCAGCAGCCGGTGGTCATTTGGAGGTCGTCAAGTTGCTTTTAGACCATGGAGCCGATTGGGAGCGTTTCGATGCGAAGGTTCAGGGGAGTATTGCCCTTCCAGCGGCAGCATCTCACGGTCATTTGGAACTCGTCAGGTTCCTGCTAGAGAACGGAGCAGACGTGAATACTGGACTCCGCGAATTTTCTAAAACCTCAATCCAAAAGGCAGCATCTGGTGGTCATTTGGAGGTCGTCAAGTTGCTTTTGGACTATGGAGCCGGCATAGAGGCGCATGGATATTACCCAGCCCCTCTTCAATCTGCAGCATCCAGCGGTAATTTGGAGCTTGTCAAGCTGCTACTGGACCACGGAGCCGACGTGAATGCGAAGGAAGAATATCGCGGATCATATAGCAGATCAGCTGTTAGAAAGGCAACATCTGGTGGTCATGTGGAAGTCGTCAGGTTGCTGCTGGAGTACGGAGCCGACCTAGAGGCGGACAAAGCATATCTCGCATTCGCTCTTCAAAAGGCAGCATCTGGTGGTCATTTGGAGCTCGTCAGGTTACTACTGCAGAATGGAGCCGACGTCAATGCTGAGGGAGAGTTTTGGAGAGGGTATGAGGGAAACCCCCTTCAACAAGCAGCATCTGGTGGTCATTTGGAGCTCGTCAGGTTGCTGCTGCAGAACGGAGCCAACGTCAATGCTAAGGGAGGGTCTGACGGAACCGCCCTTCAACAAGCAGCATCTGGTGGTCATTTGGAGCTCATCAGGTTGCTGCTGCAGAATGGAGCCGACGTCAATGGAGGGTATTACAAAACCGCCCTTCAACAAGCAGCATCTGGTGGTCATTTGGAAGTCGTCGCATTGCTGTTGGACAACGGAGCTGATGTCAAGGCGATAGAAGAATACAATCTAACCGCTCTTCAACAGGCAGCATCCAGCGACTGTAAAGCAGTCCTCAAGCTGCTGCAGCAGCACGAAGCTGACGTGAATGCCACAGGAGGAGAAGTCGGCACCGCTCTGCAACGAGAAAAACTTCAACGTCATATGGGGATTGCTGAGCTATTGATTAGGCATGACGAAGGTGGAACGATTGTTCACCATACCACTTCTGCTGATGATACGCCGCTCGCAGGCCTATTGCTCCAGAAACCTGCACAAGGTATTTCTGTTGGTCAGGCTAAAATCCAACCTTTTCCCGTTGAATCTGGAAAAGGCTGTGTTGATGCCGGATCCAAGATGGACGTCGTCAACCTCTACGCAGTGCCCAAGTCGGTGTCGAAGAAGACGATCATGCCTCTGAAAGACAAAGACCTCGTTGTAGACTTCAGGAAGAGAGCACAAGTCTCCACCCTCATCGAAAAGCCCAACAAGAGAAGAAAGACAGGTAAGATAGAGATACCCACACTTGATCCGCAACTTACTTCCTAGCAATCAGGATCCACCAGGGGCATCAAGGTGAAAGCAGCGGAGGAAGAAGACGAAGACGAAGCAGAAGAGCTGCAAACACCAGAGGCTAAATCGTCAGCGGCTTCAGCAGAGCCATGGGAAATGCCAGAATTTGAAGAGGGTTCTTCCAGGGGCAGAGAAAGGGAGATAGATGTAGAGTCCAACGAAGGTAAATGGGTTCCGTAGTCGACGTAGCACTGTACTCATGCATTGCCCACAGAGGTGGAACCCGACTTCACGTGGGGCGCGCACTGGCAGCATGGAAGCGAGTCCTATCACGCGCAGATAACCTGGACCCAGGATAACCTTTGGGTGATGGATATGGAAGAAGACAACGAGAACTTTAGCTCCTGAGTGGATGACGGACTTTTCTCTTTTAGGTGGTTTGCAATATTTCGTCACATAGGTTCCACCAAACTTGAAGATGCGATAAGCAGAAGGATCTTGTTCCGCGATAGAAAATACCTGTTATATTTCCCGTGTCTCATCGTGCAACTTGTTCCGTGTATCATGGCAAAAGTTCAAATGTAGATGTGCCTAATATTACTCCCCAACCAGTGGGGGCCCTACTTTTCGTAGATGTCTATGACCGAGCACCCTTCAATATCTCCGTCCCTACGTCTTCCGCCATGGACTACCGATCTTGGAAGGCGTGGGGCTTCTCTAAGAAAGAAATACATTAACGCTAGTGCCTGGTCGACTGAGAAAGGAAAGGAAGACTTACCAGTGACCTAACTACCGCGTGCATCATCGGTGCTGATGTCTGTAGGTAGCATACAACGAAGAGAGGCAATGAGAGCACATACACTTCAAACGACGCTGATATGCGTCGTCCCTCCTTGCTAAGTAGATTATTTATACCCATTACCACCCAAGACGACGGCGCTGACAAGGGCGACACGAGGGTGGAGGAGCGTCGTGAGGTTTGTCTTTGAGAGGGTCGGTCAGCATATCCGCTCAGGAAAGCTTCTCGATGTTGGGTACGGGCTGCTACATGTAACACAAATGAGAATGTTGAGGACAAAGGCATAGGAAACAAAGGCATACCTTGTTTCTCTCCGCATTCGCCCTCCTAACCGTCATCCAAACATCAAACGAATGGCACACATCAGAGCATGATGTACAACAAGGATGGAGGGACCGTGGTGCCGGTGATGGCTATGTTAGCCAATGATGGTGGTGCTGGCGTCAATGTTGACGTAGTCCGTGGACATTTTGGCATGGTCGTGGTCGTGTCAGCTTGCATCTTCGCGTCAGGATCGCATTTCACACTTGGTATGGTGGCGAATGCATATGTCAGAGTTGGCGTGTTTGAAAAGATGAAGATAGATGGGCATCAGTAATCAGTAACAGTCAATGGGTTAATACGATGGTTGAATTCGTTTGTAAAATGAAAAGGAAGATTGAAGCGGAATAGAGAAAGGAGGAATGTCACGTCCCGATCGGGGAATTCGGCACTGCCACTGCACCGCCACTGCATCCGCTTTTCTTCTCCGCCCATCGCTGTTCCAACAACCATCTCATGGAAGAGCAGAATGTATGGCAGCCCCCGCAGTATGACTTATCTACTCCACCATCTGCAAAGTCCACGCTGCATATCACCCCGGATCCCAATTACGTCGGGAACTTTCCAAGAGTTGCGAAGTGGTAAGCCTTTTTTTTGTAAGCACCAGTCACGACTTATCTCTAACGATACAGGTCGTCGGATGGTTCTACTTTGCTCGTTCAATGCGAAACCAGGGATTTTGAGATTTTTGAATTGTAAGCCCCAAGTACCTTCGTTTCCGATCCCAGTTCGCTTATCTATTTCCCAATTAGCTCTTCCAGCGAAAGTAGGACCCTTCTATTTCACCAAGTGACCACGCCCATCCTAAGTTTGATAGTTCAATAGAAAAATCAGAATTGCCAACGCGAGCATTCCCCCAACCTGGGCCGATTCTGGATTACATCTGGTATCCAACAGCATCTCCTCACGACCCAGCATCGTTCTGCTTCGTTGCATCAGTCCGGGAATGTCCAGTAAAACTACTGGATGCATCTGACGGAAGAGTGAGTCTTTACTGGTTCTTCAATCGTCGACTGATTGTTCATGAAAATGATTAGTTAAGGGCGTCTTATAAGATAGTGGATCATCGGGAACGACAGATTGCCCCGCATAGTCTCGCATTTAATTTGACTGCACAAAAGTTGGTTGTTATTTTACGCCTGTTTCAAGATTGTACTGAATGCCTCTTGCAGACTCTATTGCGGCTTCGAAGATGCCATCGAAATATTCGATCTCTCTCGTCCTGGAGAGGGTACCCGATTACATACAACTCCATCCAAGAAGAGCAAAGACGGTTTGAAAGGTCAGATATTTACTACTATTCCATCTACTTAGACTTACAATTTGCCTTCACATCCAAGGGATCATGTCCTCTTTGGCGTTTTCCCCATCATACAGCCCAGATGAATGTTTTTATGCCGCAGGCAGTTTCACCCCAACAAATTCCAACATCGCAATGTTCAGCGACGCCAAAGAGGAGCCTATCATGTACGTCGGCGGTGGCCCTTGTGCAGGTGTCACCCAGGTACGCTGTGCCATCCGGTATTCTTTGTGGAACTACTAAACCGGGCATATCAGCTACAATTCAATCCTATGAAACCACACGTTCTGTATGCCGCATATCGAGGATGTGGAACGGGGCTGGTGTACAGCTGGGATATTCGCTCGGATGTGGATACGCCACTGGAGATATTCCAGGTATCAAGCGTCGCGAAGTCGAAATCGGACGTTAGAACGAATCAAAAGATGCGATTCGATATCGATCTAGGAGGTCGATTTCTGAGCATTGGGGATCAGGTTCGCGATTTTCATACCACTCACAAAACCTTTTTTCAATCGCAACTTCTGTAGGTGGGCAACATCTCTATCTTCGACCTAGAAACACGAGATGGGGTCGAGGATAATATGCATACCTTCGCCTCAGATCCAAACGTTACCACTGGATCGAGAAGCCACTCCATCCCGCCGGTTCTCGAATTCAAAGCACACGATGGTAGGATTCCCATATTACATTCCGAAATTAAACCTTACGACGATTTGAGCACAGATGCTGTAGGTTCAGTTGCATTTCACCCATTCGAACCTTGCCTGCTATCTGCCTCTGGCTCTCGACACTTCGTAGATGAAGAGTCAGAAGATGACCTGTCTGACTTGGATGCCGATCCAGACGGTTCGTCCGATGAGGGCGGGGGCTCCGATTCCCATTCTCATCTAAAGGGAAGCAATGCCCGTCGAGAGAGGTGGCATCATCCTGTCACGTTGGATTCCACGCTGAAGTTGTGGAACTTAGGGATGCGTTGAGTAAACGTCAGTTTTGAAACCACTTCTATTGTTCATTTTCTTCTTGAAATTTATTCAACCTGCATGATTACTTATGGATGTTTGAACATTCATCTTCGGGTGTCTCAAATATTATTAATATTTTATAATATCTCTTTCTACTCAAAGGATCTAACCCCGCGTCCTCTTTCACCACCTACAGTCTCGATGCTTTGACGTTCCAGGCGGCTGCCATTAAACTCGAACTAAACTACATTCCCAGGTTAATTGGATCCCATTCCTATGCCGCAGATATTCCGAAAGCGTTTGACTTAACACCCAAAAGAAGACGGATTAGAGCCTACTGGAGTATGCGGCCTTTAGCCGTCTCTCAATTGCTCCTACTTATCGCCCCTTGGCAGACCTGGTGTGCGTATTTATATAATATGGAGTCGATGTGAACTTGAGTCTGACAGCTGAAGTAGCTTCTTTCAACAGCTATCTACCTCTCCGAACAATGGCGCCAGCTCAGAAGGCAGTGTTGAACCCAAGAAGCAAGAGTTCGCGGCCGTTTCAACGAGGGAAGTGGTTACAGCTGCCGAGCTCGGTTCGGGGGAAGGGCCTGTTGACCCAGCTGAGGCGCTACGTGTTCGGTTAGTTTTCTCAGTGCACGCTCTCTAATTCTACGTATCCGGCCAGCCGGAAAATCGACAAGCATATTCTACCTCTGATGTGTAGTACGTTACCTTGACCCTTCTCAAGGATGAATAGAGACTAACTATGCCCCTAGCCCTTTACTGGTGCGACTTACACGACAGATTGTCTAACGAATCAGGGACTTGTATCAATAAATCCTAGGATACAATTTATGGACAAGACAACCTTAGGAAGTTCTGCAATTCTGGGCATTAGGTGAATTCCACCACGCGTTCTTTCTACTTTAACAAATCCGCCAGAGAATCGACCCACCTTACCACCAACCAGTGAGTTCCAAAAGAATCAGCTTATGATGATGTCATTCATCTTCCTTTCTAGATATAACTGGTGAGAACGAACGTCGACTTTTAGGTTGGGTAGAAATTGTTTAAAGACTTTTTTAGGCTTGGGACCGTCTTCTACCTAGTATTCGAGTTTGCTCAAAATTTGTGCCTGCAACGCTATCCCGTTGGTAAATGGATGAGGTTTGAACTCACGTTTCTTTATCATTCATCCGTGAAGCTTATCTAACTTTCACCCTCTCCAGTTGCAATATATTTATCTGGGCCGTTGCCCTTTGCTCCCATGCTGCCTCCAAGAATTTTGCAGGTTTGTTCGTCGTTCGTCGTTCGCCTGATTCTCGGTATATGCGAAGGGCCCATCACCGCGGGATTCTTGATTGTTAGCTCCATGTTCTATACACGAAAGGAGCAAACTTTGCGAGTTGGTTATTGGTGTAAGTTGTTCTATCACGGTATAGCAGCAGCCGCTCACGAAAATTAACCCCAGTTTTAATGAATGGGACTGGTATGCGCCTAGGATTACTAACTGGAGCTCCACTTAACGTCCCCGATTCCAGCCCAAATCATCTCTGGTTTCATCAGTTTTGGAGCACTCCACATTCAAACTCCCTCATTCGAACCTTGGCAATGGTCTGCTGTTTCACGCCATCAGAATCACCTCCCCCTCTAAACCCATACTTATCAGGTTGATGATAATAACTGGAATTCTCACTTTACTCACCGCACTGGGCTTCTGGTACGTCGAGGTTATCCTCCATCAACCATCTCCTGACCGGTTGCTATACCCATATAGGTTTCTTTTCCCGGATTCACCTACCAATGCTTGGTTCCTTACGCCAGTTGAGCGGTCAATCGCCGTCCGTCGAATCAAAGTGCGTGGTTCTCGGGCCCTGTGGAGGCTTTATCCTTATCTTGACGACATCACAACACCAACAGGAAAATCAAACTGGAGTAGAGAATAAACATTTTATAAAAGAACAGTACGTCAGTTTGTACCACTGTTAGATATGCCTCACAGAGAATTAAATACCTTACTTGCAGGATGATCGAAGCGTTACTGGAACCCAAGACATGGCTTTTCGCGCTCTTCTCTGCCCTCGGCAATATACCCAATTCACTGACAAATCAAATGCAAATTATTGTGTCTTCTTTCGGGTTTACGCCTCTGCAAACAACGCTCCTTGGGTGTGTCAGCGGCGTCGTTGAAATAGTGACAGGAGTCAACATCGCAGCCAGACTCCCTAACAGTATCGCATACGTTGGCGTTCTTTATATGGTCCCGAACGTGATGGGTGTCTTCCTAATCAACTTTTACCCTTGGAGCAATAAAGTAGGATTGCTCTTCTCCATATGGACTACGGGTTCGTGTCCATTTTGTTCAACCGACCCTATACATTCCATATTCTGACTGGAGGAGTTTGATTGGCATCCACCCGACAGGGGTTGGCACGACGGGGTTCGTTCTATCCCTTTCCTGGCTCTCCAACGTGACTGCAGGCCACACTAAACGAGTGACGGTCAACGCTGTAATGCTATCCGCTTACTGTATTGGAAATTCTGCTGGCCCATTCATGTGGCAGCAAAAGTAGAAGCCAAGGTCAGCCAGAGAAATCCTCCTTCATCTCGTTCGGGTTCGTAGATTTTCCTCAAACATATTCCACTACAGAAACCACATCCCCTGGATAATCATCGGAATCTGTTACACTCTATGCATGTCAATGCTTCTCACCATCCGATATGTTTTATCGTCCGAGAACAAGCGACGCGACGATGAACCGGTCGACGATACTTATGACGATGTCTACATTGAGAAGCTTGGCAAGGATGGACAGATGGAAAGAATTAAGGTCGACAAGGTAAGCTATGAGGTCGAGCTGAATCTCACGAGAAGTTCGCTGACCCGAGGTTTCTAGGAATTCCTGGACCTGACAGATATTCAGAATCGCGATTTCAGATACGTTTTGTAAATTTATGTGCGACGGGAATAATAGCATTTTGGGCCATTGTTATTTAACAAAAGTACATATTCCAAACGATAAACAAGAAACCGAAACATCATACATAATGTGTACATATACCATATACATAAATGCATACAAGTGCCAAGCGCACAAAACCGTAGCAAATTTTGGCAATTTCACACATCAAAGCGACAACAGCTGATTCTGCTCAACATTCACCCAATTCGACCTTTCAGAACTACAACCAGCATCAAGTCAAAAAGGAAAAGACGCAACGTAAGCTAAAACAGAATTCGATAACATAAAGGAATCTTGGAGGGTGCCAGTGAATTTGCTCTCTTGAGTTTCGGCAAATCCTGCTAGCCAGTCGACATCGTCAGTCATGTGGGAGAAAGCAATAATTAATCACCCGCGGCATCCACGACAGATAAGATTATATTAATCGCCACATTCCTACATACTTATCGAATTATTTCGTGTCAAGAATATCGGAACCGCGAAGTTTGTCTCTCAGGCTCATGGTTTCATCGATTACTTGGCACTTGCATAACCCATGCATCCAACGGAGGGATCAAACGGACATCTCATCGCCCAGAAGTTGGGTCCACATCGACCATATTTACTCTGCAAATCTCCAGGGTTTGTACTTATACTATGCTTCGAACAAGTCATATGAAATGATGAGCGGGGGGTTGTTGCATTCGAAAACCGCAAGACAGATGATGGATAAACTAAATGAGCATATAAACGTCAATGACTAATGCATGATAAATGAGGGGGTAGTGGGAGACAATGATAGGATGTGCAATAAGTAGGGAGGAAAACAAGCAGAGACACTATGTTGGATTAGTACTTTCCCCCGCCGCCACCGAAACATAAAAGATATCGAGAACAAACCACCTAATTAATATCTCCCCATACCACCCATGCCTCCCATACCGCCAGCAGGTTTGTCCTCTTCTGGCGCATCAATAACGCACGCTTCGCAACAAGCTCGCAACACCGCTGGCGTCAACGAGGGCAGTTCCCACAACCTTGAGGGGGTCGACGATACCCGCCTTGATCATGTCGACGTACTCGCCCTTGGCAGCGTCGTAGCCCCAAGCAAATTTATCGGGGGGTACCGTATTGCTTGAGGAGAGTGCCGATGATGACACGGGCTTCCTCACCCACATTGCGAAGGATGGCGCGCGAGGGAGGACCGGTGAGAGCGCGGCGGATGATGGCGACACCGAGCTCCTGGTCGAAGTTGATGGTGGGGATGGGTTTCGCGTCAGGAGAAACGGGGGATGAAGAAGAACCAGTGCCGCTTCCAGGAGACTTGGTAGCGAGCTGGTGAGACGCTTTCAGGAGAGCGACACCACCTCCAGGGAGGATACCTTCCTCGACGGCGGCACGGGTAGCATTGAGGGCGTCGTCATAGCGGTCCTTCTTCTCACCGACTTCGACCTCGGAAGTTCCACCGACTTTGATGACAGCGACACCGCCGCTAAACTTGGCAAGGCGCTCTTGCAGCTTGCTCTTGTCGAACTCCGGGGTAGTGGGGCCGGCGATGATGGAGCGAATTTGCTCGCAGCGAGCCCGGATAAAGTCCTTGGAGCCATCAGCGTTGAGAACAATGGTGTTGTCCTTGGTGACGGTGATGGAGTCAGTGCTGCCGAACGTGTCGGCAATGGGGTGTTCGAGCTTGAGATCAAGCTCGTGGGTGAAGACCGTTCCACCAGTGAGGATGGCGAGATCGCCGAGGATGGACCTGCGGTTGTTACCAAAGCCGGGAGCCTTGATGGCGACGACCTGGAGTTGGCCGCGGAGCTTGTTAAGGATATATGTAAGCAGCAAGGGCCCTCTCCGTCGACGTCCTCGGCAATGGTGAGTGTGACCAGTGGGCGGCGAGCCTGAGCGGCGGTCTCAAGGGAAGGAAGGATATCCTGGAGGAGCGAGATCTTCTTCTCGGAGAGCAGGATGAAGGGCTTCTCGAACTCGACCCTCTGGGCTTTAGGGTTGGTGACGAAGGAGAAATATGACCACGATCGAAGCGCATGCCCTCAGTAATCTCAATTTCATCCTCGATGGTGCGGCCCTCCTTTACAGTGATGGCACTCTCCTTTCCGGCCTTCTCCATGGCCTGGGCGATGGGCGATGGTGGTGATTGTTTTGGTGTGCGCTGAGAGGTATTCAAAGACACGGTCAACGGCTGCTTGGGAACCTCGTCGGAGATCCATGGGGTTGAAGCCAGCAGCCACGTTCTTCACGCCCTACGAGTAGATGGTACGGGCGAGTATGGTGGCTGTTGTGGTACCATCACCTGCAACTTCGTTGGTCTTTTGGGCAACGTCCTGGACAAGGCTTTGAAAAACTGGTAAGAATGATCCGCCTCCTGAACAAAAAAAAATGATAGCACATACCTTAAACTTGTCTTTAAGTGGAATGGACTTTGCGACTGTGACACCATCTATGACAGAGGTAAGCGTTGAACACAAAAATAAAGCACCTTTTGTGATCTTTGGTCCACCGAAGGACTGTTCAATGATGACGTTGGGACCTAAAAACGCGAGAAACTGCGTCAAAAATCTACAATGCTCGTGTGAAATTGCTTCCCAACTCACCTTTGGGTCCGAGCGTAACACTAACTGCATTCGCAAGGACGTCGACACCCTTGAGAATGCTCGTTCGAGAACTTGATCTCCTTATGTGTGCCCCGAGTAAGCGCTGGCTTCGCAGCCTGGGCCGCAGCAATGACGGAGAGACCTGGAAGAGGTGGTCGACAGGCAGTGCATTTTTTTTTGGATGTAAAAGAGAAGAAATTTGGGAGAATGACGAGGATTAAATTTTTTGGAAAACTCTAGATTCAGAAGGTCATGTGATCCCGCTACTTTTAAGTACCAGTGACATGTACACTTGATTTTATGCGGCCATCTAGAAGAGATCCTACAATGACCGTCCCTCTTGCGACTCGTAAGTACCACTATTCCAGCTTGATTGCGTAACACTTACTATGTTGGTTAGTCAGTTACCCGGACGTGTCCCAGCTGGTGACCACCGCGGTTTTGACCAGTGTAATTTCTGTGGACTCGGAACCTCGAATTTCCCTGCACTATGCTGGGCAGAATAGGTCAATGACCATCCGTATACGCGGGTCCTTGTACTATGACGTTGTTCAAACTATGACGCTCTTTAAGAATACTTGGCGTTCCGTACTCGAATTAACTCGCAATACATAATAACATTCGGCAAAAGGAAATGATCCACGTTGCATCAAGAAGCGCCTGCAGGAATGTCACCTGTGGAAAAGTAATCTTGTCGGTTAATCCTGATTTTCCGCGTATGTTCCGAGGGAGGTGAGCTTTCTTTTATCCACGTATTTTCATCAGCAGATTGTCAGTTAATTTTAAAGATGGCAGATATGACGCGCGGTGACTGAAACAAATTATCCAAACTCCTTGGCGCTTACCTCTGAAACAACCACGTTTTAAGGAAACCTTACTCCTTTGGTTCCAACAGCGGCGTCTGCCTGTTTTCTCGGAACCGGCTTCACCTAATGCAGTCCAATGCGGTGGAAGAACCCAGTCTATGACATCAATCCGTCTGATTAAATGTTACTTCGCGTTCCTTATATTTGTGATTTTCGTTCGACTCAGTCAATAGTCAAGAAAATGGCGCCCCTTCCCCAGGCCCTCATGTTAGTGTTGATTCCTCAACATTAATGATCTCGTTCCAACTCATTTCAGGATCATGCGCTTCTCCATTCAATATTCGACGATTGGTGAGCTACCTATCTATTACATTCGAGTTTTCCTTATATCTTCCCTCTTCCTGTAGCGCTTCTATGGTACGACTACGCCCTCACATGGACCCGCGAGGTGAAATACTTTTGGATGAAACCATTCAAGCTATCAACTGCGCTTTACATCTTGTGCCGGTATGGCATGGTGGCCAATGTGTTATACACATTAGCGCTGGCGAAAAAACTCCCAACAATGAGGGTAAGTAGGGAATCATCGCTGAACATCTTTCGTTTGTATCACTCCTCGTTTTCTAGTATCTGACTTTACCCACAATTTCCAATCTGTATCCTTTTGGCCTGACGTTCCTACTATCAATAGCTGCGATGCAGGGTATCGAATTTGCGCAATCCTGAGCGTTCTTGGTCGAGTTGCCATCGTCAGTGAGTGGGCCTGCATTGCCTCTGGTGCGGACCGTCTGACGGACCATCACCTTTACCCTGCCATTTGTTTTGTGCCCTCTCCTTATTTCAGCTGTATTGGGCTCAAGAACGTACGCCCTGTTTAATAGAAGCAAAATTATTCTCGTAATATTTGGCTCCCTTGGATTAACTGTGATCGCGGTCGCTGTGGTGAGGATTCATTCCTATTTGCGTTCGAGTGCATGAATACTGATCATTTCCATTCACCCCAGATGCATGTACCATATGTTTCTTGTAGTGGAGCGAAGGGGAAAGGCCCGTTAGTACTCCCTGCATTTCCTCCCCGTCATTCGCTGATATCCTATTCCCCTGTTCCGATGAATAGAGGTATCGAATATTTGTCTTCTCGTGCAATTCTTCACAAAAACTAATGTCATTTTGCCGCAGCACCCAGTCTCCTCTCCATTATCACTGTAGTATATGAAATGCTCACGGCCGTATGCACTACGGTGCGTACTGTGCAGGCTCTGAGTTTTGGTGGGCCATGGTGGGCGCAACAAAAGACTTGGTCCTTCGAGAAGGTCAGCATTATCATACCCACTGAATTCTCCTCGTTCTTACGCACAATCTCTTTGCCCTAGGCCTACTATATTTTGGGTAAGACTTTGTCGCGAGCGTATTTCCGAGGTGCTTTCTTTGAGCTTTGCATTCAGATTCATCACTTCATTCACGACGCTCTCCCTAATGTCAGAATTAGTAAGCATTTATACCCCCACTCCCCCTGCTACATTGACCCGCTAAATAAATCTCACAAACAGCGAGGCATTGTAAGCATTTTTTTTTCCACCCTCCAGAATTCTCGTTTTCTGAACGCGGGACTCTTCAAGCCTGTGAACGCCTACACCATGCCGTACGCATCCCCACCTCATCTTCCTCATAAACTTCATTCTTCGACTGACCATACCATTCAAGTCTCGCAGGACTCATGACCGCCCGATTTCTCCTCCATCTCCGAGAATGGGATGACCGAATTTGCAACCCAGAAACTGACCAATGGCACGCGCGGGGAGGACGTGACGACCACGGCCCAATACGATTCAAGAAATCCGAGCCTCGCGCTGCAGCCGCAACACAGTGGACGATCAATAACGTACTTGGTGATGACCCTTTGTTGAGGCCTTTGGGATCTGAGGTGCGCTCTTGGGATGAACCTTCCGGGGAGAGTTCGTTGGCGCGTGCGGAAGTTTGAAAAGTTAGTGGGCGAGGAACTTTGAGTAAAAGGTGTGCGCCGCTGCGCAATGCTCATGGTACAAGCGGCTTTTTTTCCTTTTTTTCTTAATGCAATGTACATATTGAAGGTTACCGGTTAATATTTAATGACGGTTGTATTAAGTACTAGTAAATCGATCTCTTGAAGTTGGACAGGAGAACTCTGTTCGTCCATTTGAATACACCGTGTCGACAAGATTGGTTATAACGCTCAATGCTCACCACATTATTTAGGAACTTGAACTACGAAGCATGGTTTACCCTAACAGATATCTTCAACATCATCGCAGATTGCTACCTAACAAAGCCGGATTGACGACGAGGGTCTGAAGTTGAGTTTCGAGTAAGCCGTTGAAGACAGGGGTCACTTTTGACTGCCTGGGAGATGCAGCGTCGAGTTTCGGGGATCGATAAGGAAATTTGGATCAAGTTCTAGACCAGTCAACGGGATCTTCCACTGCATCTCCCAACATTGTTCCCCTCGTTCGTGCAAGCAAATCAGTTTTCACCCACCCACCATTCCCGGTTATACACTCGAATATCACTGCTATCTTATTGGGTAACCAGTAACCAGAGACAAACCAAGTTTCGAAACAAACTGCCGTTAGCGACTTCGGTACAAACTGTCGCAACCCTATTTATATTCAGAGAGGATGGCGACACCATATCCGAATTCACTAAGATCCGCATACTGTAGGCAACGCGATTAGCTAAAGAAAGGTCCAAGTCGCAGCAAGCGAAATCACACCTTATGCCCGCAAACTTCCAACTATCAAACCAAAAAAAGGTTATCAGCCGCAAACGAAAAAGGAAAGAATCCTTTGCTATATCCCAAGTGGCGTTTTTAATGCGTAGGCCGCTGTACATGACCAAACGGAGTTTCATACGTGGCATTGTCATTGAGGGGTAGCTCGACTAGAGAAGGTGTAAGGTCGCATTTAGCACAAGAAATCATAACTCGACATACATTTCAGGAATTCGTGGCGCTGGTGCCAATTAACGACGGCATCAAAGTTGAAAAGAGACCTCGAATTTTCCTTGACCGTCGCTGGAAGACGGAAATCATTCAAACTCTACGATCAAAAAACATTCGTAAAAAAGGACAAACCCGCCGTGGCGTCAAGAGAGATCTACATAGGATAAATTTCAATCAGGTTAGCCTAAACGTTCGAGAAAAAAGGTACACACCGTAACAGAAATCGTGCTCTGGCCAGACTTGACTTCACCCCGCGCAGCCGCACGAAGCGGGCCCTGAGAAACGACAGCAACATTCGAAAATTCGACAGGGTGCGCCGTTTCCAGGTGGTGAATTTCAACATCTAATTCCAAAAATCAGTCGTTGACTAACCAGACCATAATACATATCCCGCATCCCAGCAAGTAATTGGGTCTATCTTGGAAGATAACCAAACCACCCGTCT
>Ga0307513_10004419_pt1 | contig 18776 bp, 15 predicted proteins | sample 15_EM_MG_FD_202174 | JGI IMG/M metagenome (GOLD analysis project Ga0307513, IMG submission 202174) | Populus trichocarpa ectomycorrhiza microbial communities from riparian zone in the Pacific Northwest, United States - 15_EM | ecosystem: Host-associated > Plants > Roots > Unclassified | place...
ACAGGGGGTATTTAACAACGAGCCGAGTAGTCTGCAATCCCCTTCATTACTTCGGGACGGTTGAGCGGCGCGACCAGCTAGCCCTCTTTTGAGCCACTAAAATACTTGATACACATCTCACAATGCAAGGAATTTGCAGCGACATGTAAATCTAACTGGCACAACTCTCAAGGGGGACACAAATTAGCCGTGGATAAAATTTACCGCCAGGCTCTCAGATGCGCGATTCTGCTTTATAGTGATGCTCCAAAACCTCACGACACCAGACTTCGAGCATCAACAGCAGCCACGGTTTTGCCCAACCGACTCCCCTGCCCGCAGGTCTGGCGAAAAAATTCTCTTTCACCTGTGAGACTTCGCGCGCGTCGAGCCAGCCGCGCCTGCGTATCTGCCGCTCATCAAGAGTTTCGTGCAGGATGTCTTTCAAAGGGCCGCGCAGCCATGCGTCGAAGGGCATGAGAAATCCCCTCTTTGGCTGCTCGTCGAAGCCACGTGGCAGAAGAGGACGGCCTGCGTCTACAAGAATGCGTTTGACGCCCGTCTCGCGATATGAAGCCCGTGCGGGCGCGGCACGATTCGCGCGAAGGTTCAGTTTGGTTTCATCGGGGAGCGAAAGCGCCATGTCCGCGATCAGGCGGTCGAGGAACGGAACCCTGACTTCGAGCGAGTGTGACATGGAGACGGCATCAACGTCGCGTAGCAGTTGATTAGTCATGTAACCCCGCAGGCACACACCGGTCACACGTTCCAGCGGCGTGCCGCCGGGCAGTTCATCGAACCTCTTGAGATCATAACGAGGCGCGCGCCCCGCTTGGGCCTGCTTTCTCAGTTGCGGGTGCAATAGTCTGGCCGTGTTCAGAGCGCCGAAGCCGGGACTGGCAAAGCGGTCGTAAGTGTTTAGAAATCCAGCGCTGTTTCTGGCTCTCCAGAGCGTTTGCCCCTGCCGCGTGAGCGAGAGTTGATCGAAGAAGGGCTGGCCTGCGAAGTTCGCCAGCGCAGTTTTGGCGAGAGACTTCCAGGGCGCGCGGCCGTTGGCGAGTTGTTCGGACTGAACTCTGTCGAACCAATAATACCCGGCGAAAAGCTCGTCGCTGCCGAGGCCGGAGATGGCTACTTTCACAGCCCGCCGCGCCGCCATCGAAACAAAATAGGTGTTCACCCCATCCATCGAAGGCTGGTCGAGGCCATAGGCGATGCGAGAGAGGTGGTCGCGCACATCCGTGCCCCGCACGAGCACATTGGTGTGGTCGGAGCCGAGAAACGCGGCCGTTTGTCCGGCAATATCGCTCTCATCGAGTTCCTGGCCTTCCGTCTCGAACCCGACTGAAAAGGTCTTGACTCTCTGCCCGGCCAGTCGTGTCATGAGTGCGACGAGCAGCGACGAATCAATGCCGCCGCTCAGGAACGCGCCGACGGGAACATCGCTCACCAGATGCAGCCGCACCGACTCTTCAAGCACACTCGCCAACTGTTCGACCAACTCCTCGTAAGGTTTTGTTCGCAGATCAGGCAGGCGATCAATGTCGAGCGACCAGTAACGCTGAATTTTCTCCTGCCCGCCTTCCAGGATGAGCCGGTGCGCGGGCATCAACATTCGCACGCCGCGCAGCATCGTCAACGGCTGCGCGACCGAGCCATAGGTCAGCAACAGCCGCAACGCCTCCGGCTCGATCTCCCTCTCGACGAGATTGCTTGCCAGCAGCGCCTTCAACTCAGAAGCGAAGATGAAGCGACCGTTGATGTGCGTGTAGAGCAGTGGTTTGATGCCGAACGGATCGCGCGCGAGAAACAAACGCTCGCGCCCACGGCCTCGTCGCTTGTCGTAGATTGCGAGCGCGAACATGCCTTGAAGGCGGAGCAGGAAATCATCCCCGTAATGCTCGTACATGCGCAGGACGACTTCCGTATCGGAGGCGGAAGTGAAATGGTAGCCGTGCTCTTCGAGCAGGCGACGCTCACTCTGAAAGTTGTAGACCTCGCCGTTATAAACGATGCAGATTTGCCCGTCGGGACTCTGCATCGGTTGGTGGCCTTCGGCGCTGACATCGATGATCGAGAGCCGCGTCATGCCCAACGCCACTTGCGCGTCGCGGTAGATGCCGCTGTCATCCGGCCCGCGATGCCGCATGGCCGCGACCATCGCACTGACTGCTTGAGCGTCGCTTTTGCCCCAGATGCCGCCGATACCGCACATGTTTATTTTTCCGCCCTGAAAAACGGACGCACAAGTCAGGTTTAAATCGTGAGAGTCCGAAAGTTTTGTTTATGCCGGATGATCGTTCCCTGTGTCAGGTTAAGTGACATTTACCCGTGACGCAACTTTCATTGTAGAATGCACATCAATCTACAGTCTGCGCACAGGCTCTCAACCCGGACAGGGACGCCGCGCACCGTCCCTGCACTTAAACACGACGCGTATCAGGAGGAGAAGTTCATGCTACGAAAATCATTGCCCCCCCACGGCCTCGCGTGCCTCAGCCTGCTCCTGCTACTCTTGTCAGGTTCGCGTCTCGAAGCGCAGCAGGGTGGGCGCGCATCCAAATCTTCACCCGCCGCGCCAACGGCCAAGCCCGCACTTTTTCAACCCGGAATCATCAACATCAGTGCCGCCACGACCTATCGCCCCGCTTTCACGGCAGACGGTCGCACCGTCCTGTACACGCTCGAAGTCGGCGGCGGTGATTACCTTATTCTGGAATCCCGTTTCCGCAACGGTCGCTGGCAGCAGCCGCAGATCGCCCCCTTTTCAGGTCGCTATTCGGACGCGGAGGCTTTTATGTGGCCGGGCGGCAACAAGCTCTATTTCTCGTCGAAGCGTCCGGTGACGCCGGACGGCCAGCCGCGCAAAGACTACGACATCTGGACGGTGGAGCGTTCGTCAAACGGTGTGTGGGGCGCGCCGCAGCATCTCGGTGGCGAGGTCAACACAGACCTCAATGAACTCTATCCTTCGGTAACGACACAGGGGACGCTCTATTTTTCTCGTTCCGGCCCGGAAGGTTCAGACCTGTGGCATGCACGCATGGCAAATGGTCAATACATCGCGGCGGAGAAGCTTGAAGTCCCGATTAATTCCGACAATCGGGATGCGGGCGTTTTCATTGCGCCCGACGAGAGTTTCATCATCTTCGAATCGAACCGACCCGGCGGCCTGGGCAATAACGACCTCTATATCAGCCACCGACGCAACAACACCTGGACGCCGCCGCAAAACATCGGAGCGCCCATCAACTCGCCGGCCAACGAAACTTCCGCTGTAATTTCATCCGATGGGTGTGTGCTCTATTTCGCCAGCAATCGCAAACTTGAGACTGCCGCCGCCCTCGGCGCCGGGCTTACATACGCCGACCTGCTGGCACGTCTTCAAACTCCCGGCAACGGGCTTTGGCACATCTATCATGTTCAGTCCGGCAATCTCAACGGCCTCTCGCCGACATGCCGTTCGAAGAATTAGACGGAGAGGTTGAGGCATCGGGAGCGAAGAGCGTGTACCGTCGGCGTTTAGTGCGGGAGTCGGTCGCAGTGTAAAAAGTTGATATGTAATCTGCCGCTCTTGTAAAGTGCGGCGACCGGACGAAGCGCGGCGGCGTTGATGCTAACTCGCGCGAGTTAGCATCAACACCGCCGCGCCTTCTCGAACAGAGCTTGAGTTGTCGGAACGTTTCGCACATGGGCTTTGCAAGTCGGTAAAGAGCGAAAGCCCATGCGCGGCCTTAAACACTCAGGCTTGCCCGCTTCTTTTATCCCAGGGGTCTGGCAGAAAAGATTCGATCACGGTTCCCAACCCCTGCTCAATCGCGATGTCGCGCACGAGTTTGCTGACCGCCAGGTCCAACACGCCCAACCCGAAAGGGCTGAAGACAACGATGCCTTCGGCATCTCTTCTCGCCGGAGCATCCCCATTCAAAATGTCAGCGAGCGTGCAGCGGACAAAATCCCGATTTCCCGTCAGTTGTTCCGCCAGATGAATCGAAGTCTGCGCGCGCGTCACGTGGTCAATATCATCAACGACGTTGTCGCTCTTAAGAATGACCTCCGGCGACAGGTCGCGGAGCGAGATATGCAGGACGGTGCTGCCCGGAGCGCAGACGGAGAGGTCAACGATGTGAGGTTTGATGGCTGTGGTTGCCATTGAAATGATCGGCGCGCGGCCGAGTGCGGTCTTCAAATCAGGCATCACATGGACGGCGCTGCCCTCGAAGGTTCGTTGAAAGCTGTCTTTGAAATGACGGGCGCGCTCCGGGTCGAGGTCGAAGAGGTGGAAAGTTTTCACCTGCGGACAGGCGGCCTGTAGGAATCGCGCGATCTCGAAGTTGATCAGACCGCAGCCGATCAGCGTCGCGGAGGTATCCTTCTCGCCGTCCGTCAACGACTGCGCGGCTAAGGCGGCACTCGCCGCAGTCCTCTTCGCGCTAATGACGGACCCCTCGATGACGGCTTCAGGCCGCCCGGTTTGAGAAGAGTTCAAAATTACCACCGCCGACGCACGATCTAATCCCTGGCTTAGATTACCGGGGAAAGAAGAGATCCATTTGATACCTGCCACGCCGAAGTCTTCACCGAGGTAAGCGGGCAGCGCAATGATTCTGTTCCGTTGTTCGTCCGGGAAGTTGAGGAAGGTTGAGTGCGGCAGCGAACTCCCTCCTCCGCGCGAGTGCGTCACATAGGCCGCACGCACGGCCTGGAGCAGTTCCAACTCACGCCCCTCAAGCACTCTCTGCACCTCTGACCCTCGTAAAATTACGAGGTTTCCGTCATTCATAGTGAGCCTCCATGAAGTCTCCCAAAGATACTGCTGCTTTGTAATTTTAGTTTTCAGGTTTCATCTACGGTCAGGGAGTTATTCAATAAACTCTCCGGCGGCAAAGACTACATCTCGCACATCCTGTTCGAAACATTTTTTCGATTAGCGACTGCAACCGTTGATCAAACTCAGGAAGATTAAAGAATGACTGATGCCGTTCTCCTACTTATTCCTCATGCCCCCATCCGAGCCGGAAAAAGACGTGCCGACACTCTACAATCGTTTCGTCTCAGCGATGCGCCAGCCATTGGAGAGTCTGTTCAACTGGCTGATTCAAAAGACAGATTTACAGAACGCTTCGCGCGTTCGTTCCAGTCAAGGGTTGAAAGTGCATTGCTACGGCAAACTCGCTGTCGCTTGTCTATTACTCACTTTCTACTCCTGATTCGCATAGACTCTCTTACCTCGGCGGCCTAATGCCCGGCATCACGCGCCCGCGCGGGACGCTGCCACAAAACTGCCTCGCGCATGAAAGCCGCGCTGTTGCGGGTCGGGCGCAGGCTGTTGTCAGGTGCGTCTTCGCCGGTTACTTAGCCTCTGTAACTCCCAAATGGGTCTTCATGAAGGCAAGCACGCCCCGAATAATTTCCCGAGACCTGTCATCATCCGTTTGGGTGTCAAAACCATGAACGCCTTGCGGGTGGTTGGCAACAGTGATCGCGGCGTTCTTGTAGATCGCTTCGCGGATGAAACGGTCAATCGAACCGTTCATCGTAGGTATATCATCCAGACCCGCGCGCGCGATAAACATCGGCGCAATCTTGCTAACGTCACTTGCCAAGTAAGTAATAGGAGAGAAGCCTTTCACCGTCTCCGGCGTCTCATAGGTTCTGTGTAATTCCGATTGCTGAATGTCCAGGAAGGCATAAAACGCCACCAAGCATCGCACGTATGCGGGCGGGTCACGCATCGCTACGCTCAACAGCGGGCCGCCACCGGAATACGCCGCCAGACAGATTCGGCCCTGATCAATGTGTAGTGAAGCAGCGTTAGCGCGAATATAGTTGATAGCGGTACTGACATCACCGGCCGCTTCGGAAAGCCGTGGCTTCGGATAACCGAGCCGGTGCGTGAAGGTCACGCCGATCATGCCCGAGGCAGCTACCAAGCGCCCCCATGATCTATAAACGCCCATATTTTTAGCAGGGCTTCCAGCGGGTACGCTGCCGTGAATAAATAAGACCACCGGACGGCGCTCGTCCTTCCCCAGATGTGGTGGAATATAAACGTCCATCAGGAGGTGTGACTCGTTGACTTGGGTATATTTCAAATCTGATTTAACGATCACCTCGTCCATTCCCGGAATGCTGTAGACCACGGGCAGCTTGACTATCTCACTCATACTTCGACGGGGTTTTTGTGTCGTTGGGGGCTTAGTTTGTGGGGATTGTTGTGCCATTACATAGTTCGAGAACACCGTTAGAGTGAAGAAACAGATCAACATGCCTAAACGTTGGCTCACGATTAGTGGCTCCTCAAGGACGTGTAGTAAAAATGGCTCAATTCGGTGAAACACACAGCACCTAACGACCGGCATCAACCGCGCCCCCATTCGTTCTTCCTGAGGGGCCACGAGGCGGGGTTGTGTTGCGAGAATTATTTTGAGGCGCGAAAGATTGTTGGGTCCATTCCTTTATGCCGCAGTCTGAAAGAGGTTCAAGACAAACCTCGCCTGCCCTTGCGCATCACCTCCTGCTAATCTTTTGACCTGACCTTTCCTCATTATGTTCATCGCTTCAATGCCTTCCAAGGTTCGTTCAGCAGTGTGAAACCTCTTGAAGCATTGTGACGCGCGCACCTTCTTTTTGATAAAACGATGATCTTGTTCAATCACGTTATTGAGATACTTCACTCGTCGAAGTGCGCAATCCTGTGGCAATACCTTCTCCTCTTGTGACGAAGTGAATGCCTCAGGGTAAGCGGCGTTCTTATCAACGGAGATTGAGAAAGGAAGCCTCCGGTGATCAGCTCTCATCATCTTCTTGAAGAAGCGTTTTGCTGCGGAAACATCGCGTTTCGCTGAGAGCATGAACTCAATGGTTTGCCCCTCTTTGTCTACGGCGCGATAGAGATACTTGCAGGTCTTCCCAACTTTGATATATGTCTCATCCACTCGATAGGATGTGCCGCTCATCTTCAGATGTTGTCTGATGCGCTTGTTGATTTCCGGAGCGTATCTTTGTACCCAACGAAATACAGTCGAGTGATCCACATCGAGTCCGCGCTCACGCATCATCTCTTCGACATCTCGATAAGATAGTTGGTATCTGCAATACCATCGGACGCACAAAAGTATTACCGTCGGCTCGAAGTGACGCCATTTGAACGAGGACTTATTTTGTTTCAAGAGTATGATTCCCGGAGTGTGATGACTGAGCTAAAGGTCGGATTATAGCTGCAGAAGCAATTCCTGCAACACTGCCGCACCGAGTCCCCGCGCTACGGCTCGGCCGCGGCCGACGCCCGACGCGACCGCATACAACGCGACGAACGGCAACGGGACGGCGAAGAGATGTGCCGCCCCGGGGAGCCCGAGAGCGAGTCCCCAGAGCAGGGCGACGCCGATGGCCGGGATGAGGCCGGTTGGAGCCGTCACTCCTATCTGCCGCGCGGCGCGGGCAACGCCGAGTGCCGTTCCCGCCGCGAGCAGGACGGCGGCGAACCGGTACGAGACAGGATCATACGGATCCGCCAGCCCGGGTGCCGGTCCCGCACCGAACGCGCGCACGAGCCACCACCCGGCGTGGCACGCGACCGCCGCCAGAGCCACGGCTGCGACCGCGGCGAGCCCGGACGCCCCGAGCCCGGCCAAGGACGAGTGTCCGCGCCTGACCGATGACACGACCCAGAACGCGACGAGCGCCGTCGCCAGCGTCGCGGCGAGAAGGTCAAGGAACCGTGGGTAGACGACGAGGCCAGCCCACGGCGCCATGAAGTAGGACACGGCGCCGGAGCCGACGACGGTGCCGTCGCCGAGCGCGCGTACGAGGGCAACGGCCGCTTCGCCCTGTCGCCGCACGCTCTCCCGGTCGAGCGCCGGCGGCGCATCGGCCGGCGTGTGGTAGCGCGCGACGCCGTCCACGAACGCGAAATTCAACCCGCTCGCGCCCGCCTCGCGGAACGGGCGGAAGTCTGTCCCGACCCCGTGCAGCCGCGCGAGCGTCGGCAGCAGCGATGACGCCGCGATCGGCGCGCCTGAGCGCGCTAATGCCCGCACGAGCCTGCCTTCGTCCCCTGCCGTCTCGATGAGCGCGCACGGCCCGCCAGTGCCCCGCGAGTCGAAATTGAGTACGGTCGTCCGCGCCGAGTCGAGACCGCCGGACGCGAGGAACGCCTCGGCACCGATGGCGCCGACCTCCTCGGCGTCGGTGAAGAGCAGCGTCACGTCCGGCCCACCGTTGTACTCGACCGTGAGCACTCGGCCCGCTTCGAGGAGTGTGGCGACGCCAGCCGCGTCGTCACCTGCGCCGGGGCTCGTGAGCACGGTGTCGTAGTGAGCCATGAGAATGATCCGGCGCGACGGGTCGGTCCCACGGACCGTAGCGACGACGTTGTGCACGCGCGCCGCGTCGTACGGCAGGCCGTAACGGGTGCTCGTCGCCACGGCGGCGCGGATCTCGGCCTCTATTCCGGCACTCTCGCGTAGTGCCGTCACGATGTACTCCCGAGCGGCGCGGTGTGCCGCCGAACCCGCCGGTCTCGGCTTGGCCGCGAGCGCCTCGACGTGCGCCATCGCGCGCTCGGCCGAGAAGCTCGCCGGGCCGCCGCCGGGTGCCGTCGGCGGCCACAAGCTCTGGAGTGAGACGGCCGCCATGATTGCGATTGTGAGGATCACGACAATTGGTGCGACGCGGTCTATCGCGCTGGAGAAGGGACGGTTCATTGCTTCAAGGTACGGTCATGTCGTCGGTGTGGGGTTAGGCCGCCGCTGTCTAGCAGAGAGCAGCGCATCAATGGGCGTGGCTGTATGTCTTCCTCGCCACCAAACTCTCCCTTGACCGACGCTGCGGGCGTTCATATCACTGCCTCCTATTAAAAGCTCTTCCGGAAGAGGTATGACATTTTGACGAAGAAGGTGCGGCCGTTGCGGCGGAGTCCGGGCTCGTACAGCCCGCTCGTGGGGCTGTGCCCGTTGCGGTTCATGTCTTCATTGTACCCGGCGTAGAAGGCTGTCCCCGGGTTCGGGGTCCATGCGAAGAGGAACTGCGCCCTGGCGCGCGACTGTAGAGACGTGTAGTCGACGCGGGCCCGTGCCGCCACGAACCTCGTGAACTGGTAGGTGGCCCGCACCGAGTAGATGTCATCGTCGAAGGCTACGAGCCCCGTGTCGTCGCGCACCAGACGGTTCTTAAGGTAGTCGAGCGTCACCCGGAGGGCGTCGGTCGGCTGATAGTAGGCGTTGCCGCTGAGGTCCAGCAGGTTGCCCGCCCCCGGGTCGAGCGGCGCGTCGGGGTCGGCGTGCGCCGCCGGGCTCACCCTCGGGAATCCCGGGCCGCCCCCGAAGTCTAAATCGAACGTGCCCATGCGGTAGGCAGCCCGGAACTGGCCGCCGTACTTCTTACCTGGCTTCGTCGAAAAGGAGGCTATGAAGTGATTACTGTTCGCGGAGCGCTCTCCGGGGCCGGAGAACGCCCCGGCACGTCCCGGCCCCCGCAAGGTACCGAACTCCTCCTCGTAGAGCCTCTCGCCCCCACGCCTGTAGGCGAGCCGGAAGTTGGTGTTGCGCCTCAGGTACCAGTAGGCGGTGACGTCGGCGTCCCAGAACTGGAGGCGGCCGCGGAAGTCATACTCGACGTTGCCGGAGGAGGTGACCTTCCAGTTGACCAGCCACCCCTTCTGTTTCGGGTCGGTCGAGTAACGGAAGCCGAACCAGTCGTAGTTGTTGTCGGTGCGCTGCGTGAAGCCGAGGTCGGCGCGGTAGTCGCGCGTGCGCCCCTCCGCCCCGAGCACCCAGCCGAAGTTCCGGCCCGTCACGTCGTACACGGCCGTGTAAGCGATACCGCGCCCCGCCCTAAAGATATGGCTCCCGGCCACGGGGTCGAAGAGGCAACGGCGCGAGGTCGTCGCCGCCACCTGAAAATCGAAGTTGGTGATCTTATCGACGCGGAAATGGCCATCGATTCCGCCCAGACGGTTGTTCCGCTCGAGCGACTTCTGCGCCTTGCAGGGGTCGTTCGTCTCGAAGTCGAAGTCGGTGGGAGGCTCCCCGCGCCCCTTGAAGTCGTAGCTCGTGGCGATAAGCCCGACGTTCGAATCCCCGCCCACGTCGCGCTTGTACCTGAGGACGGCCGCCCGCGCGTTGCGGCCAAGGTAGTGGAAGTTCTTGGGGTTTAACCTGTCGTCGCCGACGAAGTTGCCCGGCCCGTTGTCGGAGGCGACAAGGATGCCGAAGCTATCACGCCCGACCTTGCCCGTCAGCTTCACCGCGTAGTCCGGGTCCACGATGGCTCGGGTGTGCAGCACCGTCAGAGGGGTCTGGAAAATCTCCACCCCCTCGAGGAAGAAGGGGCGCTTCTCGGCGAAGAAGATGGGGAAGCGCTGGTTGGTGGTGACGACGAGCTGGTCCGCCTCGACCTGCGCGAAGTCCGGATTGGCGGCGAAGTCCAGCGTGACCGTCGGCGTGATGCCGAACCTGAGGGTGAGGCCCGGGTCGGGTTCGGCGGGGCCGTTGACGAAGCGCCCCCGGTCGATGAGTCCGGGCGCGGCCTCAAGGACCGTGGGCGGTATGGACTTCACGCGCCTGCCCGTCTCGGAAAGCGTCAGGCTCGGGATGAGTTCGAGTGTGCGTTCGGTCGAGAGATTTTCAAACCCGGTGATGTAGCCGGCCTGCCCGAGGGTGCTCACGTCGCTGCGCGAGATGGGCATCCAGGAGTCCTGTTCGCCGTCTAACCGCTGGATGACGCGGAAGACATGCACGCCCCACCGTCTGCCCTTCCCCGCTGTGTACCTGAGCGACTTGAAAGGCACGGCCACCTCGACCGTGTAGCCGTCGGCGGTGATCACGCCCTTCGACTCCATCACCACGTCGACGCTGAAGTCGACGCCAGTGCCTTCGGTGCGGACGCCGTCCTGCTGGACTCCAAGCGGGTTGAAGACGAGGACGTAGGCCCGCCTTTTGTCGTCGAAGGTGTCGAGCAGGACGCGGACGGTGTCCTCCGCCCCGGGCACGGCGTCGCGCCTGGCCAGGGTGGCGCGCACCTTCGTAGGATCGTCGGTGCAGCGGAAGCCGATGTAGAGCGTGCGGGAGTCGTAGCCGAGCAGGGTTTCGGTCGGGTAACTCGGGGCGACGTTGTCACCGGGGTTGATCTGGTAGAAGTCCTTGAGGACGGCCGCAGTCTCCCAGACCTCGTCGTCTAGCTTGCCGTCGATGACCGGTTTTTTTTCGAAACGCGTCACGGCGACCGGGCGGCTTTTTTCAGGGGGCACGACGAGAGAAGATTTCGCCGCGGATGTTTCGGCGTGCGCGGGGGCGGCAACCGTCACCGCCTGTCCCGCGGCCGCCGTTGCGCTGAGCAGTGCCATGGTCAGCGCCGAGGCTATGACCAGCAAACATCCGGCGCTGGCCGACGTCACACCCGGGATGGTACCAACATTCGATGCTCGCATGAACACACCTCGCCCTCCCCGAGCCGGTAGGCTCGGCGCAAAGTCTCGAAGATATAGCTTAAAGGTTTAGCGCCGGCGGCCCCGTGCGCCGCCGTGACGCATGGAAGTGGGGAGGATATGAGTTACAAGAAAGTCCTACGGTTTATCCCGCGAGCCGCCCGCGCAGGGCTTTGTAAATGGCCCCGGCGATCTTAGCCGCCGTCGCCCCTTTCACCCCGTCCCCCTGCGTCAGCACGACGACGGTCAGGCGGGGAGAGTCGGCCGGCGCGTACGACGCAAAGAGTCCGATGTTGCCTTCTTTGCCCGTCAACGTCCCGGTCTTACCGGCGATCTTCAGCGTCGGGTTTCCGATGCCGCTGGCCGTGCCGCGCTCGACCGTCGCGATCATTCCGGGGATGATTTGATTCCGCACCCCCTCCGGGATTCCGATCTCGCGGCGCGGCGGGGCGGCTTCGTCGGTTGCGTCCCACGGCGCCCTCGGGACTCTGGGTACGACGAGCTTTCCGCCGTTACCCAGCGCCGAGACCAGTACCGCCAACTGTACGGGTGTGACCTCTACGCCCTCGCCGACCCCCAGGCGCACAACGCTCGCCACCGTCTCGGCGGAGGGCAAACTGCCAGCCACCTCCCCTGCGTAGTTGATGCCGGTCCGCTCCCCGAGTCCGAGGCGGCGCGCGTAGTCCAGGATCGGTCCTACCCCCACACGCCCGCCGACGGATTTGAAGTACGCGTTGTCGGAGAGGGCCAGGGCGCCGGTCAGGTCCAGGCGCTCACCCCTACCCTGCACGCGCATCTTCTCCGCGGGGTTGAACAGCCCCTCACCGACCCCCGCGAGGCTTGTCACTAGTTTCATGGTGGATGCCGGGACCCAGCCGCGCCTGAGCGCCCAATCCTGATTAACGACCGCGTAGACGCGCCCCGTGCGCGGGTCCATCACCACCACCGCGCCTTCTCGCCCGCCCAGCGCTTCGACCGCGACGCGCCGGACATCCGGGTCCTCCCCTTTCGTGTCGTCACCGGCCGCTGAAAGGGTCGAACCGTGGACCTGCGCCCCTGTGACATCGCCCGCCCCCTTCTTCGCGTCGGCATCCGCCGCCAGCGACCGCGGCGGGGTGTTACCAGCCTGTTTTTTAGGAAGTACCGCACTGGCGAAGACCACGGTCGTGAGCGTGGCGACCATTAGGAAGAGCCCGACGAAGAGGGGCGAGAGGTGGCGCGGCCTCGGCGGCCCTTCCACGAGTCGGGAAACCCGGGACCTCAGGCTCCCGCCGTCGGCCGCCATCGCGAGGCGGGGGGCGGCGGTGCGCAGCCGCTCGATTCTAGTCAGCGCGCGGGCGTACGTCATCGCATCGCCCGTCACCCGGACCGCCATGTCGTCGCACACGTGCTCGCGCTCGGCCCTGATCTGCCGCGACACCCACCAGACCGCTGGGTGATAGAAGAGCAGGGTTTCGACGCCGGTTTGGAGCACGTTCACCAGATAGTCGTGCCTCCTGACATGGGCCAACTCGTGCGCCAGTACGGCCTCCAACTGCTGAGGCGTGAGCCCGGTAAACGCGGAGGCCGGTAGAAGGATGGCGGGCCGCAGCCAGCCGACGGCGGTAGGCACACTCACGCGCGACGATTCGAGCACCTTCACGGGGCTGCTCATGGAGAGCTTCCGCGCGATCTCAGCCGCCCTTTCTCGCCAGAGCCCGGACACCGGCCGCGTGCCGTGCAGCTTCATCCTGTGCGCGAGCACCAGCCCCCCGAGCGTGCGCATGGATAGCAGCATGACGCCCGCGAGCCAGAACAGCGTCAGCCATGGAAGGAGGTGCGCCGCTCGCTCCGCCGGGGATTCGCCCCGCGCGGGTTGGAGGGAACCAACTGACGACGTCACAGGCTTTTCGTTTAAGCGGCCACCCGGCGAGGGCCGTATCTGGAACTCGCCGGTCGCCCCCATGACTTCCGATGTATCCTCCAACTGCGCGCTTGGTGTCGAGCTTAAGAACTTCCATACGGTCGCCGACGGTAGCAGAAGCATCAGCGCCATGGCGCAGCAAGAGGCCACGTACCTTACGTTTGAACTGCTGCCGCGCAGCAGCGCGAGCACACCCGCCAGGAGTAAAGCGACCGCTGCGCACTGCCAGATGGAGTGGAGCAAGCCCTGGGCGAGGCCGTTTAGGATCTGGAAGGATTCCACGTCTAACGATATGCTCACCGCTCTTCTCCCTCCAATTTGTCCAGGAGCCTCTCAACCTCTGCCAGTTCCTCTTCCGACGCGGTCCTCGCCGACAGCGCCTGCATGACCAACTGTTTCGCCGAACCCTCGAAAGCCTTCTCCAGCAGGTCATTTACGAGTTGGCGCTGGGTCTGGTCCTGCGATTGGCTGGTCCAGTAGACCTGCGGCCGCACGGAGTCGTCTCGCTCCACCAGTCCCTTCTCCGTCATTATTTGCAGCATCTTAAGGATGGTCGTATAGCCGGCCGCATCGTCCCGCCCGCTGTTATAGTCCTGGAGTATCTCGCGCACGCTCCCGCGCCCCCTCTTCCAGAGCACCCTCAGAATGGATAGCTCAAGATCGGTAGGCCGTGCCACGTTCTTCTCTTTTCTTTTTCGCATAGAGAACCTCATATCCGCCGGACGAGACGGATTATTGACGAAATCTTTCGTCATGTCAACGAAAACTTTCGTCAACCCTGAAAACGAAGCGGTGATGCTATGAAGCATGCACCTCCCCTCAGGAGAGTGTCCTTGTAAAGAAGGAAGAGAATGGCAGCCAATGCCTGGTTCTGCGTAGATGCGGCTACATGGTCGACGCGCGCCAGGTGTGAGAGGAAGGCTGTGGCTTCGGCCTGATCAAGGGTGGAAGGGTGACGTTTGCCGTGGAAAAGAATGAAGCGTTTGATCCAGTAGAGGTAAGCGGACTCTGTGTTTGGGCTGTAATGACGGCGGCGCATAATGGAGCGGACTTGGTCTAGTAACTTCGGCATGATTGGGTGTGCTGAACCTCCTGCAGGCTGTATATGCCCTCTAACGATAAAGTGTGATCTGAGAGGGTGTCTGTTCACCTTGCTCAAAAGAGATAATGGTAGGAGTGGCTGCTGACAGGAAACGTATAATGTTGGTACAGTTGTGTGAGGAAGTTACGGAATTATGACTCCAAAGTGCGGCATAACTAGTTATGCCTCCAAATAGCGGTATAATTCAAAGTTAGGCGGCTTCGCCTTATTATGTTGAGGATAGCAATGAACATTATTAAAATTCCCACTATCTTAGTGGCTCTACTGTTAGGCGGCGTGCCCAACCTAACTGCCCAGGCCCAGCCTGCGCCGCTCTCCGGCATCGGGAGGTCGGTAACCGAGAGGATGCCAGGATGGGAACTCACAAAGTGGCGGTCGATGAGTAATGATGGTGTCGTCAATGATAAGAGCGTCTTCTACGATTGGGACTCAGGCGGGGAGAAGGTTCGCGCAGCGGTCGAACTCCTGCCTTCGCCCGAGGAGGCGGCCGAGCTATTTAAGAACCGGCCCGGCGGATGGGCCTTGGAGAAATCAGGCGTACGCGTTCTGGAAGAGAGTTTCATGGGCATCGGCGACGAGAGCCACCTGATCGAGTATGAAGGCAGTGACAGGAGAGGTATAGTATTCAGGAAGGGTCGGGTAATCGTTCGCGTCACGGCACCATCCCAGGGGGCAGCCGAGATGTTCGCCATATACATCGCCGACGCGATCCCCGCCGCCTAACAACCCATCTGAGGTGTTCGAGTCAAGCAGAACTTCATTCTCAAGCCGGATGATTCGCCGCATAAGTGAGTAACGAAGAGCCTTGCTTGCGCAGTGCCTCCAGATGCTTCACCTCATCGTAGGGAGTTTTGGTCTTCCAACACTTGTAGATGATTCTGATCCACTTGAAGGCTAAGGCTCGCACCGCCGCCTGATGACTCTTTCCCTTTGCACGCTGCTGCTCGTAGTAAGCCCGTGCCCAGAACGAATGCTTGACCGACTCGCCCGCGTATTCGTGGAAGCTCTGGCGCAGGAACTTCGGGCAGAAGTAGCGCCACCGTATCCGACAACTCTTCCCGCTCCGCTCGATGACCGGCGCGATGCCGGAGAGTCGTGCCACCTCATCGGCTGACTGCCATCGCTCGCGGTCTGTTCCCAACGCCACCACCAGCCGCGCGGCGTAGTTCCGACCAGCTCCCGGTAATGACTTCAAGAGCGCGAAGTCATCGTTGACGGTGCACAACGCTGCGATCTCCGAGTCGAACGCTGCGATGGCCGCCAGCGTCGTCTTCAACTGCGAGCAGAGCGCTCTCATCATCACCACCGAAGAGGCGATCACCGCCCCGTCTGTCACCAGCGGCGCCGCCCGCTTGATCCCCTCCAGCCTCTTCTCGATGGCCTCTGCCCTGACTGAGTTATGGGCACGGAAGAACTTCAAGAGCGTCTCACGCCTCACCTTGCGCAGGGTGGTGAGCGCAGGCCAGCGTAAGAGGAAGTCGGCGACGAGTGCGGTGCGAATGTCGGGGAACCACTCTAAGATCTGAGGGAAATAGCACTTCAAGAGCGAGGTCATCCGGTTACTTATGCGGGTCCGATCATCGACCAGACGGCGGCGATGCTCAACGAGCTAGCGCAAAGTACGGGTCTGCTCGTCTTCGGGGTGCCAGGCGCGCAGATGCTCCCGATGGGAGAAGAGCAGTTCAGCGAGGTAAGCTGCGTCCGTCGTGTCATCCTTGTGGCGTGACGGGGAGAAGGCTTCACGGTAACGCGAGAGCGTCGAGGGGTTAACAGGGTAGAGCGTGATGAAGTCATACTTCATCAGGGCGTAGATCAGTGGGCCACGAGATTGCTCCAGGCAGACGGCGACTTTCTGCCCGCCACAGCGCGCCCGCAGCGCAGTCACCCATGCGGCGATGGCTGCGGGCGCATGGCGCAGGAGGGATGACTCGCGGCGACCCGTCTGAGGGTCGATGAGGCAGATGTCGTGCTTGCGATCAGACCAGTCGATGCCGATGAGCGCGGCGTAATCAGCCATGATAGTCCTCCGTCAATCAGAGTCGAACAGGTTCGGAGAACATGCTGGCCTTAGCCCTGCGAGATAGTTATAGTAGAGTCCGCCGGGGCGGACATCATCTGAGTAGTCGTTGTCGAGCCAAGGCAACGGGCGGGTGTGCGAAGAGGTTGTTAGAGGCGTCTCGAAGCGTCTTTCATTCAAGATTCGTCACACCCGCCCGGCATGTCCCTTTCTTCTGCACACTCTAAGCTGGCGAACAGAAGAAATGAACCTCGTCAACCTATAACTCATCCAACCGGACGCGCAATTAGCTCGCCTCTCTTCGGGGACTTGCGTGATTTTCACGGCCCGTGCGCGCCGGTTAATTCGAGCGATGGGCTGCTTATCTATTGAATACTATATCTAAAGAATTAAACACCAATTCTGAATCCAAGATAGGTTCAGACCTGCCCCTACAATTTTAATGACGGTTAATGTTCTTTCGTGAAAACGGTCTCCCTGCCGCTCCGTTTTAAGATCATCTGATTTTTCGCGGCGTCGAATTCCATCACTACCCCCACCGAATCGAATTTAAATTTGGGTCTGATGAAGTTAAGACGGTCAAAGCGGGTAACTCCGCAGTAGTCTTAACAAGGCACGATATAAATTATCGTGCCGCTGATTAAAGCGCTACTCGCACTCCTTCAAGTGTAGGTGGAAGGTCGCCGCTGGCACACCATTGAACTTCTGCAAGCGCCGTTTGGCAAAGCTCCAGAAGCTCTCAATACCGTTAATGTGGCTCTGGTCAGTAGCAAACTCGTTGGCGCCGTGATTGACCCGGTAATGTTTAGCGTAGCCGACATCAACGAGGCCATCGTAGCCGCACCAGCCGTCACTGTGGATGATGGCATCGACCGAGACGCGACCACGAATAATGGCCTGTAAAGTGACCTTTTTGCAGTCCGGCACGATCTCCGTGTAGACCTTGCCGTCGCGCTTCAATAGCCCAAAGACAATGGTCTTACGCCCTGCACCACGACCGCGTTTGCCGCGCACACGATGCGGGCCGAAGTAAGATTCGTCAACTTCAACTTCACCGTTTTTGAATGGTGACTGACGCTCGCATTCTTCGGCGATGCGGCAGCGGATTTTGCCAAAGATCGTAATGACCGAGCGATGCGACAGCCCGGTCAGTTGAGCCGCCTGACTGGCGGATAAATCGAGCGCAAAGTGCTGAATCAGGGAGCGGAATTTCAACTCTGAAATTCTCGAACGTTTGTAATAGCGGTTTAGCCTTTGCACGTCAGAAGTTTAGCACTCAGCAAAGTGTGCTTAACTTCATCAGACCCTAAATTTATCCTGCGCGGTGGCTTCGAGCGGGAAAGAGGACTGCCCGGTCGGCTGCGCGTGAAGAGTTGTAGCGTCACGGGTTATCGTAACTTTTAAGAGAGAGCCGGGACTCGAATAAACTCCGACATATTTTTCCAAAATTTCCGGGCTGACCGCGATTGATTAAAAGGTCGGAATCTCAAACGGTTTATTCCGGTAAATTTCGAGAACGCCGCGGAAGATGTTTTCTGTCGAGTAAACCTTCCCGTTAGAAGTATAGGCGACCGCCAGTTTTTCTTCCGGCAGGTAAACCACCGTCGCCCTAAAGCCGTCCGTGCTCCCTCCATGCCCATAGAATGTTTTGTCGCCGAGCTTGAGGTCACTCATTCCCATTCCATTTTTCATTTGATTGACGTTCTCCTGCGAAATGAGCTTTCCGTCAAAGAGCGCCTGAATGAATTTGGCGAGATCGCTCGGCGTCGAAATAATCGCGCCCGCGCCGCCCGGAATGCTCAAATCGATTTCGTCTTGCTGTTTCCAGTCTCCGGCGTAACTGTAGGAAAAACTTTCCTTTTTGCTGACGTCGGTTTTCCCCGTGGCGCGATAGGTATCCGTCAGCCCGAGCTTTCCGGTGATTCTTTCCTTTAATGCGTCCTGATAAGGTTTGCCGGCTAACTTTTCGACGACAAAACCCAAAAGCACATATCCGGCATTGCTGTAACTGCGTTTTTCGCCCGGCTCGAAATCAGGCGTCCCCTTGGCAATGAAGGCGAGCGTCTCGTCTTTCGTTCTCGGGTTCATCGACCAGGAGCGAAAATCGGGTTCTTTGATAAAGTCGTGGATTCCGCTGCGGTGCGCCAGAATATGCGCGATAGTAATTTTCTTGGCGTTCGGAATCTGCGGGAAGAATTTGTCGAGGGTGTCAGTCAGCTTCAATTTTCCTTCCTCGACGAGCTGAAAGATCATCGTGGCGGTGAACATTTTTGTGATCGAACCGATCCGGAATCTGTTTGCCGCGGAAACAGGTTTCTTTTCGGCTCCGCTGATCTGGCTGTAGCCG
>Ga0307513_10004420_pt1 | contig 18775 bp, 22 predicted proteins | sample 15_EM_MG_FD_202174 | JGI IMG/M metagenome (GOLD analysis project Ga0307513, IMG submission 202174) | Populus trichocarpa ectomycorrhiza microbial communities from riparian zone in the Pacific Northwest, United States - 15_EM | ecosystem: Host-associated > Plants > Roots > Unclassified | place...
CAAAAAAAAAAAAAAACAAACAAAAAAATGATGATAATAAAAACGTAGATAAGTTTGGTTTCGTATCCTCCCTAACCTAAGCAATTAAGCCCGAAGGGGTGTTTTAACACCTAATACCCTAAAGTCAACTGACTTGGGAGCTATTGGCCCAACGCTTGTTACATGGGTGGAGGAGAAAAGATTAAGGGAATCAAACATTGCACTATCTACGTATCACTATCTGCAACCCGAGTTACTAAGCTCGTAGGGGTGTCTTAACACCTAATGCCCTAAGACCAACTGGTCTGGGTGTCATTAGCCAAAAGCTCGTTACATAGGTTAAAGATGTATTGTGTTTTAAGTTATATGTATATATTAAAAAAAAGAAAAAAAAAAGAAAGAAAGAAGAAAAAGATAATAATCCCAACCCAAGGAAGTTAACCTTAAACATTAGAACAAAAATTTTGTTTTCTTCCAAGTGAAGCTCCATAACTATGTGTTGATATATTAAGTACAAAAGGAAGGTTTATTAATATCTTGTTTAAGAGGTATTGAGCAGATATATAAATTTAATGAGAGTTTGTTTATCTAGATAGATTAATGGAAGTTGAATGATGAATGCCTTGCTTTGTGGAATGTGCAAATTCTTTTTCTATTTTAACGCTTTGATTACTAGGGACTAGTAATAATCTGGTTGGGGGGGTGATTAGTACTTAAAAGAGTATTTTTATCAAGGTTTTATATCATCATTTTACACTTGAAGTATCAATAACTCCTTAACTAAATCATGTTTTATAATAACGAGTTTGATACCATAAGATACCTTTAATTTATGGTAAATGTTCATCTTAAATGTAGGCCTATCACATAAATGAAAGGATTGATTGATGAGTTTAAGTACTAAAATTGAAAGGACAAAGAGAGGGCCAAACTTAGAAAAGAGATGGTGGTTCAGTCCAAACTGGAACACTGTTCGGTCATCGGGTCATATCTAGAGCTGTAGATCTTGAATTTAGGTCTGCTTTATATGGATGGAAAGCTAAGACATAGGCCTAAAACTTTCATGCGGAGTCCAAGATTTAAAAAGGTCGTTTTCAAGTCCAAATTGTAGCAACAACGGAGAAGTCCGAATCTATCCTGCTGCCCAGACACTGTTCAGTGTTCAGCCCATATCTTGAGTTTTAGAAGTCCAAATGACCTTAATGTTTTTTTGTTGGAAAGCTGAGACAATTTCCTAGAACTTTCATGATTCAAGTCTGTTCGAATTCTGACGTTAGCAATGACGTTTTGTTCAGACAAGAAGATAAGAATTGTCACCAAGTCAAGAGTTGGCCACCCACTCAACAATTAGTCATCAAATCAATAGTTCCAAATTTTGGCCTATAAAAGGAAGCATTTGCCATGCATTTAGGGGCTCGGTTGTTCAGATCAAGATCTTGCTCTTGCTCTCTCTCTCTCTCTCTCCATAGGCCATTTTATATCCTATGATTGTTTATTTTAATTGCTAGAGCGGACTCTAAGTTATTATTGTAGACAATCTATTGCTAAGTTTGATATCAAAACCGGAGTTGTGGTATATGAACCTGTGAAGCAACTGAGTTTAATAATTGTGGCGGGTCGACGTTATTAATCTTAGGGAGAACATTCAATCAAATCAAACATAGACTGCGGACAATTATGTTTTCTTGATTAATCAACTTATCTAGTTCTTAAGGCTGCCATTGAATTAAATTACTAGTGCGGACACTGTGGTTGTTTGATGGTTAGGGTTAGTTATACGGCGGATCCGTTAACTGACCAATGTTAAGAAGAGATAAATATTCAGAATATAAATTGATGTGTCGTTTCCATGATCAGTTCTGATTTCTGTAGGTGGATGTGTGCTTGTAACCAAGGTTTGTTCTCTCGGTAATTTTCTGATTTTATTTAATTTTGCTTGATAGTTTTCTATTTTCTTTTGCTTTAGCCTCCTAGATAATGTCCAAACCCCCCTGAAATTGTATATCATCTAGCATAAAAATCTTACTTGAACCTTCCTTGTGGGATCAACCCCTTGCTTGCTCTATACTATCTTGTGTGTTGTGTTTTAAACTAGGGTAATTAATTTGTGCGACCGTGACATCGCAACATGAGTTGAAATTAAACCAAACAAGCTCTGAAACTAGCACCTAAGGCAAGATTCAACGGATGAATCTGCGTAAAACCTAGGAAAGCTACCCAGAAATGCCTAGGGACAAAATGCCACCAAAATGGCCCTTTTTTGGCCTCTAAAGTGTGTCCTCTTTATCCCCATAAACCACACTATTGGTTATGAATGTAATTATGGCCAAAGAAACAACAAAACAACCTTAAAACTCAAAAAGTGCATTGATTTTCAATCCTAGAAGCTACCAACTCAAAATAGAAATCAATCTTCAATAAAATGAGCTTCAAAATATGATCATTTTCACTTTATAAGGTCAGACCAGCTGGCTAGCAAGGGATATCCTTTCTGATATGATCTGGGAAATGAAAAAACAATCAGATTCGGATTCTGACGTAAAATGCGCAAGTGTCCAGTTTTACGACAACAGTCATAATTCTCAATCCGATAATTGGATTGACCTGAAATTTTAGCCCACGGTAGGAAAACTTGGGAGGAGATGTCATGTAAAATTGCAGTCTGATCCAATTGTTAGATTGAGAATTATAACTCGTGTCGTAAAACTGGACACTTGCGCATTTTACGTCAGAATCCGAATCTGATTGTTTTTTCATTTCCCGGATCATATCACTTTCATTAACATGAATTGCCACTGCTCCTTTGATTCCACCTTTGGCATCCATTAAACCACGATTCCATGTAATGAAATGACAGAAAAACAATCAAGAGTATATCAAGGCATGCAAGACTTCGTATTCAACATAAGAAAAGTATCTAGCAGGCGTCATGGACTCCACTTTCAAGGTTTAAATGTGTATACCTTCTTAACTTTGAAACTCCGAATCTGAATCGATTCTTGGTATTACATGCCTCTCTTCTCGTTTTCAAACCTCCCTAGCTTCCAAATCTTTTTGGATAGGACCCTTGCACCTTAACCTAAGTTTCTTTCTTCTTCTCTCCTTTTTCTTTCCTTTCCCATGATTCCCTCTGTTTTCTCTCCCTCTCTTTGTGTAGTGTTAGATGTTGTTTCCCCTGTAAAGAAATAGTAGAGCAATGATAGAGTACTTTATTTGACAAATGTGATTGCCTGTTATTTTGTAAATGGAATACACTAGCTTCAACTACACAATCTCGAAGAATTTCATTACATTGTTGTCTATAGTTATGTTATTTGTTGATTTCTGCAAATGTAATTGCCTATTATTTTAGCCCTTGTCAACATTCAATCCGTTATTTATATAGTTTATTTGTCATCCATTTTTATTAAGCAATGGATGAGTTTGACACACATGATAAAGCTTGTTGGAGCAAGGCACTGTTGCACATGTTTTGTGACATTTGCATTAAGGCTATTGAGAGAGGCATGAGACCAAACACCCATTTCAGTAAAGCTGGCTAGAAATTTGCCATACAGTCATTCAAAGAGCAAACAAGACTTTCATTAACAAAAGCTCAGCTTAAAAACAAATGAAATGGGATTAAAAGGACCAGAGGGTGTGGAAAAAATTAATAAATGAAACTGCAGTTGGTTGGAGTGCTGAACTTGGGACCATCTCGACAACTGATGAATGGTGGAAAAAAAAAATTCAAGTTAGTTTTCTTTATCAATAGCGTTACAAAAATTTTAATTGTCTTGTTGCATTATTTATTAATCTGCTAGCATTGCCAACTACATCTAACTTTCATTACACAGTAAATGAGAGGAGCAAAGAAGTTCAGGCATGTTGGCATGGAGCCCTCGTTGTCTGCTAAGTACGACATCATGTTTAGTAACATAGTGGTCACGAGACAATATGCTTGGACTCCCTCACAAGGACTGTTATCAAATGAAGATAATAGGCCTGCTGGAATGAGAAATACAACCAATGAGTAAACTAATATAGAAGAAGAAAGTGGCGACTCTGAAGAGGATGAAATCCATGATTTCATACATGATGCTAGTAATATGGTTGGTAGAGCAATGTAGCAAACCGTAGCAACAACCACAGTAGTGCAAAGAGAAAAGGTGCATATCATATTGCACCCTTAATGCTAGAAAAAAAAAAGAGGAGAACTAGAATGGGAGCACAATTATTCGCACATCTGGATCAACTTGTTGAGTCTGTCTCCATGACCAGAGAGAGCTCAACTTGTAGAGATAAAAAAAGGATGTAGCATTGAAGTGGTAATGGAAGAACTGCATTCAATTGATGGAGTTAACTTTGGTGCTGCATTGCATACCTTTGCCACTGAATTCTTTTGTGCGAGAAGCAATGTGTTCTATTGATAGAAAAATATCATGGCTGAAAAAAATGTTTGAACAAGGAAGAAAACCTTAGATGGATAAGGTCAAGTGTTAACTTATTAACCTATTCATGTCATTTGATTTATGTTGAATATTATAATCCAGTAACATTTTCAATTGAACTTATCTTTTCCATTGTTATTTTAGACTTTTTGTGCTGCAATTATTGCTGGAAATATGTGAAGTTGGCTACTAATTTGTGTATTTCTATTACCAAGTAGTTGGAACACCATTACCATGTATGTTTTCACATTATGTTTCACTGAATTGTTATACTAACTTGGGACTTTAAATGTTTGGTTACTTGTTAGAAGATTTTGGTTTCATACATGGAAACCAAAATTTCAGTTAGCATTATTAGAATTTGAATATATGGATACTTAACTTTTAATGTTAGGTTTAGGTTATTAAAATCAAAATTTTCAGTTGGTGTGAGACTTTGAATGTTTGGTTACTTGCTTTTGAATGATTGGTTTCATACATGGAAACCGAAATTTCAGTTGGTGTGAGACTGTTTTGGAATGTTAGTTGCTTATTATTTTGAAAGTTAGTTTCATTCTTGTTATTGGTATATAAAGAACCAAAATTTCAGAAGGCAAAACTGAAATTTCAGATGATGTTTCAACTGTTTTGGAATGTTTGTTGCCTATTATTTTGAATGTTAGTTACATTCTTGTTATTGGTATATAAATATAAATAACCAAAATTTCAGAAGGCAAACTTCATGTCGTATTGTATCCTGCTAAAGAAGAAACCGAAAGTTATAGCATTGATAAAACTGGCGTGTTGGTTTTTCATTGTTGGTATTTATAATATGTAAGTTTCTTTTCATTCAGTATGATTGTAGCATATTACTTTCAATGTGATGAACTTTATTATAAACAAAATGCATTCTTAGCTTCATAAACATCTTTTCATTTCCATAATTGTGAGTACAATGTTTTGTATTTGTAAGGAACAAGTTAATAACAGGTTTATAAAACTGAAATTTCATATTAGTATATAAAAGTTGTTTCAATTTGAATATCTTTAAGATAATACAAATGCACATTTCATAGAACATCTTTAATTTATGTAACAATTACTTTGAATGTATATTCTCATTAAACATAAAAAATTCTATGTCATAATAGTTAAGGATTCGCAATGGTTTGAAGCACTTTTTGAAGGGGAGGTATGATGATGTAATGAATAACGTAGCCGATTATGTTAATTTTGGTCATTATGCTGATAACGATGGAGATTCCAGTGGCGATGACAGTTCTAATAATAACAACAACGATGACAATGATTCAAACGAAGAAGGTGAGTTGTTTTGGAAAAAGGGAGTCTAATCGTCAAAAATTGGTTCTATGCATAGCAGGTGCCCTCACATTATATTATAATACTTAATATATATAAGGAACCCTGTATGGATTCGTACAACACTAGAATGCGATGGTTGACTGAAATATTACATGGACATTGGACACGCTGTGTAAACATGTTTAGCGATGCGACGACATTTCAAAGTCTTTGCTTTCAACTTGAAAACCAATATAGGTTAAAAGCATCTAGAAGAATGTGTGTTTTTGAAAAAGTTAGAATGTTTCTTTATACAATAGCATTGGGTGCTTCCAACAGGGAAGTTCAAGAGAGATTTTAATATTCAGCAGAAACTAATAGTAGGTACTTTAATGTTCTTAAATCAGTTTGTTCGCTCGCTACATATTTAATACAAGTTGCAGATCTCGAGTTTGTAAGCATACCGCGTGAAATTCTGAACAATCTAAGGTATATGCCTCATTTCAAGGTAATGATATTACTGGTATTTACTGATGATGCTTTGAATTAAATAACTTTGTAAAATTTATTTTGTAGTCAGCTAACATTGATGCTGGTTGCTAGTTTCTCTTATGTTAATTGTGTAGGAGTTATCGATGGTACACATATGCACTCGTGTGTTCTTCAGAAAATTAAATTCCATTTATTGGAAGAAAAGGTGTGCGAACTCAAAATGTTATGGCTTCATGTAGCCTTGACTTGTAATTCATATTTGTTTTGGCGGACTGGGAAGGTAATGCACACGATACATGAATTTTTCTCAAGGCAATTGACAATCCACATAAAAAATTCCCTAAGCCACTAGAAGGTAGTAACATGTGTGTGTGTGTGTGTTAATGTTAATTTTCTTTTCACAATTTTCATTTTTATCTCATTATATGTTTTTACAAGGAAATACTACTTGGTTGATTCAGGATATCCTAATAAATATAGATTTTTAGGTCCATATAGAAGTCAGAGATATCATTTGCAAGAATTTTGAAGGCCCACAAGTACAAACTCGTGAAGAAATTTTCAACCGTGTCCACTCTTCATTACATTGTGTGATAGAATGTACATTTGGAGTTTGGAAAAAAAAGATGGCGTATCTTACAAAATATGTCATCGTTTAATTACAAGGCGCAAGTTCAAATTGTTATTGCATCCATGGTAATTCATAATTACATTAGAAGAACTTCTTTGCAAGATGTGACATTTATGGAGTTTGATCGTTATCTCGATTATGTTCCCGATGATTTTTTAACTGATATGACTCCACATTCACAAGTCCAAAGAAACTACAGGCCTTTGCGTATGGATTACGTACATGATGGGATTGCAACAAGTTTAATAACACAATTATAAAATATTGCTCTACTATGTTTAGGTCTCATTTACAATGTTTTATTGGTTGTAAAATTAATTTTTATGTAATTGGAAATTAAGATTATGAATAAAGTCCTTTTAGGTAATTATACCATAATATGAAATTGAATCACAATTTTTTACCAAACACTTTTGACATGCTTTTCATATTATGAAGTTCAACCACACTTGAAACCAAACATATATTTCAACCTCACCAACCACAATAAAACGTGCTTTTTAAAAAATTGTTTTTATTACACCTCAACCACAAAAGCTACCACAATAACAAACGCCCTCTAATTGAGTCCTTCAAATGACTTCTAAAAGTTGATTTCCCTTGCGATTAAACCCTCAATTAAATAATTAAACCTTTGAAAATTCCAATTAGGTCTTTAAACATAAAAAATAAACATTTTTACTAATTGGCTTTGTCAATTAAAACCTTGGATTGCTATTTCAGCCTATCAACTGCACTTGGCATTCGGTCTTCCATCATTGGGCTCGGGCATTCCTTTTAGGTTTGGTTCAGGTGTATTTAGTTTTATTTATTTATTTATTATAAAATGGATAGCAACAAATGCCCCCTCTTTATATGTTCTTCTTGGGTTACTTTCAGTTTGGTTTTTTGAAAGGTAGGTGGGCCAGCTTACTAGAAAGAGTTGGGAAAGCTGATATTAGGTATTTTAGGAGGCTAGGCTTGGTAGCTTTGGTTGTGATAACTATGGGCTTGGAAATCCTTCTTACCCCTTATACCTTTTTATATTGTTTACTTCGGCATCCTTCCTTCTCCCAGCAAATCCTTTCTTCTCGATAGGTTTTGATATTCTGTCGGCTCTTACCCTTTGCTCTATCCTTTCATCTATAACAATGCCATCATAAAAATGTCGAGTAGAGCTTCCTATCAAGTACTTATAGGATGGAGATTTGAAAGTGTTGGTGAACAAAGTCACCATTTCTTTCTCCAACAAAGGCGGATGCACATGCAACACCTTGTTCTTCCACCTATGAGCATATTCCCTTACTATCTCATTATTGCCTTTCTCCATTACTATCAAACTTGTTCGATCCGAAGCCATTTCAATATTGAATTTGTATTGCCTTAGGAAAGCATCCGTGAGATCGCTCCATTTCTTAACCCTGGTATTATCTAAAGTCATAAACCAGCTTAGTGCGAAACCAGTCAAGTTATCCTGGAGGAAGTGGATAAGCAACTTGTCGTCATGTATGACCTCTGCTATTTTGTTGCAATATGACTTTAGGTGTGTATTAGGGCATTCCAACACTGTGTACTTGACAAACTCTAGCACCATAAACTTTTTGGGTACCAAGCATATCTCAACTCCTCTAACTAGGTTATAGATGGTTGAACCTCTTTACAACCCCTCAACCTTTCTTCCCAGGCAACCCACTTATCTTGTTCAGGGTGACCAGAAGTTTTATTCCTATAGGATTCTCCTATAGTCAGGTTTACGGTGACTAGCATTTGAGCGCATGTAATTGGGCGAGCCATCAGAATGCTTGTTGTTCCTTGTGGTCTGGCAGCGAGATTTGCTTTTAAATTTTACGGGTCAATGGTAACTAGGGTTACCAGTGGTGGTAGCAGAGTTTGTTGTTGACTGGATGTCCCTTCCCCTAACTGTGCTTGCAAGTGTTGCTCGAGTAAACTAGTAATCCAAGCCATGTTATTTTTGACGTCGTCCAATTTTTTCTGGTAGTGAGCCCTTTCTTCAATTTCCATATTTTTGCAAAGCCTTGTATTGTAGATATTAGCAAAGGGACCTATATTTTGAATGCTTGTTTGGCATATTCAAAGATTCCTGAATACAAATGCATCTTTGAATGTGGGTTAGACAAATTTCTAGATTAATATATGGCCGCCATTTAGGCGAGATTTTCAATCCTTTTGTAACTGTTGATGGAAATTGGCGTGAGCTGATGCTTAATAAATTTATACTCATCAATACAATATGTTGTTCAAAAGGTTAGGTTTAAGCCCTTTTCATTAATATTTAATAACTTTTACATTCATTCATCATCTAATAATACAGGGGGAAAGGCAAAGCCTTTATTTCCGGTATCTTTAAGAAAAGCATGAGTCTCAGTTATACTTTGCTGATATCGATGAAGATCTCTCCCCACTTGCCGAGCATTGAGACAGATCCTTCTGGCATAAACGGAAGCTCGTTCGATCTACTCGTCCGATCTACTCGTCCGTGTTGCTTATCTTTTCTAAGAGCAACGAGTTGCTTATGTTCAGTTGATTGTTGTCGGTATCAATCATCTTATTGTGGTTGATGAAGATCAACCCAATACCAAGCTTAATCATGCCAAAGACCCATTGAAGGTGTCAAGTGGGCCAATTACAAGAGCCATGCAAAGAAGTTTAAAGAGGCATTGAATGAGCTTGTTCAGAACATATGGAGCAAGATTGGTCTAAAGGAGCCAATTCATCTAATCCAAGTCTAAAAAAGAGCCCAATTCGTGTGGATCAAAGGGTTCCTAATCGTCCAGCCTATAGAAGCAATCTTGAGGAGACAAAGGAGCTTCGAAGGCAAGTAAATGAGTTGATGATTAAGGGATACATTCATGAGAGTATGAGCCCTTGTACTGTACCAGTGTTACTTGTGCCAAAAAATGATGAAACTTGGAGGATGTGTGTTGGTTGTCGCATCATCAATAACATAACAATAAAGTATCGACATTGATGCGAACTTCATGATCACGTGGTCACGCAACCCACAATCAAGATTGAGATCTGATCCAGAAAGCCGAAATAGGTCTGATAGGAGTGTGACACAATGAAAACCTACCCTAAGACACCAACACTATTGAAATGAGTATAATGACGCCATGAAGCCAGTTAATCTTCGATAAGTCAGATTCAGTTTGTTCAAGAACTGAAGAATGCAAGAATCACTCTCACACGCTAAAACTAAAAAATTCAGAAGTAATATTCATCAGTAGCTGCCGAAATTTTGGTTATATGAGTTTAAATAGTTCTTGAAAAATTAACCCTGATGGACCTCTTATGTGGACTTACATGAGGTCCACTCAAAACTGACCAAAAAACCCTAAACTGAAAAGCCCATAACTTGATCCAAACAAGCTTGGATCCTAGCTGAAAACAAAGTATTAATTATGCCCAAACAAGCCTTGGGTAGCTAACAAAATAAAATAAAGCCCCTAATATTAAATCCATGTTCTGCCATGAGAAGAAGAGAAGGAAATAAAATATTACAGAACTGATTCAAGGCTTATTTATAGCCTTACATTCAGCCTATTAATCTTAGAAACAAAAGGAAAAGGTAACCACCCATGTTGTTTCCAAATTGTAGTATGATTCTTTTGTTTCCTTTGCTGTCCTCACCTCATGGCCCAAATAAGATTGTATTGGGCCGCTCTTTCACATGGATAAGATGTACTAGGGCCTCCTCTTGATACTCTAATGGACCTTTCAATTCTGACTTGGTCGAAACCTTCAAAACCAATGCATTCAATGCCTTTGTTTTAGTCCGAGTCATTGGACCATTTGGAACATGTAATGGGTCCTTGCTGGTGTTTCTAGGCTGGTCCACATCAGACATACTATCCCTAGGCTTGATGACATGTTGAATGAATTGTATGGAGCATGTATTTTCTCTAAAATTAACTTAAAAAGTCGGTACTATCAGAGAATAAGATGAAATAAGGTGATGAAATAAGGTGATGAATGGAAAACAACATTGAAGACTTGTTTGTGTGAATGGTTAGTCATGCCGGTTGGACTTACAAATACGCCTAGCACGTTTATGAGATTGATGAATCATGTTTTGCGTGCATTCATTGGTAAATTTATGGTTGTGTACTTTGATGAGAACTTGAACGAGCATCTTGATCTTTTGTGCAAAGTAGTTAGTGTATTACATGATGAGAAACTATATGCTAATGTTAGTAAGTGTACTTTTTGCATGGAGAAATTTGTCTTTCTTAGATATATAGTAATTGCGCAAGGTATTGAGATGGATGAAGGGAAGGTTAAGGCCATCCAGGATTCATCTACACCGAAATCTGTGACTAAGGTGAGTTTTCATGGACTTGCTAACTTTTATAAAAGGTTTATGAAGGACTTTAGTGCTATTGCAGCACCTTTAATTGAAATTGTGAAAAAGTCTGTTGGATTTAAATGGAATGATGAACATGATAAAGGTTTTAATTTATTGAAGGAAAAACTTTGTTCGACACATGTTTTAGCTTTGCTAGACTTTACAAAAGCTTTTGAAGTTGAATATGACGTTTAAGGTATAGATATATGAGTTATGCTAATGCACGATAGGAGGCCCATTGTATATTTTAAGGAGAAACTTAATAGGAAAACCTTTAATTACCCTACATATGACAAGGAGCTCTATGCCTTTGTAAGAACTTTAGAGACGTGGCAGCATTACATGTGGCCCAAGAAGTTCGTGATACATTCAGATTATAAATCATTGAAGCATTTGAAAGGGCAAGGTAAGTTGAATAGGAGACATGTCAAATGAGTTGAATTTATTGAAACATCTCCATATAAGATCAAGTATAAGCAAGGTAAAGAAAACATTATGGTTGATGTGTACAATGCTTGTGAAACTTCAGCTTTTGGTAATTATATAAACTTTATGGTTTAAACAGAATTGTATGTGTGTTTCATTAAGTTCTATGAGTGAATTGCTTGTACGTGAAGCATATGGGGGCAGGTTTATGGAGCATTCCCAGAAAGCCAAGTAAATCAGGTTTGATAGGAGTGTGACACAAAGATAACTTGTACCTAGGCACTACCACTATTGGAAACAGAAACCCCCACCCAACAAATTTGATTCGCGAACAAGAAGTATAAGGATGACGCCACGAAGTCAGTTGTTCTTCGATAAGTAGTTTTTTAGTTCTTTAGAGAACCAAGGAAGGGAGATTATCCCACCAACACATAACAAGTTTCAAATAGACTAGAAAATCTGATCTAAAGATAGAATTAATTATGAAATCTTCTTTCCTTGTTATAGATAAGATGAATAAGGAATCCTTGTAAGAAAAGGATTTTGAAACATTTATGAATCCTTGCCACACTTGAAAACTATATTGTAGCACATTAAAGATCGTTGTAGAACTATAAGATTCTCAAAACAAGCTGCCACATCCTTGTAGGAAAATAATCTTAGCCAAATAGGAAGTTTACAAGTCAAAAGGAAGTACATAACAAAATTTCTATAGCCTCTGTTGACTAGTATTGGGCAATCCTTTCTTGAACTCCGATTGATCTGCAATTTTAACCTAAGGTAGGAAAACATATCAAGAGACTCCAAAAAATTATGATTATTGTTGTGAAACTGAGCAATTGTGTATTTTACTTCAGAATCTGAATCTGATTGTTTTTTTATTGCTCGAATCGTATCAATAACCTTTGGAAATATATGAGAAACATTTTTGTTACTATATTCAATATAAAAAGTGATGCAAACCTCATGATCACGTGGTCACGCAACCCACACGCAAAGACACCAATTCCCGGAAAGCCGAGTAAATCAGGTTTGATAGGAGTATAATCCAAAGATAACTTATACCCAAGCACAAGCACTATTGGAAATGGAAAACCCCCACCCAATAAATATTGATTCGCGAACGAGAAGTATAAGGATTATGCTACGAAGCCAGTTGTTCTTCGATAAGTCGTTTTCAGTTCTTTACAGAACAAAAAAAGAGAGATTATCCCACCAACACACAACAAAAGCGGGAAACAAGAAGTTTTATTAATCTAAATTGTCTACCTTACGTGTCTGTTTATGCCTTTATTTATACTAACTCTAGACTTAAATAAACCCTAATGTACCCCTCTTAGGTGGACTTATACTCCACTTACAATTGACCTAAATAAGTAATAATAACCCAAAGACTAAGAAGAGAATAATAAAAATCCAAAAATTAATATCCTAAATATGTTAGAATCAGATTTGTCACCATTAAGAATTCCCAAATAGACTAGGAAATCTAATTTTAAGGTAGAATTAATTCTGAAGTCTTCTTTTCTTGTTGTAGCTAGGATGAATAAGGAATCCTTGTAAGAAAAGGATTCTGAAACATTTGTGAATCCTTGCCACACTTGGAAACTATGTTGCAGCCCATTAAAGATCGTTTTAGAACTAGGAGATACCCAAAACAAGCTGCCACATCCTTTTAGAAAACGAATCCTAGCCAAATAGGAAGTCCACAAGTTAAAAGGAAGTAAATAACAAAATTTGTACATCCTCTGTTGACCAGTTTTGTGGCGTCTTCTCGAATTCTGATTGACCTCAAATTTAACCCAAGGTAGGATAACATGTCAGGAGACTCCACGTAAAATTTCAGCTTGATCTAACGGTTGGATTGAGAATTATGACTGCTGTCGTAAAACTGGACAGTTGCGCATTTTACATCAGAATCCGAATTTGACTTTGCCTGGATCATATCATTCCCTCTCTCTTCAAGATGATTCATCCTCGAATCACCAACAAGTTGAATGGACAATTCCTAAGCCTTTTTTTGAACCCTTTGGAGTTCTTTTCTTGCCAACAATCGTCGCCAACAACTTTGGATGAAAGTAGCAGCCGTTCTATTTATTATATTATCATTGCAGCGTTTTTTCTCCTCTATTTCTAAAGCTTGTTGGACATTGATTGCTACCATTAACACATAAAGTTGCTTCTTCATCTCCCCTAGAATACGGAATAGACTCCTGGATTTTTTTTAGAACACATTTATTTATTTCTCTCCATTTGATACCACCTCTTCTTTTGAATCCTCCTTTTCTTTTGCCACAACACCTCATCAAAATACATGAAATCCTTCAGTTTCTAGGATGCCGAAAAATGCGCAACTATCCAGTTTTACGGCAACAGTCATAATTCTCAATCCGACCGTTGGATCTCGCTGAAATATTATGTGAAGTCTCCTGACATGTCCTACCTTGGGTTAAAATTTCAGGTCAATTGGAGTTCAGGAAGGCATCTCAATACGGGTCAACAGAGGCTGTACGAATTTTGTTCATTACTTCCTTTTGACTTGTGGACTTCCTATTTGGCTAGGATTCTTTTCCTAAAAGGATGTGGCAGCTTATTTTGGAAATCTACTAATTCTACAAAGATTTTTAATGTGCTGCAACATAGTTTCCAAGTGTGGCAAAGATTCATAATTATTTTAGAATCCTTTTCTTACAAGGATTCCTTATTCATCCTAGCTACAAAAAGGAAAGAAGACTTCAGAATAATTCTACTTTCAGATCAGATTTCCTAGTCTATTTGGGACTTCTTAATGATGACAAATCTGATTCTAGCATATTTAGGATGGTAATTTTTGGATTTTTATTATTTTCTTCTTAGTCTTTTGGTTATTATTACTTATTTGGGTCAATTGTAAGTGGGCTTAATATAAGTCCACCTAAGGGGGGTCCATTAGAGTTTATTTAAGTCTAGAGTTAGTATAAATAAAGGCATAATCAGACATGTAAGTTAGACAATTCAGATTAATAACACTTCTTGTTTACCGCACTTTGTGTGTATGTACATGTTGGTGGGATAATCCCCCTTCCTTGGTTCTTTAAAGAACTGAAAACAACTTATCGAAGAACAACTGGCTTCGTAGCGTCATCCTTATACTTCTCGTTCGTGAATCAATATTCGTTGGGTGGGGGTTTTCCGTTTCCAATAGTGCTGGTGCCTAGGTACAAGTTATTTTTGTGTCACACTTCTATCAAACTTGATTTACTTGGCTTTCCGGGAATTAGTGTCTTTGCGTGCGGGTTGCGTGACCACGTGATCACGAGGTTCGCATCAGTCTCATCCTTAAAACCATCACCAATATCGTCAACGTCAACCTCAAAATCCTCATAATCAGCCCACCTTGGCCTTTCGGCCCCACTGCCGTTGTTTGATTTTGGTTCAGCCCCAACCTTTCTCACGTCTTGGGTACATGTTTCAGCCATGTTACCATGTTTTCCCATCTTCTCAAGTTTGTCACACACGTTCCCATCAGGAAATTCATTCTTTTCATTATCTTCGTCATGGCTTACATTTGAAATTTAAGTTCTACATAAGGAGGGGGTGGTGTGTTGTTCTGATCTAACATTATCAGTACTTGTTAAAATTGGTTAGTGGTAAAAACAATCTTAACATCGCTCTTGTTTCGCTCAAACACTCTTAATACCCTCACACGCTCACACCTCTCGTCTCACCTTCTTGCGGTTCTTGCGCAACTGAAGCCAAACACCATATAGAACCAACTTAGCAGTGCAATCTATATATATATATATATGAATCAAGAAGCAATAAAAACCAGAAAATAAACAAAACAAAACTGCGATGATAGTCTCGCGAGTAGCAGGTGAATCTATCCGAAATATGAACGAAACTTAAGACTCAAATAAAAATAGAAATGAAATATGCAAAATGATGAAACAACACCTATATATGTTAGATATATTGAGAATATACTGCAAGAAACGACTTCCAAAAGTTGACGCAAAACAGACTCGTTTACGACGAGTTAAGTCCAAATCTGGAATCTAAAGTAAATAATGTCTAATTGAGCTAAAATTTCAGTTATAGTTCGATTTCAAGCTAGGAGAAATCTGATTTGGAAAATTTATGATGTCACCCCCTTTAGGTCCTTGATTAGTTTGGATTTACTTGTTTAACTTCGACAAAAAAGAAAACAAATTTCCTCCTTTGTTGCTGATTTAATTACTTTCCTTCCTAGGCTAGGAAAAACATTAAATAATCCTTTCCTCTTTAGGAATCAGATCTGCCGAAACTTCCTTGATTGTTTAGGAGAATAAATTGCTGACTCTATCGTTGTATCATTAGGAAAAACAAGCCTGACAAGGGTGGTATGGGACTAGACACATCAGCCCCTTGTTCCACATGAATTGGGCTCTTCTTAGACTTGAATTAGAGGTTGTCCTTCATACTCCTTAGATATCTCAAGCTCCTCTAGGTCCATCTTGCTTTATATATTCTGTACAATTAAGCTTCTTTGCCCTAGTTCTTGTAATTGGCCCAATTGACACCTTCAATGGGTCATTGGCATGATTACGCTTGGTGTTGGGTTGATCCTCATCAGCCCCCCTCTCCCTCTCTCCTTCTCGCCTTAAAATCTCATATCTTATATGTACTTTTATTATTGGATTTTTTTATCCCAAAAATATGGTGGCATAGATGATGATTTTGTTTTTTTAGCTAACTAAGACTCTTTAAGACTCGGGCATAGGCTGCTCAGTTGGATTGTAATTCGCCCCCTACTATTTTTATGTTGGTTATATTCCACTAAAATACTAAAATCAAGAAGTTATAGTCATTTTAAATTTGGTCTGTTTATGTTTCAATTAAAGTCAGAAAATGTGTGCTAAAAATTTGTCTAGTTATTTTATCAAAGTCTAATTTTTGGGCTCGACTTCTGTCATGTTGAATTTTTCCTAACTTTGGAGGGATGTTCCAATTATAAATATAGTATCAGAATATGTAATAAAACACTTTTGGCCAAAATATAGTATCATAATTGATTTTGTGAAGAACCATACCTGACTTATCACTCTTCAATCACAAAGAGTGTGGTGTCGAAATCCTAGATTGATCCTTGTGGCGTCCAGATCGACTTATCAAAGTATCATTCTAGTCTATCTTCTATCTTATTTACCTTAAAATCAGTATAATCCAACCTAAACACCAAAAGAAAGACAACACAACCAGACCCATCCTTCATCCATTTTCGTCAGATTCATTGTTGCCGATTTTCGAATCATTCACTGCACATCATCTGGTATCAGAGCATCAGTTGCGATCTAAGGCTGGAGCCAAAAACAGAAGAAAGGCTTGCTGGAATTAAGATTGATAAACTTAATTATGGATGGAGATAAAGAAGATTTGCCAAGAGGGTTAAGTTTGGAACAGGCACAGGTTATGGGCTTACAACAATCTCATGCTGAGATTCGAGATGAAATGACTGGAATTCGTGAACAGTTGAATACCCTTATGCAAATGATGCAAAGAAATAATTTGCAACTGCAACAGAGGCGCAGGCACTTAGGGTGCCATGAAATGATATTATAGAAGCTGACGAAGATCCAAATAGGGATGATGAGGCCGACGATAGGGGCAGACCAAGAAGGTAGAATTATAATCCTCCTAATGGTCTCAAACTTAAGATTCCACCGTTTAGAGGAAGTAGTTCACCCGAGGAATACTTGGAGTGGATTCAGCATATTCTTTTATGCTGAATGGAAAGAAGGTGAACTTGTTACCATTGAGTTCTTAACAGGTTAGAGAGGATCAGTTACAAAGCCAACAAAAGGAGGTGAAATCACGTAAGGGGCTGTTGTTAGCCAAAAAAGGAGACATCAAACAAGCATTAGCTTCGGCGGGGGCTGTTTTCATGATCTAGGCAAAGCAATTACTACAAGTAGAAGGATTGGACTTACCAAGACATATTAAGGAATTGCTTGAAGAATTTAAAGATGTGTTTTCAGATGAATTACTTAAAGGGTTACCACCTATTTGTGGAATTGAGCATCAAATTGATTTGGTGCCGGGAGCTTCACTTCCTAATAGACCAGCATACAGATGTAATCTAGAGGAAGCAAAAGAGATTCAAAGGCAAGTTGGTGAGCTCTTAGAGAAGGGTGTGAGAATCACTTAGTCCATGTTCCGTACCTACTTTGCTTGTACCGAAGAAAGATGGTACCATGAGGATGTGTATGGACAACCGTGATATCAACAAAATAACAGTTAAGTATCGATTTCCTATACTCAGACTTGATGATTTGCTTGATGAGTTGCATGGTGTTGCATTGTTTTCTAAAGTCAATTTGATGAGTGGTTATCACCAAATTAGAATGAAAGAGGGAGATGAATGGAAAACAACATTTAAAACTAAACAGCGGTTATATGAATGGATGGTAATGTCGTTTGGGTTATCTAACGCGCCTAGTACATTTATGAGGCTTATGAATCATGTTTTGAGGAAGTATATTGGGCTGTTTGTTGTAGTATATTTTTGACAATATCCTGGTGTATAGCAAGACCTTTGATGATCATGTGAAGCTTCTTAGAGTTGTGTTTGAAACTTTGCAAGATTCTAAGTTGTATGAGAAACTCACAAAGTGTTACTTCTATAAAGAAAGTGTCGTGTTTCTTGGATATATTATCTCTAGCAGGGGAGTTAAGGTTGACGAGGAGAAAATTGAGGCAATTCGGGACTGGCCAAAACCTGCTAGTATCGCTGATGTGAGGAGTTTCCATGGTTTAGCTTCTTTCTACAGGCAATTTGTGAAAGACTTCAGCTCTATTGTTGCTCTTATGACAGAATGCTTGAAAAAAAGGAACGAGTTTAGATGGAGTGAAGATGCGCAGAAAGCTTTTGAGCTAATTAAGGAAAAGTTGTGTGCTGCTCTAGTTTTAGCACTTCCAGACTTTGCTAAAACATTCGAAATAGAGTGCGATGCTTCCGGAGGTCGATTGCATTCCAGACTTTGCATTCTATGCTTTGATTCGGGCTCTAGAGGTATGGCAGCACTACTTGTTGCCTAAAGAATTTGTTAAGGGGCAAAGCAAGCTGAATCGCAGACATGCTAAATGGGTGGAGTTTATGGAGTCATTTCCTTATGTCATAAAGTACAAGAAATGGCAAGTTAATGTGGTTGCTGATGCTCTTTCTAGGAGGTT
>Ga0307513_10004421_pt1 | contig 18774 bp, 16 predicted proteins | sample 15_EM_MG_FD_202174 | JGI IMG/M metagenome (GOLD analysis project Ga0307513, IMG submission 202174) | Populus trichocarpa ectomycorrhiza microbial communities from riparian zone in the Pacific Northwest, United States - 15_EM | ecosystem: Host-associated > Plants > Roots > Unclassified | place...
GCCACGGGTATGTGAGTGGTAGAGGAACACCGTGGAGCAGGGAACAGTGGGAAGAGCACAACGTACTTTGATTCTATCCTCAAAGAAGAAGAATCCCGCCTTGTCAACTTTGAAGCAATCGCCAGTCCTCAACCACCGTCTACCCTGCTCGTCTTCGAAGAATGTTTCGGCGGTCGCCTCCGGATTTCCCCAATAACCGAGGGCGATATTTCCTCCAGTTAACCATAGTTCCCCAGTTTCACCGTCAGCAGCTTCTGTTCCGTCCTCGCGCACGATTCGAGCGTCCATCCCAGGTGCAAGGATGCCGGCCGTGTTGAAAGGCAGTTTCTCTTGCGGGAATGGGGGTGGGAATATGCCGGGTCTCGGGTAACCGACCGCGGCTGCGATCTATTCTCTACAGGTTAGAGTCCTTCGGCGAGAACGAGGATAAAGGTGTACCGTTTCTGTCAATCCGTATCCGTGTGTAACTTCTAATGCACCCCCGGTTTTTGCGATCAAGGTATTTGCGACACTCGGCGGAAGATACGCTGCTCCGGAGAAGATAGCCGTGACTGACTTGAGGTGTTCTTTCGTCACTTGAGGAGAGTTCGCCAGTTGGTGCACCACCGGTGGTACCGCAGGGATCATTGTGACTTTGTACCTAGTAGAGAATGAGTGGATTGATGACAGAGGCTCATTTGAAAGCTCGACCGACTTTGGTATCAGTTTAAGTGCAAGAGAAAGGCTCCAACGCGGCAGGATTACGTAGGTACCCAGAACACACACCGACCTATGAGCATATCAGCAATACACGAGCCACATGCTAAGAGTGCTGTACCGGAAGGTGAACGAATGTAGTCCATATGTGTGGTAAAGTGGCAAAAAAGACAGAACAACGGGCATGACGTATTCTCGATGGGGTGCCTTCTTACGGACGTCAAATGATAAAGTAAGGGCGGTGTTGTGACACATACAGCGGCAGATTGTTGATGAGTTCCCATCCAAACGTTAAACTGAATGAGAGAGTAAACTATGTTCCAGTGGGAGGTCATGACAGCTACAACGACGGTCAGTATCCAACCTTTTGCTCAATGGAATCATTTGCTTGCCTTTTGGCAGACCGGTAGTCCCACTTGAGAATAGCAAATACGCCAACGTATCCTTTTTCACTTGCTTGATCCCCACACTGGGTTCGATTTGCTTCTTCACCGTTGTGACCATCTCGTTAAAAGAGCGGAAACCATGTGGTGCATTTCCCTCGAGAATGTAAACGTGATTTTTAGGGATCCCAAACTCATTGCAAGCGGAGAGTGCCACAGGCAGCAAGTTGGCGTGGACGAAGATGTGGTTGGCTCGTGAGGTCTTGAGGCAGTGCTTGAGCTCGCGCAGGGTAACATGTGCTGACAAGAGAGCAAAGGGCACGGCCTGAGAGAGCAATGCGTTGATCAGGGTTATATAGTCCTAGGAATAGAGGGTGGTGAGGCTCTAAGCTTTCTTATTTAATATCGTAAGGAAGTAGTAACCACCAGACAGTTCCCGCTCAGGACCGCGACCATGTCTGTGGGCTTGAGCCGAAGGCCACCACGGGCAGTGATAAGTGCAGCGCCTGCGAGTTCTACTCGCTCCAAAAATTGGTAGCGAGTCCTCTTAAACCCAGTAAGTCCATCGACGAACATAACATGATCCGGCAGCGGCGCAGGGAGACCAAGTGGGTGGTGCAAGAGAAACGACCAAGCGTTTGTGTCCGTTGGAAAGTCAGGAACGTGAGAGAATTGAGATTTGGTGTACACCATATTGGACTTGGGATGGACGAGTTGAAGCTGTGGGGGCTGTGGGCGCGACCGCGCAACCGACGCCAACCGGGATATGCGGAACACCGGACCACCGGTTCCTTGTTGTACCGGGAACCGGACGCTGGTCAGTCATGGGTGTGCGAACAAGCTTCACGGATTCGGCCATGTCAGTCGAGAGAAAGCATCCCCGGCACGGTGTCTGAAGGGAGTGATTATGACATGACACAAGACCTCTCTGGTTCACCCTTGGCTCTCTGGAATCTCGAGATCACTTGCGTTGTGCAGACCAAGAAAGAAAATCAAGAACTAAGCTTGGACTCTACCTGCCTCCCTCCCATGTGATTTGTTGGAAGACTACAAAATATCACACGGAAAGCTCATTGAGTTCGTCAAATTTGGGCCCTATACAAGTTCTGATATACCCGGAACCTAGCCTGGTGACGCTCGGATCTCATACAGTCTTACGGAGTGTAAGCCCGAGAAGTGGGAACCCCAACTTGACACCACGCTGAATTTTGATATGCCAACTGTAGTTTCTCAATGCTAAATACGGGGGTCCAGATTCAGTGAAGAACTTAACAATGCCTATAAATGAGTTCCAACCTTAAGCTTCCTCCTCCGCAGTACTGCACTGTCTTCGCTTCATGTTCGCTGCAAATGTGAACAAATAATGAAAGTCCTCGGGCTACAATTGAACTTACCTGGAACCCTCTACTAGCTTGTGATGCGAGTAGGAAATGACCAACGCAATTAAATGGGCCTTGTCGAGGATCCAGGCTTGTCACTCACTTCTGAACGAAAATCCCACAGGACTTATCGCTGATAAATTCACTACAAGGCGTTCTGACCGTCTGACCGTGTCAACCTGTGGGTCTCTATTGTGCTATTCATCAATGTTCACGACTCGCAGTTCAGGCGTCCTGAAAGGGTCACCATCCATACTCTGTCTTCTACGGAGAGTGTTTCCTCCCAACGTCTTCTCGTTTCGCGAGACGGTCTTCCTCGCAAACTTCGCTCTCTTTTCTATTCTCCACCCTTCTCCATCCAACTCGCCTGTTTCCAACGACTTCTCCGACATTGAAACGCTGCTACTACGGTGCTTGCGCGTCGCCAATCGGGCTGGCCGAATTTGCGCGGGCTCCTCCGATATTGTCAGTCCAGGAGTCAAGAGGCGACCCCCCTTATGGGGCGACCAACCCGACACGGGGGTACGGCTATCCGGAGTGGGACGATGTGCAAGACGCAAAGGGACCTTGTAGGTGGAACCCATCCCGATGCCAGTGGCAGCCTCGAAACTCGAGTTGATCCGAAGCCCCTGAATGCCGAGGCCTTGACCGCCGTATGTAGTCCCCTGGGGTCCTATAAGTGGAGATTTTTTAGGGGGACGGCTGGAGGTTGTAGTGCGAGATGCCGTGGAACCGATGGAGCCGTACGAACGCTTGGCGGGATGATGAGGCATGGGGGAATGAGGTGGATTATGCGTCGCCTCCTTTGTGCCCGAGAGATATGCTAGTTTGGGTGATTTGAGAGGTTGAACTCCTGGTACTGTGGCCTGCCAGTGGGGATTCGCGATGGTCGTAATGGGACCTGCGGCCAACGCTGCAAGGGTATGGGTGGTGCACTTTGGCCGCGGAGTCCGGAAGAAGATGGGCGTCAGGCTCGAATCCGACATTCGCTTCGTCGTGGCCGCTCGAGGAGTGCGTTCGACAGCAGGGAAGAGCCAGGCGGGAACGTGAAGGCGCTCTCTCCATGATTTATACTTGACGTCCTCGTTCCTACTCAAGTACCAGCGGAGTTGCCAGAGACTCATGCCGATGACTCCAAATAGAATGACGACAAGAATGACTGTGGTTCATTTTGATAGGTCAGACACAAAGACATAGCAGCGGAGAATTGTTGATTACTGACCTCCGACAGCAGTCTCGACCGGCGAGGGACTGGAGTCTTTCTTCTCGATAATTGGAATGATCATGACGAATCGGCGCAGTACCTGTCTGCTTTCATTAAGGTGAATAGAAGTGGATAATGATAAGAGTAAACGACTCTATGGTTCTGCAAGCCCCGAACAAGGCTAGTTATATAGCTATCTCTGTGCGTTTCAGCCCAGGTTTCGGACTTCCCCACTTCCCCGGCTCAAACCACAACTCAGACGTAAATCTAATAAACCGTGTTACAGTCCTCTCTATCTACTCTCTCTATCTACATGCCTCAGCCTCATGCGGATGACGCCGTCGGTTGGTCGTCCGGCCAGGCCGGACTGAGAGAGAGCGCTGGACAGAGATGGGCAAATCTATGGATTCAAACGCTTATGTCATGATTTACTAGCTTGCTCACACGTAATAAAGGTTCGGCCCGCAAGCCGGAAGCCCGGTCCAACAACCCGCGGCACATGGAACTTTGACCGCACACCTGCTCTCTCACGACAGTAGATTCGTAGAGGACCTGGTTGAGGGCTGAGAAAAAGGCGAGTGCCGAGGTGTGGCCTGTCTCTCTCTCCGGAAAGACGCCTCTATGGTACAGTCGTATCCACCACAACTGCAGGAGCGCTTACTAAGAGGTGAATAGAGAGGTTGTCATGAACGATTCGGGAGTAGCGCTTCATTTTCAAGGCGCCTAAAGTAGGCGGGCCCCTTTGCCAAAGCACGGTAGCTTTGAGGGACTCCTCAAGAAAGTTTGGGGTGATTAGACGTGCAGGTACCTGCCTCCCTGCTGCATCGAACCACGAATGCTTCCAATTAGTACTCTGTCTCCTAGCTTATTCGGCGCACAAGGCCGTCTACTCAAATCAAATATTATCGCTTTGGGCCCGTGCCTAAAAGTATTACATTATTAAATTAGGAAATGACGAGATAAATGAAAGTCTCGGTCCTTGTAAAGAGTGTTGGTATCTGGTTGACGGGGTGCATATCCGCAGCTGATGCGGAAGGGAAAGCGCCTCGGAAGGGAAAGCACCCCGAGCAGAAGAGGGAGGACTGGAAGGCGCGCGCTACTGGCTTGCCTATCGTCTCACATGCGTTACTGGGGGCAGTTTGGGCATTGCTAGATAGTCCAGAATGACAGGATCCTCCCTGTGAAGTTATTAGTGCTGCACGACTAGTTATAGGTATCCGGCATACTAAAAAAGCTCTTGCGCGCAGACTCACTCCTTCCCTTTTGCTCACAACCCCGTCCGCGCGTTTGACATGATTGGGTGTGAGCCGTGTATCTTAGAGAAGTCACCGTAAGGATATTGAATAGGTTATGGATGCTGTCTATGTCCTCCGCAGAGCATTCAAGATACGCCTCCGCCCCCAAGAGCTCTGCCATTCGTCGTGCCCGTTGCTCTGACACAATGGGCCCATGATCCGTTGTCATTTGCGTCCCCCCAGTATCTCCACTCATTCCAGGTTGGTGGGCATGGTCTCGTAGGTCGCTCTTCATGCCGAGGAGTATAATTGGGACACCCGAAAGAAGGTGCCGAATTTCTGGGTACCACTGACCGTACCTATGGTTAGGTCTCGTCATCTGGAGATGTGTTGTCAAGCGAGGCTACTTCACCTGATCCTTGACGTTTTCGAACGAACTCTCATTACCAATTGAAAAGCAGAAGACCACAGTAGTCGCATTTGGATACGAAGAGCGACGGAATTCATGCGACTGGTCGGCGGTTACATTGATAACATGCAACGTTTTTCGACGATAGTCCCTAAGATCCCTCCTTTCCGACGGTTTCGATGTGGATCCGAGTACACATGGTGGCATCTCCCACGCCAAGTCTGTATCCAATTGCACGACCGACGGGCTATAAGCATACGGTTGGAGGAAGTCTAGAAACGGCGCATTGACTCTGGATACCGCAATAAGACTCGACCTCCCGATTCCATGGTCCCCAACAAATACGACTCTGCGCTCAGGGGGTTGATAAAGTGGCGATGGAGGAGGAGGTACCATGGGAAGGGAGACGACAAAGGCCGGAATTCCAGAGTAATAAATTCTGCCCGGTTCGCAACCTTGAAGGAGAAGTGAGGGTGCAGAAGTGGATGTAATTTGGCTATGGAATCTCCGCCATCCAGGTCCTCAGAGTGAGACGGTCGAGGCGCCAATCAGATTTTTGCTTCCTTTCACAACCGATCTTCGACTCACCGAGTGGCCTACCCCATATTTTCGATGCTACTTAGCCTTCTACTAGTCCTTACACACGCTATCATGAGAAGGAAGACTTAAACTAAAGTCCTGCACAGCCCGCTCGCTGAGAATTTTACTGTCACGGATGTCATCGTAGCGGTAAGACCAACTCACGGTGTGGCCTCCTCCTCGATAGGAGATTGACGAGGGGACGCGTGCCCGTTGGAGATGCCTCAGAGGACAAGAGCGAATCGAGAGGATTGGAGAGCCTCGTGAGCTACACTATATCACTTTAACATTTATACTTTCTTCAAAGCGACCCCTTGATGCTTCACTTAGCCCTAGATGCCGCAACTTCCGCTCGGTAGCTGTAGGCCGGGTCTCCTACAGCGTATTCGGACAGCTGACTAAGCGGGAATAAAAACGGTCCGCCTCCCATTATCACAGATGTTAAAGAGCTCATATTGGGCCCACTGGCAGCAGCGAGACTAGTCCCAACGCAAAAAGCCTAAGTTTCTCTTACTAACCGACTGGACTTGCTAACATTCAGCTGTGGGCAAGGTTGATACGGATGTGCTGTCTACCTGGAGAGATTTGGGGTGACCAGACGTGCAGGTACCTGCCTCCCCGCCGCAGCCGAGCTCCTATCAGTGCTTTCAATTAGTCCTCTCTGTCTCCTGTTCGGCGCAAAAGGGTCTACTCAAGTCAAATATCATCGCTTTGGGCTTCTACAACTATTCTCAAATTAAGAAATGACGAGATAAATGAGAGTCTCGGTCCTTGCGAAGAGGTTGGTATCTGTTTGAAGACGTGCATATCCACACCGCGGCCGCCGACTGATACGGAAAGGAAAGCATCCCGAGCAGAAGGACCAGAGGACTGGAAGTCGCATCTTACTGGCCTGCGTGTCGTATCACATGCGTTGCTGCGGGCGGTTTGGGCATTGCTAGATAGTCCAGAACGGCAGGACCCTCCCTGTGATGTTATCAGTAGTGCACAACTAGTTATAGGTACCTGGCATACTAAACAAACTCTTCCACGCAGACTCACTCCTTCTGATTTGCTCACAATCTCGTCCGTGGGTTTGACACGACTGGGTGTGAGCCGTGTATCTTAGAGAAGTCACTGCAAGGACCTTGAATAGGTTATGGATGCTGCCCATATCATGCTTCGCGGAGCATTCGAGATATGTCTCCGCCCCCAAGACCTCTGCCATTCGTCGTGCCCGTTGCTCTGACACAATGGGCCCACGATCCGTAGTCTTTTGCGTCCCCCCAGTATCTCCGCTCATTCCAGGTTGGTGGGCATAGTCTCGTAGGTCGCTCTTCATGCCGAGGAGTCACTGACAGTAACTATCGGTTAGCTCTCGTCATCTGGAAGTGCGTTGTCAGGCGAGCCTACTTCACCTTATGCTTGACGTTTTCGAACGAACTCTCATTTCCAATCGAAAAGCAGAAGACCACAGTAGTCGCATTTGGATACAAGGGGAGACGGGATTTAAGCGACCGGTCGCCGATTGCTACATCAAAAACACGCAACGTGGTTCGACGAATGCCCTTAAGGTTCCTCCTTTTCAACGTTTTCGATGTGGATTCGAGTACACATGGTGGCATCTCCCACGTCAAGTCTGTAACCAATTGTTTGAACGACACGCAATAGGTATACGGTGGGGGGTTGTCTAGAAGCGGCTTATTGCCTATGGATACCGTCCCAAAACTCGACCACCCGATTCCAGGGTCCCCAACAAATATCACTATGCGTTCAGGGGGTCGACAAAATGCCATGGGAGTTGGTACGATCGGAAGGGAGACCGCGAAAGGGCCGGAATTCCAGAGTAATGAACCCTGCCCGGTCCGCAGCCTTGAAGTGAGGGTGCAAGCGTGGATGTAATTTGGCTATAGAATCTCCGCCGTCCAGGTCCCCAGAGTGGGACGGTCGAGGCGCCAATTAGACTTTGCTTCCTTTCACAACCAATCTTCGACTCACCGAGTGGCCTACCCTATGTTTTCAAAGCCACTTAACCTCCTACTAGTCCATACACACACTATCATGAGAAGGAAGGTTCAAACTAAAGTCCTGCACAGTCCGCTCGCCGAGAATTTTATTTTCAAGTATGTCATCGTAGTGGTAAGACCAACCCACGGTGTGACCTCCCTCTCGATGGGAATGGAAAGGAGATTGACGAGGAGACGCGTGCCTATTGGAGATGCCTTAGAGAACAAGAGCGAATCGAGAGGAGCAGACAACCTCATGAGCTACATGATCTCACCTTAACATTTATACTTCCTTCAAATTGACCCCTTGATGCCTCACTTAGCCCTAGATGCCGCAACGTCCGCTCGATAGCTGTGGGCCGGGTTTCTTGAGCCAGATTACAGCTGCAAGAGCACGTATTTGGACAGCTGACTAAGAGGGAGTAAAAACGGTATGCTCCCATTATCACAGATGTTGCGCGAAAGAGCTCATATTGGGCCCACTGGCAGCAGCAACACTAGCTCCAACTCAGAGAGCTCAAGTTTCTCTTACTAACCAACTGGCCTTGCTAACACTCAGCTATGGGCAAGGTTGCTACGGATGTGCGGTCTACCTGGAGAGATTTGGGATGACCAAACGTGCGGGTGCCTGCCTCCCCACCGCACCGAACCTTAAGCTCGCAGTAGAGCCCTTATCAATGCTTTCAACTAGTCCTCTCTGTCTCCTAACATGTTTGACGAAAGCCTATTCGGCGCAAAAGGGTCTACTCAAATCAAATATCATCGCTTTGTGCTCCTACAACTATTCTCAAATTAAGAAATGACGAGATAAATGAAAGTCTCGGTCCTTGCGAAGAGGTTGGTATCTGTTTGACGACGTGCATATCCGTGCTGCCGCCACTGGCTGATACTGAAGGGAAAGCGTCCCGAGCAGAAGGACCAGAGGACTGGAAGGCGCGCCTTACTGGTCTGCTTATCGTATCTTATGCGTTGCCGCGGGTGGTTTGGGCATTGCTAGATAGTCCAGAATGACAGGACCCTCCCTGTGATGTTATTAGTAGTGCGCGACTAGTCATAGGTACCTGGCATACTAAACAAGCTCTTGCGTGCAGACTCACTCCTTCCCTTTTGCTCACAATCCCGTCCGCGAGTTTGACATGTCCGGGTGTGAGCCGTGTATCTCAGCGAAGTCACCGCAAGGACGTCGAATAGGTTATGGACGCTGTCCATATCCTGCTTCGCGGAGCATTCGAGATATCCCTCCGCCCCTAAGACCTCTGCCATTCGTCGTGCCCGTTGCTCTGACACAATTGGCCCACGATCCGTAGTCATTTGCGTCCCCTCAGTAGTTCCACCCACTCCAGCTTGGTGGGCATGGTCTCGTAGGTCGCTCTTCATGCCGAGGAGTAAAATTGGGACACCCGAAAGGAGGTGCCGAGTTTCTGGGTACCACTGACCGTACCTATTGGTGAGCTCTCGTCATCTGGGGATGCGTTGTTAAGCGAGGCTGCTTCACCTGATCCTTGACATTTTCGAACGAACTCTCATTTCCAATCGAAAAGCAGAAGACCACAGTAGTCGCATTTGAATACAAGGAGCGACGGAATTCATGTGGCCAGTCGTCGGTTACATTAATAGCGTGCAACGTGGTTTGCCGAATACTCTCAAGAGTCTTCCTTTTCGACGTCTCCGATGTGGATGCGAGTACACATGATGGCATCTCCCACGTCAAGTCTGTAACCAGTTGTACGAACGACGCGCGCCAGATATACGGTGGGGGGTTGTCTAGAAACGGCTTCTTGCCCATAGATACCGCAACAAGACTCGACCTTCCGATTCCAGGGTCCCCAACAAATACCACTCTGCGCTCAGGGGGTCGACAAAATGCCATGGGAGTCTGTACGATCGGAAGGGAGAGCACAAAGGGCCGGAATTCCAGAGTAACAAACTCTGTCCAATTCGCAGCCTTGAAGGAGAAAGGAGGGTGCAGGAGCGGATGTAATTTGGCTATGGAATCTCCGCCGTCCAGGTCCAGAGTGAGACGGTCGAGGCCCCAATCAATCAGACTTTGCTTCCTTTCACAACCAACCTTCGACTCACCGAGTGCCTACCCCGTATTTTCAATGCTACTTGGCTTCCTACTGCCCTTACACACGCCATCATGAGAAGGGAAGCGGGGAAGCTCTAGCGACGTCACTCAAGCTCAAGTTCCGCACAGCCGCTCGCCGTGAATTTAATTGTCAAGGATGTCATCGTAGTGGTAAGACCAACTCACGGTGTGGCATCTCTCTCGATGGGAATGGAGAGGAGATTGACGAGGAGTCGCGTGCCCATCGGAGTTGCCTCAGAGGACAAGAGCGAATCGGGAGGAGTGGAGAGCTACCCTATCTCAATTTAACATTTATACTTCCTTCAATGCGATGCCTCGATGCTTCACATAGCCTTAGATGCCGCAACCTCCGCTCCATAGCCGCAGGCCAGGTCTCCTGAGCTAGATTACAGCTGCGAGAGCACGTATTCAGAGAACTGAATAAGAGGGAGTAAAAACGGTACGCCCCCCATTACCACAAGTGTTTGCGCGAAAGAGCTCATATTGGGCCCACTGTGGCGGCAGCGAGACCAGTTCCAACGTAGAAAGCTCAAGTTTCTCTTACTAACCGACTGACCTTGCCAACATTCAGCGGTGGGCAAGGTTGTTACGGACGTGCGGTCTACCTGGAGTGGACCTTTCAAAGGGTCCCCCATATCGAGGCCATTCGATGTGGAAGACGAGTAGTGGCTGCCGATCTTAACACCATGCAGCATCCAGGTCTTAGTCCTGTCATCGGACATATCCTACAAGCTGTTGGAGCTGCACTCATAGTGTGAGCTGTGGTCGTTACTTCGCATGAGTTTTCGTGGCTCCAGGGGCTCACTGCACCTGGCAAAAAAATGAACTCTCAGCGACCCAGATTGGTTTCTCTCCCCTCATGCTGTGGCACCTACCAGCACTGGATCGGATACCAGCCAGATCCAAATTTACCTGGAACGTCTACCTCACATGCAATTTTCGACCAGACACAAAATAGCGTTCTCACTATATTCTCCGCACATCATGCTAACATCTTTGCCTCACAGTGGATATACTCGTCTGTCCTATGGTCTGCATGGTAAAGAGCTCGCAGACATTCTAATAATTAGGGGGCAGGGGACTGACTCTTCCAGAACAGCCCCAATTCGGAGGTGAGAAATGATTACAAGTGAGCTTAGTCGGGGAGACGAGTGTAATTACCTTAACCTTGCAGCCACTGAAGTCATGTGGGTGATGACTGATATGCCCCTCCAGGTCCCTACAGCTTCTGGTTTAATATTGTGCCTTGGGCGTTGACGCTTCGGAGAGCTTCTTTGTGCCGATGAGTGTTGGTGAGCTCCGGTGTAGAATTCCCGTCACATTGGGGAAAGACAGGAAAATTAAAGTGATACACCTCCGAATGTATCCCGTGACAAACCCCTGAGTCACCAGTCGAACCTCTGATCCTATTGCGTGCGATGGCGAAAGTTTGCAGTGCTGGACCTCTACAACGGCTCTGCAGATAGATGGATTCCATTAACAATTTAGGTAAGCGCTGTCCGCAAATAAATGGACTTGACGTCACAAACAATACTGTACAAAGCAGTGGAACACCGCCTTTGGCGTTCGTTCGAGATCCCGAGGACATGCTACCGAGGACATTAATGTTATCTAGCGAGTAATCAAGGTGTATTCACGGACACAACGCCACGTCAGTCAAAACGTCGGATTAATTTGTCTACTGTCCAGAAAAATGCAAAAGAACAGCCGAAAGGAGCGCATCACGAAGGTTGATTGCCACACGCGAAGCGCTCAAGAAGGTGGTGTGTTGAATGTCCCTTGTAGCTCGGACAGGGCAGCGGTGAAACATGACCGCCGATCGATTTGTACAATGTGTTGACACGACCGGACACGTGGGAGACTGGGACTGCGGACGGAACCGCTCTCGGTCGGTCCCGGCTCCCCAAAGTTAACCCTGAACCCAAACAAGTATTATCTGATGAGATCCGGACGTTGGCGTACCGTTGGCGTACGGTACGGTACCTACAGAACCTACAGAACGTACCACGGATGAAACCCATCTAATGCATTTGGTGCATCGTTTGACACCTCGTAGACAGCTGAAACTGAACGGAAGCGGAGGCAGATCAGTAGTACTATGAGGTGGTGGACACATAATCATTCAGACGGGCACAGATAGCTACAGGTGTGCAAAGCAATCAGAGTGAGTCAAGAAAGACGAACGAAAATGACAAATCCAGGTGACAACACGGAGGGTGTGAATATGCCGGTACTGTTCTTTAATAATAGGCGGTGCACTCTATTGGGGGACACCCAATGAGGGATAATTTAACTAAATTACGATAGGAGAATGGATAGGCGGGCATGGGCGGACGGTGTGTACGATTAGGGAGGATATATACGCGTGAAGCGATGAATGCGTGTGCTCGACGTATAAATTTTGAATTGTAACGTGGAGCCCGCACCCAATAAGAGGAAGTAGGACTCTGCAGCTGAGAAGTCGTTGTCCATCTGGTGTGTTGAGCGTGACGGAGCGAGCAGACTGGAGGGGTGTCCAAGGCAGTGTGAGTGGAGCGGATGCGAAATTCACCGAGGTCCCAGTCATGGCCAATCGGGTAAATTACGCAAGCCTGCGTTAAGACATTCTCGAACGCGCTTTTTGCTCATTGGATCAGACGATTGTCGATAGCTGACGTAAACCTCTTGCATCTGGAGGTATGCTGCGGTTATTATGTCTAAGGAACCGGGCAACCTATCAGCCCGAGAAGAAAATGATCGGAGGTAGTACACCGTACCAAGTTTATCCAAGGCGTCCTTATGTGCCTAGGTTAATGTCATCGTCAGTAACCTGCCCGAGAAATTTGATGCACTGCTTTCAGGCTCACCGCTTTCATGACCGCTTCATCCTTACCACCTGTCCGAACGCCACTCATCCCGCGCCCGAGGTCATCTCTCCAGCTCTCCCATGTGAACCGCAAGCTCTCTAGTGAATTGAGTGTCTGTCTCCACCCATATGCGTCCCATTGTTCCATCTCCGCCCTATGCATCTGCACGATTTGTCGAGGATGGTCCGCATGTCCGTAGTTATGTGGTCGTACTCGTGCTATGATAGCATGGGTACCGCCGAATCCTGTTAGAGATATTGTATTGGGCTGGGGACCAGGTGCACGGTAGATGTGTCCTGGGTCCATCCCTGGGGCGTGGTTGGAGGAAATCGGGGCGGAGGTGCCATATCCAGGCAACGGGGACTGTCCTACGGGGTTTTTCTGCGCCTGACCGCCATAGTAACCTTGGTTTGGCGGGTAGGCGCCAGTTATTGAGCCATTTGAGGAGAACGGGGTGGAGGGGGTGTTCGAAGCAGTAGTCGAGAGCGGGTCAAATTGTGGAAGGAGGGCGTGAGGCGAGGTCGTGTTCCCACTTATGGATAACCCACCAGGCATACCCGAGTGGCCGTTGTACCCACCACTCGCATCTCCTCCGATCCCATTGTAGGAAGTGGGTACCTCAAGCATGGGAGCTACCGCAGTATAGGGACCTCCACTCGCGACGCCCATTCCCGTAAATGTGGGACCTCTTGGACCCACACCGCCCCCAAAGCCGTTGGTACTACCATTCGGGAACGGAGAGAAAAAATTCGTGGTGGGTGATGGGAGGGCGCCGTACGGGGAGGTGGGACGGTGCTGGGGGAGTTGGGGCTGGGTGGCGCTCGATTGGAACGATGAGGGCTGGTGGTGGTGGAAGGAATACGGCGAGGAAGATGTACTCCATAGGTTGTGCTGCTGGTTCTGCCAGGAAGTCGGGCTTTGGGATGGCAATGGTGGTTGGAAAGCAGATCCCGGAGTTGCGGAGAGATCTGGGAAGCGGTTTCTTGCGGCATTGGGGTCTGAGTCGAATGGATTATTAACGTGGTTGAGTGATTGAGCACTGGTAGTATTCGACGAGCCAAAGGGGTTGTTCATCGATACTCCGGCGGATGAGGGAGAGGGCAAGGTGTGGATTGGTAAAGAAAGCAAATTTGGCCGGTTCGTGTTGGTTGGCGGAGTGTCGGGGTTATTAGATGTGACAGTCGATTGATCCGAGTTAGGAGTATATCGAGGTTCTAATTTAAAACGATAAACAAACCAAGTAAGAGCGTATTCCATCACCGCCATCATCAAACACAATCGCCCCATTATTCGCATGCATCGCCGCAGCACAATTTGCACACCAGACTACTCGGTCCCATCATACCCTGAGCTCCCTGAGTCCATCACCCCACCCACCACACCCCACCCCTTTGCTTATCCCCTCTCCCGGCTCTTGAGTCACCCTCGGAAGGCGTCTTCCTGTACCGCTCATCGTGTCCGTTGTCCCACAGCTTGATCCCCTAGCCGCATCGCTCGCCATACCTGAAACAATATCCCTCGGGCCAACGCCCGACATGACGTATCCGTGCTGCTGATGCAGCTGCTGCGTAACATACAGTTCCAGCCCATTCATTATTCAACTTTACGTTCGCTGTCCTCTGAGGCTGTGTGGCGGGTGCGGCTGTCTTTGTGATCGCTTGTCCCTGGTCCCTTGTCCGCTTGGCTCCCCACTCCTCTCCCGCGCCCTGCTTCTCGTGGGGGGGCCGATTGCACCGGGTTTCGTGCAGCAGCACGACTCGCACTGGCGCTGGCAGCGGCGGGTGCAATAATAGCCGTCGTCAAGGCTGCGGATGAATCATGTGATGGACTAAGTTTGTCTTCGGCCTTGTAGTCTTGCTCGAATTTGGTACAATCAAAGCTGGTTTCTTCCGCCGTAACGACATCGTCCTCGCTGGAGCAACGGCTTGGATTGGCCGGCGATGCGACGAAACCTGCGACGCGACCCCCAGACCCTCCATCAACCCAAACACTTCAAGCGTACGGTCGAGCCAAGGAGAGTCGTCTAGGCTTCCCAGAGAGGTCTTCCCCCGTCGCTGTGTCTTCTTCTTGGACGCTTTCTCCAACTGACACGGGGTTTGCCAATCCACACAACGTCAGTGCAAATTCCTCCTGCAATCACACACCCCACCGGTGGCAATTTAAATAGACCGAAATGACACAAGTCCTTCCCCGCAGAAACAAGACTCAGGAGAGCAAAGAAGGGATATATGACCCTGTTGCTCGGCTCACGCCAATAGACCGTTAGGCCACAAGCGGGTGGATCAAAAGACTAATATATGATGCCTCAGGCAATGTACTAGACTGTCATAGGAGCATGCCCTGGCATGCTTCGAAGAATACAACCCCCGTAAGGTTTACGACGCACGGAGGTTTTGGAGACTCCGGTTATTGCGACCAAACGAGTCAAATGCGAGGTCTCTCGCAAGTCCGTCTCTCGCAAGACCGACGACGTTTGAATATGCTGACCTTTTCCACATTTTCAAGCGCCCACCAATCTCGGGGTCCCGTTCCATCCTTCCACGCTTCGATTGGAGTCGCCTTATCTGTTTTCCCGGTGAATTGATTCACCGCCACAGCCTCTTCCTCTTCGGTGCGTGTGCCAAGCTTGTTCTTGTCTTTAGGTAGGTCGTACCCCGCAAGCCCAGTCAGCCAGGCTAACCCCCCAGAAATCAATGCGCGATCGCTGTACCCTCCCTCCAACACGCTCACCACCCGCCCTCTCGCGTGCCTGTCCGCCAATGCTCGCGCGTCCTTCGCAAAGCGGTAGTAGAACGACGCAGGGACGTGGCGGCCGTGACGGGACATTGACGGGTATTCATGCTCTGAGGCATCGAACCCGCACGAAACGAAGATGATCACATCGTCCTCGTCCTGGGCCTGCACACTCGTCGGCGTTCTCCTAGATCCGGTACGCAGAACAAACCTCTCAGCACTCCTCAGCAGCTTTCCAAACGTCCTCTCATATACCCCCTCGTCGTCCCCGTCGTCCCCGACCCAAAACTCCCGCTCGGATTCGTACGCCTCCAAATGCACATTCTCAATCCATTGTCCGTGTGCACCATGCGGGAGTGAAACCGATGCGTCTCGGACCAACTCCGGGTTCCCATCTTCACACGGGTAGGACAGGATGTCGTGTGCGGAAGCGTAGAATATCCGCAGACCAGGCCCCGCGGAGGTGGGTATAGGCTTTGAAACAGATGGCCCCGGTGTTGCTGATGAGGTTGTTCCGGTCCGCGGAGGATAAGGATCGGGGGGGTACGAGGGTGTTTGGTGCGATTCGAACACCCCACTAGCGGCTTGAGCTTCCATGTTAAGCCTCTTGCGTTCTGTCTCAGCGTTGATGGCCCATGCGATTGCTTGTGTTCCATTTCCTGGAGAGGGGTCATGACAACAAATTTGTTAATAAGCTGACAAATATGACAAGATTCATAGAATAAATTTACCATGATGCAAGTCAATGTCAAGGATGATTGCACGCGAGATACCGTGTTGGAGGTAGGCTGAAGGATGTTCAATCGTTTTATCCCTGTAGCACTACGAAACGGGACCATGAAACGGACCATGAGCAGCACCAACAGCAACATTGTTAACAAAACAGAAGCCGGAAGGTGTGTCTTCGCCACAGTGGTGGCCAGGTGGGCGGATCGCTACGAATGCCCGATTTATGGGGGGCAAAGCGCGAACGTGGTCTTCCATTTGCGGATAATTAGGTGCGGGTTGGTTTCTTGAAGAGATCACAACGCCATCTACTGCATCACAGACGGTTTGTACTGCCCCACATATTGCGCTATATGACTGAGGACACACTGGGAAGGCCAAAGCACGCGATCAGAGTCTGATAGAGGGGGATTCGCGTGTATGGGATTCATTCAGGGATTATTTGAGAATATTTCACTGGGTCGTGGGGTGTAGGTGTCACGGGAGGGGAAAATTTCCTTACTATATAAGTCACCCTGTGGAAACCCAGTAGGGATTTCACTTTCTCCAGAGCGTATCTTGTACTCGCTCTCGCGGGTCCAGGTGGCCAGCCGATTCAAATGCTCCAACGAATCGTTTCTGCTGTCATCGTCAGTGGCCGCATGGACCATGCGCACAGCAGGGTGCAGAGTGAGGTCATTTAGGCTCAAATCGGGCCTAACAATGGCGACCACATCGACAGGACGCGTCCCAAACGGGTCATTCGCTCCACTAGGCTGTTGCTGAGCGCTTGAGAGGCTCAACCGGTCCATCACAGCAGAGAGTTCATCTCCAATGTCCCGCCTCTCCTTCGTGGCTGCGATGGTCTGGTCTCGGGTCGCCTCTAGCCGGGCAATTGCAGCGCCGATTCCCATCTTCAATGCGCGGATACGTTCCGGCCGTTCGACAATGGTGGAGACGTCCTTTGAGCGTATATATTTGTGCTTGTAGCATTCATCTTGCAAGTAAATCGCCGTGTCCGGAGCAAACGCATGCGGAGTGGTGCAGTTCATAATTAATTTCCTTCTTTGTCCACAAGTCCTGTCTCGCACCACGTCAGCCCCCCCGAAAATGCCTCCCCCTGGAGGGCCGTCTCTCCTCCTAGTCGCAATTAGTCCACCTCCGAACAATTCCCATATGGCGTTTGCGCGAGGCGTGCAATCGAAACGCAGTCCCGGTCCGAAGGTCCTCGTGTTCTGCACTCCTCTGGACAGACTACTCTTCTACCAGATGGACCAGAGTATATCGCGCTTAAAGAACCAGGAGGATAGTTTTGGATGTCGCCTTGGCGCGGATGGACAACGCTGTCGATTGGTCATCCCTTCATGGTGATATATCCAGGCTAGAAGTTACATTTCGCTGGAAAAGGAACCATAATAGCACCAAAGCATACACTAGCGGGCTCCGCCGGAATTCTACATCTGGATTTTACCAGTGCCATGGTCCTCGTTTCATCGCGCGGAATCTGAGGAAGGCCCAGCTGTTTGACTAGGAACATGGGAATGGCGTCACGAAGGCGATGTACGTGTGGTCAGAGGCTCGCCTCATGGTCATCGAGGCAACTAGGCTCGCAGCCATAAAGCGCCCACGAGTGAGTCTTTGTTGTATTTATCTGGTTTCTAGAAATATGCAAGCAGGTTGCTACGTGATCACGATCGTTTTTACTTGCTTTCTCTGCACCACTTGCACCATATACTCCTCTTTTTTGTTTGATATTGCTCCGGCAATCCGCCAAATTCTCCACTCGCCTCCACTGCATCTTCGAGGAGCGCCTCAATGATCAACATGGAAACAAGGTCTTGCCTAGAGGGGTCCTCTATCTCACTTTTGGAACAGAACCCTGCTAACAATACAGTAGTGTGTGCAACTCCATCGGTCCATTCTCCTGGTCGCTTAGGATCAGGATCTGCTGACATGGATCCACGGCCTATGATAAAGGAGCAGCTCGAACCTCGATGGTGCTTGCTCACTACCCCCCGATCGTCGAAAGCTTCGTCTGTTTGTATCTCAGGTTCCAGCTTCTATCACTGTTTCTACCATGCCCGGTTAGTCTGCAACCTAGATCCCTGTACTGCAGTCTCGGGAATGACGTCCCCCGAAGATATATGCCCCCTCGATGGAAAGTCCTTTGACACTACCGTTCAATATTGGGGTCACCTCAAGGATTGCCACCCCAAGGAGGTCAATTGCTGCCCTCATCCAGGCTGCTGCTTTGCAACCCTCGATATGGAGGTCATGACGCGCCAGTGTGTCCTTTAAACTTCCTTTACCCTCTATCCCTATTAACAATTGTTAGTAATCTACGCGCACACAAGTAATCACAGTTCAGATCGTGCTGCCGCCAAGGGACTGTTCGGCCCAGAATTTGCTTGCTCTGCCCCTTCGTTCTCCAGTACCTCTTTATGTTATCGTGACTCAGGTTTCCATCTACGTATCCTCTCTCGTTTATAGATTGCTCGTCGAGTGTTTCCAGTCCTCCATCCTGATAGATT
>Ga0307513_10004422_pt1 | contig 18772 bp, 22 predicted proteins | sample 15_EM_MG_FD_202174 | JGI IMG/M metagenome (GOLD analysis project Ga0307513, IMG submission 202174) | Populus trichocarpa ectomycorrhiza microbial communities from riparian zone in the Pacific Northwest, United States - 15_EM | ecosystem: Host-associated > Plants > Roots > Unclassified | place...
AGGCTACGATAGCGATATCAAGCGGGTTGTCCGAGTGATCTCTGGCCCCAGCCACTGCCAGCAATCTCCCTCAGCCTATGTAATTTTAAATCCAATCAAGACGACTAAGTCAGATAACGCTTTCGCCAAACAAGGTGTGGTGTTGTGTTGCAGTACATTGATCGCGCCTTATCTGTATTTCAGTTTGAAGGCGTGGACAATGTAATTTGGCGCCTCTCTGTTTTCGACGTCTATTGGATCAGTGGCAAACTGTCACCTGTCAACGCTAACGTTGATCCTTACCACTATGGTAGCCTCATTTGGACACTTTCCCTACGATATTTTGGTCTATATATTCCAGAATCTCGACAGGACGACTTTGTGGGCTGCTTGTCGAGCCTCGCGTCGTCTGAATGAGCTTGCTACCCCGCTGTTGTATAGAAATGTAATAATCCTGCTCCGTAACAGCAACAACGAACATGTACAGTACTCCTCCTGCTGTGAGATCGGCGTTTGATGTCCTGTCACCGAACAGCAACCGTTCGAGGCGTTCGAACGGCGGCCCTTCCTTCGCCAAGTGGTCCGTGGTGTAACATGCCTTCGTTCGTCGTCTCCATCGATGGAAGGAGACACTTACCAACTCTGTTTCATGTCCCAACAGCCAGCAGCATTTATACCCGCGACCCAATTGTTCTTGAAAAGCGAGCAGACGACATCACCTCCCAACTCAGGTTACTCCCAAACATAGAGCGGCTAATCTTCTATCGTGGGCCATATACGGAGGCCGAAATAGTCCAATATCTTGGGGTGTTGCCAGATTGGCCAAGACTTCGACAAATCGACTCTGACTTAGCTATTATCAAGTCCCTCGTAACTCTTAAACACCTGCATTCACGGCTCCCGGCTGTCGATACTCTGTCTATGGGATGGACTTGGAATCCACATATCTTACAGAACGACCTCGTTTTCTGGTCAGAACACCTGCGAGATCTCACTCTCATTGTACGTTTGGTCCAACATGTGGACTGGAGGTGACTAACCTGATGACAGCGGTTCTTATTTGAGGAAATACCTGATTGCCTGGTGCAATTTAGCAACCTCACGCGTCTCTCACTCAAGGAAGGGGGTCGCCGGTCGTATGAAAGCGCTCGACTCCTCGAAACCATGTCTCATCTACGCTCCCTCGAAGATCTTGAGATGACTTTCAACATTAACTCTACTTCCACCGTGCGAGGTTCAGTCGCTGTTTTTCTGCCTCAAGACTGACGCGTTTATTGAAGAGCTTTACGCCAACTGACTTGAAGAACCTCAGGTCTCTGGACATTTGCTTTTGCTATCCGAAACGAGGAGACAAGTCACCATTGGTTAACGCGCTTCAAGCTTTAGTCAACGCTTTGGCCGGCCAATCCTACCTCCATCGTCTCAAGCTAAAATCGGTCCTCGATATAAAGACCCAATTCCGTGCGGACCGGTTCATGGGTGAAGTCCTTCAACGGCATGGCGCTACCTTGCGCAGGTTAAGTTTTGGACAAGTCCACCCTTCCTCGTCCATATTCCGTAAAATTTTCAATTGCCGATATATGAAGAGATTAACGGTTGGTATCACGCGCAAATTTGCTGTGGGTCCCGTTCCCGTCCAACCATATATCATTTGTGTTCACACGCGGGTCGCAGAATGACTTGCCCCTCTACTTGGTACCTACGTCCCAATTAGAGATTTTGACTCTCTGTTTCCCGAAAGGAGCAGCTCATTTTTCGCGTTCTACTATTCAAGCACTCCTCGCACAGACCTCGTCGCCGTTGGCGGCCATTAAGGTCAGAATTGTGAGCACCTGACAGATTTCTTATCTTCCATTGTTTCTGAAGGATTGCATAGACCGCTTCATGGCGTTTTCAAACAAAGATGACTCGATGGACTGTGGGTGAAATGCATGCACCCGTCCGATCCGCGCCACGCTCATGCAAATTTAGTCTACTCCAAGCTACGATAGTGATATCAAACGGGTTATTCGGGTTGTCTCTGGGCCTCGGGCCCCGATCCAACCGGAGCCAATGTTACCCTATGAGTGTTCTGACTATTCTGAAGAGGACCAAAGCGACTAATTGAGCAAATACTCGTTCGAGCCTGATATCATATGCAATATATTGACCGCGTCTGGCAGACCGGTGTGCAACATTTGGAGTTTCGTATATAATTTGGTCTTATACTTAGCTATTAACCCGAAATTGGTTGCGGCCAGGAGCTCACGCTCCAGTGATCCACATCCTGACAACGGTGAGTGGGGGGGGGGTTCTGGGGATGGGAGGGTTGTGACAGAGCTTCTGCGCTGCGATTTACGGTATATTTACTATGCTGGGTTATAGGAAGGTCGTTGAGCGGAACTGGTTGTGTGAATAAAACGTCGGTTCGATCTTCTTTGAGTCAAACACTGCCGCTTACAACCTCGACGCGACCTTGTCGGGAAGGAAGTCTAGTAAAGTCTAGTAACCATAGACCCTGCCACAATGGAAACATCATTTGGACAATTACCCAACGAAATCCTGGTGTACATATTCCAGGAACTTGGCAGGGCAACTCTGAAGGCCGTTCGTCTGTTGTCGAATCGTCTCAACGCGCTCGCCACACCGCTGCTTGATAAGGATGTATCGATCAACCTCCGTGGCAGAATGGTATATTGTCCTCCTTCTATGTGGCTGGCTTTTGATGTTCTCTCGTCATTCAGCTACTGTTCGAGACGTTCAAACGACGGCCGTCGCTTCGCCTCGTAGTTCGCAGTGTAAAATGCTATGGTTCGTCACCATACCGACAGAAGGAGGCTCTCACCGACTCTACTTTGTCCTATGGCAATCTTCAAAGACGGTCCCGTGCGTGTATTTGCGCCCGCGCACAATATCAGCTCTCAGTTAAGAGCCTTCCCTAACGTAGAGCGTTTAACCCTCCTTCACGAGACATGCCTTACTCCATATCAAAAAACGGAGCTAGTTCTATCCCTCCACGTGTTGCCACATTGGCCAAACCTTCGACAAATCCACTCTACCACATATGTTATAAGGGTTCTCGCAACTCTTAAACACCTACATATCCACCTTCCAGCTGTCAACACTCTGTCACTGAGCTGGAGTGAGAACCCACAACTCCGACAGAATGACCTCGTTTTCTGGTCGGAGACCGTCCGACAACTCACTCTCGATGTTCGTTTTATGCACCTTGTGCACTGTAGATAACCAAAACGTATTGCAGCAGTTCCCATTCAAGGCTATACCTGTTTGGCTGGTGCAATTTGGCAACATCACGCGTCTCTTGCTTTCAAAAAGTATCAACTGGTCCACAGAAGGCGCTCAACTCCTCTTAGCCATGTCTCAACTACAGTCTCTCGAAGATTTTCGGGTGTTCATCAATATTAACTATAGATCCACCGTGCGGGTTCAATCATTGTTTTGCTTCTTGGGTACTAACGCGTTTACTGAAGAACTTTATACCATCCGGCCTGAGGAGCCTCAAGGCGCTACGCATTTGCTTTGACTATGCGTACAAACACGACAAGTCGCCATTGGTTGGTGTGCTTTACGCATTGGTCGACGCTTTCGCTGGTCAATCCCACCTCCACCGTCTGAAGCTAATTTCACGTTCCGAGGTCGAGACTCATTTCCATGCTGACCGACTTGTTGGTGAACTCCTTCGTTGGCACGGCGATACCTTGACAAGGTTGAGCCTTGGAGAATTTCGGCCTTCCTGGTCCATGTTCCATAAAATGATCAACTACCGGAATATGAAGAGATTAACGATTGGCACCACACGCACATTTGCCGTGGGTGCCGTTCCCGTTCGACTACAGATATCTGTATTCACGCCAGTTTACAGAATAACATGCATCTCTACTTAGGTTCTACGTCTCAGTTAGAGACCTTGACTCTCTGCTTCCCGAAGGAAGCAGTTCACTTTTCGCGCTCTAACGTCCAAGCGCTCCTCATGCAGACTCCGTCGCCTTTAACGACCATTAAGGCTAAAATTGTGAGCAATCGGCAGCTTATTCCTGTTTCGTTAACCTGAAGGGTAGTCTAGACTTCTTCGTGGCGTTCACGGATGACTCGATGGACGGTGTGTGGACTGCATCTATTCAACTGGTCCGCGGCACACTCATGCAATTTTAGTCTATGGCAAGCTACGATAGCGATATCAAGCGGGTTGTCCGAGTGATCTCTGGACCCATGGTACCGATCCAGCCACTGCCAGCAACCGCCCTTTGTAATTTTAAATCCAATCAAGACGACTAAGTCAGATAGCGCCTTCGCCGAACAAGGTGTTGTGTTGCAGTACATTGATCCCTTAGGTTTCCACACAATGGAGTAGCAGATAAGCCGCCACCAGTTGATGCAGTATCGTCTATGGAACAGTTGCGTGAGTATCTACGCACAAATATGACTTTACTCTGTTAGACGTTTGAGTGAGTGTCGGGGGTTTGATATACGAAGGCGTTTACCGCAGCGTCTACGAAGCAATCTGTTTGACATTCTACACCGCCCTAGGGCGTTTTCTGGTCAGAGGTATTGTATTTTCTACTATACATTTAAGTATCATGCGATTGGTCGGAACTTGGAAGAAACCATGAAGGCGTCGTTGTTTACAATGAGAATAAAGCGTCTTGACCCTCTTTACTTTTCCACATCGCAGCTGCATCATGCCCGACTCCCTCCACAAATCCTACTTTCTGAATGGTACCTATCCACGGCCCCGGATACGTCTCGGTGATATACTTCCAGAAGAGCTGTCCTCTCTCAAGATGGCCAGCCCCTTGACACTTAGCTTGACACCTTTGATCTTCCGCATCCAAGTCTGCTGTTCCGTACAGATAGTGGACCTCGCGAGTCAAGTAACGAACACGCATCTGAATACGAGAGGCTTGGGTGGAGAGGAAGTCGGCGTGGTATGTGTGTGGATAGTTTTCGAGGCCGTATTTCCAATCATTGAACGATGTGCAGTCAGCTGGTACTGGTTTCAAGCGCTCCGGGGAAAAATAGGCGTAGGACCCAGGGTTGGCGATGACGTATCGTAGAGTGATACCTGCTGGAGGTTCGTTGCCGAGAATGGTATATCGTTGGACGGCTAGAAATTCGATCAGGTACCCGGATTTCGAACCAACGCAGTTGCCTACTTTGTCCACCTGCTGAGTGCCCAGCTAGCACGACGTGTTCGATCATAGGGAACCTTTTTTTGTCCGCGAAGTATTCGATAGCGGCATCCAGAGCGTCGAAAGAGCTTACGGAGCTGATGTTAGTGGGATACTGATTGTCTCCACCTTCGAACCATTTGTCTCCTTCATGAAAACATGTCAAATCATCGGTTCATCACAATATGTGGATGCATACTCACCTTTCCACACGAGTTGATTGGAAGTGGCCACGCCGTCCTCCCACGGAAACGCGCCCTTATCGTACCCATTGAAGAAAACGGGCTTTAAGCGTTTATTAGCTTGGTAATTCTGAGGAACAAGAAAGGGTCCTTACAGCCATGATAACGACTTTGCTCTTGTTCGCCGCCTCGACTGCTCCTTTCGCACTCAAAAAATATCTGTCGGCATCACGTTGGCGGCCATGTACTACTATGATGGCCTGGGTGGCCGTAGCAAAGTCTACATCGCTGGATATATAGTGCACGAGCACGCCGCCTTCCCCTACTGTCAGGCTCGAGCGGTCGATATTTGCTCCAGGGACTTCCGAAAGCGGAAGTGTGTGGCGAGTGATGTTTGGTTCAATTTTGTATAGAGTTGGGGCTGCCTTCGCGGATTGCATTGGAAGGCCGAGGGCGAGGAGGGACAAAGAACGTAACAAATAAGACGCCCATATCGAAAGTGGCAAACAGGAGGACGAGATCATCATGTTAGAGAGAGACCTGTACATGAAGGAGAAGCAGCCAGGTGATAGCAGGAAATTCTGGAGCACCGGAAAGTCAAGAGGAAATGGGTAGACAGACGGTGAAACGAGGGATTTGAGAGATCCAAATTTGAAGAATAAGATGAAACCAGCTATAAATACCCATCTACGAGGCATGAAACAGGCCAGAATGACATGTACGACCGCGAACCCGACGAGCAGTGACAAGCCAATGACTTGTAAATGAAGCAACTTGGATATAAACTCCCGAACAAGGGAGTCCGACCATATATTAACAATCATGCAGTGGAGCCGGACCGGGCAAGAACGGTCTTCGAAACTTCTCTTACCCGGGGCGCGTACTGAGGAATGAAAGTGTGGCTTCAACCGATATTGTAGAAGACCAATATATTTTTGGGCTATGTACCGCAAGGCATAGGTGAGGCGTGTCGAAGCTTAAGATCAGTTTGAAAATCCCGACCAGGACTGAGTATTGAATATGATATATCGGGGTCCTCCGGGGATCCACACCTTGAGTACACGCATGATGATCGATCAGAGCTTCCCTTTTTCGAAAGAGGCACAGTTCAGGGGAATAATGCTGTCGGTGAGGAGCGATAGTAGGGCAGTACAATTGAAATGAAAGGACATATGTGTTGATGAAGTGATATCTATAACGAGTCAGTTCGGTAGCACAAAGCGATTGAGGACGCTGGGTTCAAGAAGCTGGGGGCAGGGTCACGAAAGCATGTATATGTTCAGGCAGAATGGAATATGGTTGTACATGAATTTCATATGGCGCAGCAAAGCTTCTCCCAGCGCTACGGTCCGGCCGGGAGCCTTTGCCGAATGGCAGTCCTTTGCGGCAAAGTGGCCAGTGGCCGATTGTCGAGTTCAATCACGGATCGGGTCCTGAGAGAACGCAGAGAAACGTGTTGGAACACAACTCGGACATCTTAACTGGCGCAGCTGATGTATATATAGACGGCGCCATTGCCGTAGAAAGAAGGTATTCGCGATTGGAAAGCAGATAGGGACAACACGGGCAGAGCATACTTAAAGAGGGTACGATGGCGTCACTGACCATATGGTGCACCGCGTTATGCCCGAACCATTGAATTGCCTTCTGTGGACTTCCTCTGTGGCGCCGGGATCCCATACCATATGCTGCACCATTGGGCCATACCAATAAATGTCCATATTAATTTGGCGTCTCTATCCCGCGCAAAGTCTATCTCTCAGAACAAAGTACGACGGGGCAAGAGGACCACGGGAGAGGTACTACTATAGAAGAACAACATGTCCGCAAAGCGACCAATAAAAGAACTGCGCCGGAAAGGTAGGTTCACCTCTTCCACGACTTATGCATCACCCTGTAAGCCACAAATCCGCCAATCAAACCAAAACTGACGAGCATGCAGACGATCCCGATGAACCAGGAGTATGTGGCTTCATCGTTCTGCCCGGGGACATGTACATTCATGCCCCACAGACCTGTCCTTCGCCGTCAGCTCACGTCGCCTTTCGGGAAGCTGTCAATCGCGGCCGAACGCACCGGTAATCACATTCATAGGGAGCAGAACCGTACCGAGCGCGGTCATTCGCGAGAGCACGTTGTTGATCTGGTTGTTCGCGTCTGTCATCTCGATCGAGATCTGTGCGAGGTAGTTGGAGTGCGAGCGCGAGAGGAGCTTTTCGTAGTGATTCAAGCTCTGCGTCATGGTGATCAGGTGGTCTTGGATGTCGGAGAGGTACAGGCCCTGTCAAAGTGATAAGACCAGTGCTCAGTAAGGAATTTCCGAGAGGGTAGAGGGGCGCACGATATCCGATTTGGGAGCCATACTCCAGTTCTCATTACACCTCTTCGCGAGTCCCTTTACCACATCCGCCTTGTTGCCCATAAGCCGCAAAAGGCCCATAACCTTCTTGCGGCACGTCCCAATTCTGCATGCTTCACCATCAGCCCACCTTCCTGAACAGACACAACTTGTCGGAGGGCGGCACTCACCGTCTCAACATATCGGTCTGCTCCGAATCTTTGAGGATCAACACTAACTCATCGATGCTGTCGACTTCATACTCGATGCCCTGGATGAGCGGTCCAAAGGCGTCGGTGATGTCGTCGATGAGCGCGTACGAGATCCAATCGGAAGTGACGGAGATGTAATCCTTGAGCTGCTTGATGCGCCTTCGGACATTCTGCGGGTGCGGCGACGGGCGGAAGTGGAACTACCGATCGATCAATCGATCATCAGGATGCGTTCCATACCCAAATGTAGAGAGCTGAACAAGGGTACGCACCGACAATGTCCCTTCACGGAAGACAACGATATAATAATTAATAGGCTCTAGATGGGTTGGACTATACGGATTTTGATCAAAGCTGCGAAACGAGACTAAATAATAATTCTGAAATAGCTCAATCTTCTCGCGTGTCTCCTCCATCTGGATATCTTCCGTGGTCAGGGGGTGGATCCCAAACACTTTGGAGAGCACCCGCATTTCTTCATCGGTGGGTGAGAGCACGTCGAGCCACCACGTATTAGCGTCATCGTCATCGTACAGTGCTGGTATTCTGGATGGTGGTCCAGGGGCGGGCGCGGAGCCCACGGAATGATCGCCTCCAAGCCGGTGGACGCTCCGCGCTGCTGGCGTCGCATAACCCGATCCCATATTCGTGTTCACCGTCGTAGTCGTCGTAGTCGCTGCGCCGCCGAGATTGCTCAACGGCATAGCGTGCTGCTGCTCGCGTTTTCCCTGGAAGAGCTCCTCGAACGTCTGCCCCTCTGCAGGCAACTCTGCCAAACTGCGCGCATGGATCGTCGATGGGAGCGCGTTGGAGTAGAACGAGAACCGGAACGGCTTGTCCTGGTGCGCGCCGTCCGGTCCCATCCCCATCGAGAGGGTGATATGCGGGAGGTGTTGCTGCAGATTGGACAGCTGTCCATCGTCAAACGAGAAGGTGAGTGGTAGCTGCGAATGCAGAGTGGACGTGGCCGCAAGCGAATTCTCGAAAAGCGCAAGCTTCCCTCGGCGCGGTTGCGGGTGACTGTAACTCAGTTTTCGTTGCCTCACGCGTGTCGACGTGGACGCTTCACCTGGCATTTCTTCCGGTTGTTGTGGTGGTACTGCTGTTGGCGTCGGCTCTTCGTCCGCCTGACTCTCCTCCTGGGCAACTTGCACCAATCGCCTACGCAGGTCCTGCTCTGGACTTTGCAGCTTGGTGTCAACGGGTGAGACAATCATCAGTCGTTCCTTCTCCGCCCGCCCAAACAACTCCAGCGGGTCGAAATCGAACCCAGTCCTGTACGCAGCAGAAGGTAAGTACTCCGGCGGTGGTGCGCGCGTCGTCTCAATAGGGTGAGATTGAGGGTGAGCGTGTGGTGTAGCTCCTCCATTGCGCTTGGACGAGGGGACGAGCAGCGCGGGGTCGTGCGCCGGGTTCATAACCTGTTCGGGCTCGATGAGCCTCATGCTCGCCTCATGCTCGTGTTCGTGATCTTCCATATGGATATTGTACACGTCTGTACAATCCTCTTCCTCGGTAGGCAGGACGCTCCCGGCAGCATAGCCAGTGACCTGCTCAGGAGTGGGCGGGCTAGCGATGGACGGACGGCGGGCTGCGGCTAGACTTGCGCTCCTTGCTCTCGCTATGGTCCTACCATTAGCGTGACAGGCGGAAATCCAGACAAACCACAGAACATGAAGATAGCAAAAAAGGAGGGGAGACGTACAGAGCTGGATAGCGACATCCGCATCCATTGTCCGCTGGCGTTCCAGGTTGCTTGGATCATTTGGGTCAAAGCTCCTTGTCAGAGTTGGCGACAAACGGGCGACACTGGTGGGATATAGTCCCGCGCTACCAGCATTTGCGGTGTCGTCCTCGCTGCCGCTGTAGTTGGTTTTAGAAGGCCGCGAGGGGGTGGGGACGATGGAGATCGGCGAGGACATGTGGGCCGAAAGTGGTGGTGGTTGTGGGAGGGTTCATGTTCTTCATGCCAGGTTTCTAAATAAAACCGACGTCGGATGCATCAGGGCCTAAATCTCCGAACAAGCGAGTCATTAGCTGAAGATGTAATAAATGCCTATGTACGACGACGACGACGGGCGACGACTCAGAAAGGGCAGGGACACGAATGAAATCAAGAATTACTAGAAACATCGAGGGTGCGGACTACTTTTGAGCATGCAAGATTCAGAACTAGAACAGAGTGCATACGTTTGTATGCTCCTCGGACCTCATGGAACATTGGCCTTTAATCGGCGACCGGCGCACGTCTTGTACGGATACCCAATCCCTCTCCCGTACCCGACCCGTTGAGCACAACCTCCGACGGGCCCCTCGGTGGCAGAGGGTTCATGGAGCCCACGCTCCCACTCGTATTGCTGGTCTCGATAAATGCGGGTGGGCGAGGGGTAAACGAGGTCGAGGCCCAGGACGGACTAGAGGGTTGAGAGGGGGCAGGAGAATGTGTGCGGGAGCTAGGCAGGATGTTTCCGTCATCCATTTGTCTGCGGCCGCGCCGGGTGGGGAGGAGGAAGAGGATAGGATCGAGGATACGCTTGAGGATGCTCCGTCGTTCGTGAAGGTGGTGAGATTGCGCGGGTCCGCTGGAGGAGAAGTTGAGGTTGAATGCACTGGGCGAACTCGGTGGGTGGCCTACATCATGTAAGGGGGCAAGGAAGATAAGGATAAGTAGCGGTGAATGTGGAAACCGCATTCGAAGGACTGCACGCACCATTCGACGGTAGGACATTGTCGTTTGCACTCAGACTTAAGAACAGGAAGAGGGGCACACACCAGACACAAATGGCAAAAAAGGTCGAAATGTCACCAAACGACGGGCCAGGATCGCCACGCCTGTATGTGCCACGCGTCCGTCTCGCTGCCTTGGACTTGTCGGCAAAGTAGAAGAACCAGAGAAAGTGGTCGGCGAGGACAAGGAGGCAGCTTGCGATGAAGGTCGGCGAGGAGATGGAGATGAGCGGCCATGTTGGGCCTATATTTCGTAGGTAGACAAGGTGGCAGACGATGCTGAATGCAATATGGGTGAGGGGGAGCGAGTCGACGAAATAGAGGGCGAGGTGGAGGACGATGATGACCTGCGTGCGTGCGGTAATGAACGCCGGGTGACGATAATAATATACAAGTAGATACGAACATATATTGCGCGCGTTGCGATCGTTTTAGCAAGCCGCGAGTGTTCTTCGATGACCTCGGCAACGTACAGCAGCCCACTCGCTGCGTCGCTCAGTCGGTCAGCCACGTTCACACATGCATGCAATCTACACACCAATCGACAGTGTAATAAACAAAAATGCAGCTAGCCCAGTGCCGTAGCTAGCCCAGTGTAGTACACCCATTCAAGTAGTCCAGGTCCAAAGCTTCTTGGACACTTCCACCATCATGAGCAACCTCGAGAGTACGCCAGGCAACCTCTAATAGCAACTACAACTTATATCTCTCTTGTGTAGAAACCCTATTCCAGCTCAAAGTACGCCTTCCACTACCACGCGCCAACGTGTGGCTAATGTATCCCAGTTCACAGCCAAGACGCTCAACAAGCAGTCCACCAGGGCCCTCAAAGACGAGAAGACGGAGAAGAACAAGCTCAAGAAGGTACTCCCATTCCCCTCTCGTTCGCTAGTTCTCATCGTGCGTGTCCAACTGCGGATCCAATAGGCGCTTCAACAGGGCAACACGGACGGTGCACGGATATACGCCGCGAATGCGATACGGAAGAAGAACGAAGCCCTCAACTTACTTCGGCTCTCGTCTCGGATTGACGCGGTGGCCAGTCGGGTTGAGACGGCGGTGACGATGCGATCGGTCCGTCTTTCCTCCACCAACGCGTTTACTGTGTCCTTTGGCTGATGCGGGGTCCTTGGGCAGGTTACCGGGAATATGACCTCTGTCGTGCGCGGAATGGATAAGGCAATGGAGTCGATGAACCTCGAGCGGGTGCGTCCTCCCAAACCACCACCACAACTCGTTGCATCGTTGCATTCACATTCGATACCTGACACTAATCCCATACCGAATCCCCTCCCTCCCCCCAACAGATATCCACAGTCATGGACAGATTCGAATCGCAATTCGCCGACCTGGACGTGCAAACGTCGTACATGGAGGACACGATGCAGTCTACCACGGCAGTCTCAACGCCGCAGGATCAGATTGACCTCCTCATGAAGCAAATGGCTGATGAGACCGACATCGAGCTCCAGCATGAGCTCGGCGAACGCGCCCTTCCGGACCTGAATGCCGCAGACAAGAGCAAGGTTGGCGAGGAGGACGTGAATTTGGCACAGAGACTGAGGGCGTTGAGGCCTGCTTCATAAGACTTTACCCGAGGGAAGGAGAATATTACTATTCATGGTGGGCTGTTAGTTGGACTGGTGAGTGCGAGGTGTGAGTATTGTGCGCACTTGCTGATTGTCTGATGCAGGTATATACTTGACTCTTTGACTCTTTGTGCTTAATTCTACTTGAACGCCTTTGACCTCAGAACAAACTCCTCGCTACTGTTACGTCATCGTGACTAGTTCCCCATGCGACGGCCATTGCGATAGTACATGAGATGGCAGATAGGCACGGTGCCTTTGATGGGCATCGACCTCTTAGACCAACTTGATGGCTATGTCACATCACACCCGCTTAGACCTCAAGCCCACTACCATACTACCACGACGGCACAAATAGCCCCAAGGAGAGAGATATAAGGCAAAGGGGGCTTAATAAAGAGTGTGTCTTTTCGATGATCGAGATGTCGTCCTGGGCAAACGCAATATTAAGATGAAGGAGCCGAAGACTCGGGAGGAGCTGGTGGTAATGCACCCTCATCCCCAGGTACGCCTAGTGCCAGGAGTTCTAGATTTGGGAGATGCGCGAATGCAGGGAGAAGATTCGAGATAAAAACCGAGCGGAGTTTAACATCGGGATGTCGGAGGGGCGTCGGAAATGAGCATACATCCCACCGCATCGAAGGAGTATAGGGTGGGGAAACGTTTGTGCTGAGAATGAGCACATTTGGGCCGCTTCGAAGGATCAATATGCCATTAGGGCTGGTGGTTTTGTCTATGCCGAGCACTAATGTAAGGCGCCTGGCAAGCACTCCATACGAAGAGTGAAAGGACTTTAATCTACGCCGACGGTTGTTCGAAAACGATGTGTAGTTATTTAACTTCTACAGCGGACAACTTATGACGGGGAATGTGACCAATAGCATTCAAATGGTTCTCTTACGACTAAGCAGACAAAATTCCACTGTGCTATTTCCCAACACCGTTGATGTTGCTGGGAAGCGGTGGCACAGGAGGCACCTTGCTCCCGCTGGTGCTCTGCGCTTGCTCGACCGCATCTACTTCCATAGATCCTGGAGAACCCTCTGCATCTTCCTCTTCATTTTTCATAAGTTCTTGAGCGCGCTTCATGGCTTCAGCTTCATTTGAGTAATGTCGGCCTCTTGCAAGGAGGAATGCCTCACGCTTGGCTTGAGCTGGACAGAATGGGAGGCTCGTCAACATCTATCTTTGACACGGGTTCCAAGAAGGGCGAAAAGGCCCAGACAGCGCGGCGGCGGCTCATCCCGCGAGGAACCGAGAAGGCCAGAAGGCTCCGGTGTACATCCAGATATAAGAGGGACAGGGCTGTAGGCTCAAAACGGGCCGAACGGTTTCAATAGAGAGCACTGATGCACTGAGACCCACCTTCGGGATCAAGCTCATCATAGTCGGCTTCGCCTCCCTCGGGGTTCTTCCGCCTCAACCGCACAAGGTCTTCATCCGGAAGATGGAATGATGTGCTTCGACTAGAGCGGCCGCTCCCGGTTGAGCTCGAGCGTTGCTTGGCCGCAAAAGAAGCCCTTCGCTCTTCCGAACCGGCTGCTGGTGGCAAATCGGAGTCTTGCGTTTCCGGTGACATAGTTTGTTGCCCGTCAGCTCCGCTGGTGTTGGAAACGGAGTCGGGGAAGGCTGAGGACGACGGAGTAGGGGGATTAGAATTTCGCCGATCGAGGGCAAACTTCGGAATATCTATTAGGGAAATGCGTGCATCAGAACACGCCCCACTAGGCGAAGTGCGGTCTTGAAGAAAGCGGACCTTCCATATTCTCCACGATATCAAGTTCGGCGTTGTATCGTACAAACGGCGTCTTGGGTTCCGTTATCTTCATCAAACTATCCTTCTGTATCTCTGTTAATGCAAGGTTCTCCTCGTCCCATTGGAGACTATGACGTGCATGGATCCGATCAGCGTTGCTACAATGGGAGCTTTGAGATACGAAACAGGACGTACTGCTGCCCCGAGTTGCCAGAGGAAGAGCCTCTTTGAGGTATGGTTGGCGCGGAACCCGTCGACGCTGGGCCCGATGGAGGCGCATTCTTGAGTATACCCTTCGGTCGCGGGTTTGTGCTCGATGGGGGAAGTGGCTGGATTGTTTGGTTTTGTGGGATAATCTCAACGCTTGGAGCTGACATGCTGGGTAGCGAGAGCCGCGATCAGCAAGACGAGAGTGGGAGAAGCCAAGGTATTATCGCGAATAATGAGGCTGGGTTTTGCGCAGGAGGTGCTTTAGAACCACCGTATCTTATCGTAAGCAGTACCTCCATTCTTTACATTTGATGTACCGACAAGCTATCCAAACACAGGAATTATAGAAGACATTAGAGGGGCTCTGGCAGCGGGTTCGGTTAGGGTTAGAATCAACGCCTCAAAATACTCATTAACTCGAACAATTGCGCTACTCCACCCTAATCTCGTCTGTAGGTGAGGTCAGGGGTTAACCCCAAATACCAATATGGGCATTCCTTGGAGTCTCTCGTGGAAATACCCGACCTCTTTGTCGAGGCTCAGAAGGAACCATACGAAACATCTCGTCTATGCATCCTCAATCACCCCACGTTTAATAAGCGAGGATTGAGAATGCCATCCCGCTTACCCCAGCCTCAGCAGCGTGCCTAATAAGTACCTCCTTCGTTCACAATGATATACAACTGTACTATATGGCCTTCGAAATAAGGTGAAAGCACGCCGGAATTGTGTTACGAAATTCAGAAAACAATTCGTATGCAGCAACCTCGCTCAATCATAAATCTGGAGCAGAGCAGCAAGACCAAAGCGATTCATGTCAACATCAAGCGGTCAAATTACACGAGAGACAAATCCAAAGCGCATCACACTACCTCCGCATCGTTGTACTAAATCCAAAGCCTCTCTGTCGCGGTCCTTCGCTTTGCCTCAACGCCATACCCGCAAAGGCAGCAGGCAACTCCCCTCCAGGCGTCCCAGTCCTCATGGTTTCCCCGAGCCCAAACCCTCCCCGGCCGAGTACGTTCGCGCCCATCGCACTGCCACCCACTCGTCGCTCAGCCTCCTTGACCTTCCCATCCACATCTCGTATCGTCTCGTCGATCCATTGCAGACTCTTGAGGTGCGCATTGAGGACTGCACCGATCTGCTGCAAGGGGTCCTCGTCTGCCTTCTTCACACCGGCAGAGGATTCGGATGATGTAGTATGTGGCGAGTTCGGCAGCGTAAGGGCGTTGACGGACTCGATCATCTGGGAGAGGGACTTGGAGAGTTCGTTGAGTTGGAGGTTGAGGTTTGCCGCGAGTGTGTAGCTGTTTATGCACACGAAATCGTCAGAACCACTCGAGGGCGAATGGGCGAAGCAACGACGCACTTTCGGTCTCGCTCGGCGTCCGCAGGCCCCATATCAATCACCCTCAATCCGCCAGTTGGTCCATCAAAGATTTCCTTTGTCTCCTTTTCATATTTATCAAGCTGGGCGATCAATTCCTTTTGCTGTTGTTCAACATGATCCAAATTCTGGTCGATGGCGTTTTGTGTTGCTTCTGCCTCGAGAATTTTGCTGTAGAGGGTCGAAATCTATCCCAAGTTCAGTACTTCCCTCCTCGGCTCGTCGGGAGACAGAAATGGAGAGGCAGAGAGACTCACATAATGGCCATTCTCAACCAGCGCTCGATCCCACTGCGCGACCTCACTCGCAACCGTGGCAAACTCCTTGGCCTGATCATCCAACTCGGTCGCCCACTTCTTCATTACCTCTTCGATCGTTTTCCCTCGTAATACAGATGGTGCAGGCACTGGAGCAGCCGTTGGCGTTTTCGCTGTAGTCGGGGTAGCAATGGCAGGCGCAGCTATAGGTGTTGTAGCAGTCGCGGCGGTGGCGACAGTCGGTTTAGCACCAAGTCCACCGAATAGTGAACCACCACCCAGTCCGAGTCCAAGTGAAGGCTTCGCCGCGTCTGTGGTGGTCGTAGCTGTGGCTGCAGCTGGGGCAGTAGTACTGGTGCCAGTGGTGCCGGCAGCTGTGGCCGTGCTCGCAGTTCCAAGCCCAAGACCCGTTCCGAGGGCAGTAGTAGGTTTGGCGCCTCCGAAGAGTCCACCCAATGTTGGTGCTGCCGTTGTAGTAGTGCTCGCTGGAGCAGCAGAAGCTGTGGTGGCTGCTGTATTGGTTTTTGGCGCAAAAAAGTTCAATCCTGTCGTTGCAGGAGCAGTGGTCGACGTTGGCATCGGTCCAGTTCCAGTTGAGGGGGCAGCTGCAGTGCCAGTGCCAGTTGCTATCGTCACTGGCGGTTTGAAACTACCAAAGAGATTGGACCCGCCCATGGTACCAGTGTTAGGAGCAGGCGTCGTAGGCTTGGGATCAAACGGACCTCCAGCCGGGGTTGGAGCCGTGGTTGTGGCCGCTGACATGGATCGTCAAAGAGGACTCAGAGGTGCACAAGATTATAATAGAAAGTCGCTCACCAGTTGTAACCCAGGGCTTCTGCCCACCAAAGAGGCCAAGGCCGCCAGAAGGTGTGTTCGTGTTGGTACCGATAGTAGGAGTAGAGCCAAATAGACCCCCACCAGTAGTTCCAGCGGTAGTTGTCGCGGCTAGGTTCGTGGCACTACTGAGATTTCCAAACAATCCTCCGCCAGCCGCACCCGTCTTAGTTCCAAATGAGTTACCACTTGGTGCAGCGGCATTAGGTATACCGGTGGCAGCAGTGTTGAATCCAAGAATACTCGATGTCGCTGGAGCAGGAGCGCCCTCTGGAGGCTTGTTATAACTCCATTTTGTCCCGGCTGTAGCAGGTGAAATGGTCGATCCAGTAGGAGCTAGTACGTGATATGGTTATCAGTGAGCATATCGCGCATGAACACGAGGAATAACGCGCACGATTTGGGTTCGTGTTGAAAAGGCTTGAAGTTGTTGTTGTAGGCGCGGTAGTCGGTGCATTTGCGTAAGGAGTTGTGCCACTCAGTGTGGTACCTGTTGAACCCAGATTGCTAAAAAGGCCACCACCAGGCGCTGGCTTCATGCCAAAGAGACCTCCACCAGGCGCGTTTCCGCCCGTAGTCCCAGTCGTAGTACCACCTCCAAAGAGAGAAGGAGGAGCATTGGAAGTCCCAATGGTTGGTGCCGTGGCTCCGCCGAACAACCCGCCGCCTGTTGAGGTCGTGTTGCCTCCCAGTCCCGCAGCATACGAGCTAAAGGTGGACCCGGACGTCCCCTGCGTCCCCGTATTTTGTTGGGGATTTTTCCCTGGGCCTGGGAAGGTAAAACCAGAGAACGACATTTTCGTGGGTGTTCAAGTCGCAACTCTACTTTGGATCCTCCGCCAACTGCTATGACGGCGCCGCTCGCCCGCTACGAATCGTTCCTCATTGGAAATGCGTCCACTATCGCAACGATCGAGTCGTCATTACGATCAGTGACTTGGATTCTGCCGGGGAGGTTCAAAGACGCAGAACTCGCGTCAGAAGCCTGTATGTAAAATTCAGGAAAATTAGGCCAGGAACCAAACTCTGACCAAGTGATGTGAAGTAACCTCCTTCCTTAATTTGCTCTCGTTATACCACGATACCCTCCTTGCGCGCCGGCTGAAGCACATCCAACAAACCGACCCAAAATCCGCAAAATCCTTGCTCCCTCCATCGCCTCATACACGATATACGAAAGCATGGTCAGAACGAGACTCGAAATACAAATGGGCGGGTCGCCTGCTCGAGATTATCCGCTGCACACAGCTCGTGCTTGAAATGGGCTTGAAGCGCACAACCGGAAACAACGGTCGCTGGCGTGGAATTGTCATCATTGAGATGATAAGGTGCCTAGTACTCTCCATCAAGCTGAGCCAGTGGGAACTGACCAGTTGTGATATTCAGAGCTGTCCTCCGACTTACAATCATACGAACCACGCGTCGACCGGTCATCTCGCCGCCATTGCCTGAGCGAGAGATTGACCCTGCAAACCTGCCGGTACTGGCCGAACAGCCGGCCTCTTCTCCACCACCCTCGCGCCAAGAGAATGGACACGTACATGGGAAAGGGAACGGGGCCCCAATAGCACCGACGCACCTGAAGAACAACCACGTACCGTTCTCCTCAGGCAAGGCTCATCCGCTGCTCACCACTCCCACGTCCCTGACGCAAACCACAATAGAGGACTACCTACTCCCGAAAGCGCTTACTCCGTCCTCGCTACGTGACCCCCACTTTCTTCTGCGTACTCTATCAGGACCAACCGACTGGGCCGCCGAAACCCTGTATATCCTCCGCCCGCTCATCTATGTACTCCTCTTACGCCCGTCGCGTAAACCTATTTCCTCGCTCCGTACGCCCGTCGCGGTGTCAATAATGATCGAAATCGCTGTACGATACTTGCGCGCAATGCCCCCCCCGAGTGCGAGTCTGGAACGCGCAGAGTATGCTCGGCGCGATCGTGAGTTGTTTTGGTACTTGTTCCGCGGAGAGATATGGAACGAGTGGACACGGCCGAAGCTTCTTGGGTTGGCCCAGCGCACGGCCGGGTTCCCGTTGCTTGCACTCATCAGTGCTGTTGCGAGTGACTGGGTACCGTTGATCGATCAGTATCACTATTGTGAGTGACTGGACCTGTTTGATCTATG
>Ga0307513_10004423_pt1 | contig 18771 bp, 20 predicted proteins | sample 15_EM_MG_FD_202174 | JGI IMG/M metagenome (GOLD analysis project Ga0307513, IMG submission 202174) | Populus trichocarpa ectomycorrhiza microbial communities from riparian zone in the Pacific Northwest, United States - 15_EM | ecosystem: Host-associated > Plants > Roots > Unclassified | place...
TGTCTTTGGGACGGTAGGAGGTGGTGCATGCCGTTCAAGTGACCTGGGAGCGAGTGCAATGACATGGTCGGAGGGGGATGGGGGCCAAGAGTGAATCCAGGAAACCATGGAGATATCATACATACCATTTATGATGGGTTAGTCGTTCCATCGGTGAGTAATGAGGAAGGAGCGTGCAGGTATGGCAAACGGGAGAGGCCGGAACGTCGGGAAGGGTGTCACCCAGCCGTAGTCGATCATTGGTGCCGTTTGCCAGATTGTTGAAGGCGCGAGCACGTCGTCGCGGTGGGCGACACCGAAAAAGACCGAGTGGACGGATGCGAACGTATAAACCGTGGCGCTGGTTGACAATTCTGTTTAGACGAGTCGGTAATGGTGAGCAAAACGCGACGAAAGGGACATGAGGTGATCCAGCCCGCGGTGTAGCCGATAGACACCACACGATGTCCACGCCTTCTTTGCCTTGTGGGATCACCCATTCACCTCAGACTCACCGAAGATGACGCCCTACTCAACATCCATGAGCACTATTTAATCAGGACGACCCAAGCGTGGGCCAGACCTCGCTATTACGTTTGTCTCGGCAGGTGCAATGCATACTCAATGCAGGATGGCGGGCGAGTGGGATCGAGCACGAGCAATTCTGTCTACAGCAAGGAGACGTCTCAAACACCGCAGTCGCTCGACGTACCTAGCGGTGGAATGCGGCGGTCGTCCGATGGCGAGTGCTCCTCCGGTGGACGTAACGGTGGGACAAATGACGCCCAGGAAACAATAGAGTGCGATGGCTGTTACCGTGATAGTGCTCTATAGTGCGGGCGAGGGGGAGGAGGACGGAGAGGACGGCGAGTATCAATCTCACGCGACTGGCACGATGACTTTGCACTCTGCTCCTACCACTTTGCGCTCTCAGCCTTCGTCCACCACCTCGTCCACCACTTCGTCCACCACCTCGTCCACCACCTCGTCCACCACCTCGTCCACCACCTCGCTTCACGCGTCCAGGGACACGAGGAAACGCGTTTCCATTCTGAGTTTCGCCCTCAAATAAGGATACCATTTGCCCCTAACTGATTTGCAGATTGATAATCCCCATACATGATTTAAATTGTAATGTGCCGATGCAAATAAAAACAAAACAAAACAACTACTATGCGGGAGGATTAACGGTCTTCTTTTTCGATGCCCCTTGAGGGTGTGTTGATGTGAAACACACCGGTGTCTGGTGTTCCAACTATGAGGGCCCTAGAATGTCAGATTGCATCATAATATTTCGATCAACACCGACGTCGAGGTGAGTATGTGGACGGTACGGTTTTCAGCTTGTACGCAACCGACTCATCAACGCATTGAATGTTGATTGCATTCACCAGAGCTTGCCGATTAAATTCCAGCCGCAGCCAGTAACTACTGTAAATGATCCTAAACGAGTAAAGCCCGGTATACCATACATACCTGCAGGTTGCTGGGGCGACGGAACGAGCGACCCCGTCGTCGTCTCGGTCTGTTGCAGACACTGCCCGAACCGACCACTGCATCTTGGATTCTACCTGTCGGTCGCTTGTCCTTCTCTCTGTCCCTCGCTCGTCGTCCCAGACATCTTCAGCTCAAGCTGCCACTGCCCACTGCCCCTGCCCACGACCCGACAGTATCATTAACTCGGCTTATCCTTATCACACGATCGAAAGATCTAAATAGCCCCAATCCGACCTGCTATCAAATTACCCTCCAAAGCACTCATGGACAAGTCCAGCGGGCACCATGCACGTTCCAATTCGGATCCTCTGCTCGATGCTCTTCGCACCCTGCAGGCCAAGGAATCCCACGACGAGCGTCAGGAGCGTCTCCGGAGGGAAGCAGAGGCAAAGAAGATCTCGGATGCCATTGATGAACAGCTCAAGGCTGAGGAAAAGGCAAGGTCGAAGAAACGGGCAGAGGTCAAAATCTTGCTGCTCGGTTCGTTGGCCATTCCCTTCTATGAGCCCCCGATATACGCCCCGACACTCTAATACTTTAACACGTACCCACAAATACCCTAATTCCTTGCCAATTCTTTCGTTCCACTCATTTTTGCTGATTCTTTCATGATCTCTAGGCCAATCTGAATCGGGAAAGAGTACAACTCTCAAACAATTCCAAATGCTCTACAGCCCAAATGCATTCGCCCACGAGGCTCCAGCCTGGCGCCCAATCGTCTATCTCAATCTCGTCCGCTCGATTCGTCGGATTCTTGAGGCATTGACGTTCACCGAGCTCGAGGACGACGGTTATGAACCCAGCTCGCCCCCTTTGACCCCCGGCCCAGACGGCACTATCGGGTGGAACCGTGGCCAGTTCGCAGAGACCCGACAACGTCTCACGCCACTGCTTGACCTCGAGGAGAAACTTATTTCCGTCCTCGCCTCACCTGAAGCCTCGCCTGAAGAGGACGAGGCAACCCAGCTGATGGCCAATACTAATGGAGGTGCGCCGTTGCCGGAGAACTACGTCGTCCCAGAGCCCCAAAGCCAGACGTTTACACCCCCACGTTTCGACACACGCAAGGAGGTCTTTGTCCGCTCTCAAGGTGGGGCTTCCGGGTGGAAGAAGGCCTTCGGTAAGCTTGGTGGAGGGGGAAAGAATAAGAAGGGGAATGTCGAGACCGTGAAAGGTGTTGGTGATAATTGGGCGTCTGACCCTGATGACCCTGTGCATGCCCTTGTCAAATGCAAGGGGGATATGATTCGCCTTTGGGAGGACCCGGGGGTGCAAAGCGTGCTAAAGAAGCGGAAGCTACGGTTGGAAGAGAGCAGCGGATTGTGGGTCTCTCTTCCTTTTTCAGTCTACAATGCTCCTCCACGATGCGTTTGACTGATCATGCGTTTACAGTTATTTGAACGACATTGAACGAGTGACAGCCTATAATTACATCCCATCAGTTGGTGCGCCATCTACAGTTAACCCTCAAAGACTTACTCAATAGTATTTGTACTGCAGACGACGTCCTTCGAGCCCGCCTCAAGACCTTGGGAATAATCGAGCATCGCTTCACATTCGAAAAGGGTGAGCAAGTCACCATTGTCACAATCGGAGTATCGTGCTCATTCTTTCATCCTTCTGCAGGCCAGGAAAAGGGCGCAGACTGGATCATCTATGATGTCGGCGGAGCCCGAAACCAGCGTCAGGCTTGGGCGCCATTCTTCGATGACGTCAACGCCCTCATCTTTCTAGCGCCCATCAGCGCATTCGACCAAGTGCTGGCCGAAGAGCCCGATGTGAACCGCATGGAGGACTCGCTCTTGCTCTGGCGGAGCGTCGTGGCCAGCAAGGTGCGCGCTTCATTTTACGCTAGGGTGGCCATTGGGTATTTACATTGACATGGGTAGTTGCTCGCAAATGTCAACATCATCCTCTTCCTCAACAAGTGCGATCTGCTCCAGAAGAAACTTGCGGCCGGGATCAAACTTTCACGATACATGACGAGTTATGCAGACCGGCCAAACGACTATGATAGTATTTCCAAATGTGTGTTCCTCCTTTGCATCCACTGTGTCTCATGGGAGGGGTCTGAACCAGCCCCACAGACTTCCGCTCCAAATTCGGCGCGTTGCACCGGTCGTACTCACCTAATCAGGAACGCGAGCTCTATATCCACTTAACGAGCGTCACAGATACTTCGACCACTCCTACTATTATCACCAGCGGTGTGTACCCCATCCATAGAAGGATTGACGACGATGACATCTAATTCTCGGGTCTGACAGTTCGGGATATGATCCTCAAGAAGTGCTTGTCGGATTCCAACCTTCTTTGAATGGAGGTGGCATTTGTGTACATTCGGTCTCGACTTTGGACACGTCGCTGAGCGATTGTTCGATATTGGCGAAAGGAGTGGTGGGGATGAGAAGGGTACATCAAGCTATTGCTTGTTTTGGGCTACCCCCATGCTTGCATTTTATACGACATTTGCTTTGTTGCTGGCTGATTACGTATTCTTGGTTATTTACGTTCGAATCGTCTTTTGCTCCTTTCGCAAGTACATTCTCGGTCGGTATGTCGGATTGTCATCTCGTTGGTTCAGTCCTCAGCAAAGCAACCTGTGGGTAGGGTGGAGACTCTCACGACTTCCATGTTCTGCCAGTGAGAGGACAAGGATAAATATTATTTTTATTAATTTGCATCTCTTTGGGTTGTATACAAGATGGATTTCCTGCAATGAGTTAATTATTGTGGGCAAACTCTGGCTTTGGTCTGACGTTTCCATTTGGGTCATAACAGGAGAGAGCTGCCGGAGTAGTGGATACCCATGGCGGCTTTCTGAATCTATTCAACCAACCAATGCTTGTCCATGGGTCCGCCAGTCCCGTATAGTCCGCCCTCTTGACCCAGGAATGGTTCCCGCTGTGCTACCCGAGTGGTACGATTAACAAAAGGCGAGTTCAGGTAACTCACGCACGGTGCTGCTTTCGGGTGGTCTGTTTTTCAAAGGCCATGCCATAACCAGAATTTTTGCACAGCACCGAATCGATCAGTCGCCATCCACATATTGGGGTACTCTTTGTTGGCCCAATCCACACCCAGTCCACACACAATAAAACCCCTAGGCTCTCGGATTCAGTTTCTACTGATGATGCAGGACGAGGGGCTTGCTCCGGTCCTCCTTTCTCATACCTCATCGTGGGTCCTACCTACTGCCTCCCGATCACTACTCCCGTTCTATACATTATTCCTGCTGTTTTTCGGTTGTTGCCGCTTGCCAACGTTTGTCAAGCCTTTCAAGAAATAGAAAATTTTGGTCTTAGTCCGTGACCTCGTGGCGCAACGGTAGCGCGTCAGATTCCAGATTGGGAGTTCCTGAAGGTTATCCGTTCAAGTCGGGTCGGGGTCAATGTTTTGTCCTCTATTTCTTCTCTTTGTCCCACCCATGCTTGGACCCTCCTGCTTTCGGAGGCTTGTTTGGACCCCACTGAATTTGAAGAATACCGTTTTAGCACATAGATACACAATGGGTGTCCCACCCGTTACCCCTGGTGTACATTCCTTGACTGCCAATTCTTCGCCAGAGGATCTGGACCCTGCTCGTGCATGGATCGTAAATTTTCGTTCTTTTGCACTTAGGCGCGAGGATGTCAGCCTAACCTTTGCCAGAAGTAGCGGCCCAGGCGGTCAAGTCAGTTCCATCCTTGATGACTGTTGGCTTGTTCTCACACACAGGTACTCCCCTAGAATGTGAACAAGGTCAATACAAAGGCTACCGTTACCTGCCCTTTACGAGTAAATTGGATCCCGGAATGGAGTAAGGACGGATTGCGAACGTCGGCAGGTACAATTCTCTGCTCTCCCGGAATCCTCCTTGATGTCATTTCATTTAGAGTGCATACGTTCGCTCAAGTGATTCTCTTCAAATCAGCTCTGTCCAATTTCGCTCCCAATCGGAGAATGTGGACGACTGTCTACGCAAGGTGAGGCAGAGACTAAACTACGAGTGTGATGATCTCAGACTATCCACAGCTCCATTTCCTTATTCATTCCACAGCTCTCTCCCTGATTCCGCGACCAACATCTGAGCAACAGAAGCAAAAGATTGTCAACTTGCAAAAGTCCGAAAAGGCTCGAAGACGAACAGACAAGACTCGTAGGTCTTCTATTAAGAAGGCACGTAGCAACAAAGACTTTGACTAGTCATGACTCCTGTTTGCTACAAGACATTAGATTCCATTCCATCGAGGATGTCAAGACATATCCCTCTCTCCATATGTGTGTGATCATGAGTGGTGTCTGTTTCCTACCACCAGAGCACCTAATCGATCTGGGTGGATGGCTCCTAATCTTCCCTGCGCAAACATTTATGAGAGCCACAACCATCTCCGAGAATCGGAGAAGGCGTGCATATCAATAAGACCATTCGCACCTATAATAAGTATATCCATTGCCCGATATCCATGAAATCGAGCTGTTGCCACGGGCCCCGCGTAACAAACAATCCGCTGAGGATGAAGACGTCTGATGGTTGGCGATGGTTAGCCGGGCGATCCAGGTCCGTCAATGATCAGGGCTCTCCATATAACAATGGCCCTGACGGGGGCGGATAGGGAGCTTGCAATTCCAAAGAGAGGCGAGTCATACCGCACATAATCTAGACCGGAGTGTTAAAAGATTTTGAGAAGATCCTCCGAGAGATGAGATATGTGCTTTCATACTACTACACAGCCGCGGACGGCGCAAGTATGAATGAGGATAAACCGGGCAACGCTTGTTGGCGATAATAGACAGGAGGTGAGAGTTCGTGGTAGAATCGATAACACGCGCTCCTGTTATTCTTGAATACACGTGGCTCATCGCAAGGAATTGGTAAGGACATGATCAGCCATTTCTTCCTAGTTAACACACTCCTCGTACATACGAGACAAAGAGTGTAAGGGTGTAACAGAAAATGTCGATTGTCTCGAACGAATTGTAACCGGCGGGCGTCAAAATGAAAGGCGCAGCTGGCAAAAGATGACACGAGTGGGATTTGAACCCACGCCTCTTTCGAGATGAGGAGATACGACACCCAGAAAACTGGGCAAGAATACTTGAATCTCACGTCTTAACCGCTCGACCATCGTGCCTAAACTTTTATGGTCCCAACTCAATCAATATCAGTTTAACGAGTTGCCTTCACCACATTGGCTGAAATCGGTGTTCCCTTTGTATATAGACCTTCAACGTGGGTGTCTTAAACCACTAGCTAGGCTCTCGGAATTTAATGTCGCTCCAGAATGTGTCAGAATCAGCTCTCAGCATTTATGCAGAAGTGGCATGCAGGAGCGTTCATGATAATATATAAGCCTGACCTTGGTTTGTGGTGGCGTTGGATGATCCTCAGCTTGGTCTCTGAATTACCTCCAATAAGCACACATCGGCCAAAGACTGTCTAGACATGGCTACTGCTGAACTGATCACAGTTGGGTTACGGTAGGATATATAAGGCTATAGCATTCAGTGTTGTCTTGTTTAGACATGGCAATTATAATACATTTCGCCGATGCGGCCAACCTCCAACCATCTCACCCACAGCTCCAATTCCATTTGTCTCCGTCGTTCCGGTCATACCCGTACCCGCAGTAGCGCACATGATTTAGAGTCAATGCAAGGGTAGTGGTCAAAAAATCCACGGATCCCGCGGGGGCTGGTGAAGGAGGGTTATGCTGCCGATCTCGTCCTCTTCAACCCGGCTACCGTAAAAGAGGCCTCAACGTTTGATGACCCAAACAGGCCGAGCACAGGAGTCGAATGGGTCTTCCTAATGGCGGCGTCGCGCTTGAGAATGGCAGAGTTACTGGCACGTATAGGACCATTCCCGGGCGAATAAGAGGATGGGAGCGGACGCGTGCGGTGGCCTGGCTGGCTTGTTCAAACCTAGCCTAGGGCTTGCCACTGGGAGCTGTACGAGTCATAATCGACTTATGTATGTTTGGGCACTTTACATTTGTTTCGAAGAGGACATCTGGACATGGCGGAATCTAAGTGTCGAATTGGTCCCAGCCACGGCCGTCTCTGAAATCGCGGGCTCTGGTCGAGTTAGTCTGGACGGACTATATGCGGTTCACAAAGCCCTCCTGGGTCGCTCATCATGGTCGGTGGTACCCCAACTCACGGACACGCGTGGCTGAGTCTCCGCTTGTTGCTCCGCCAAAATAGACGACCGCGACGAACATAAACGCGCTTCAATATTCTCAATATCGGTCCACCCAGATGGAAGCCGCATTGCAACCGGTGGTCTAGGCAAGTCTCTTATAACACGCTCCTAGGAGATCCCAAGCCTCCGGGAGAATTGCGTACCATCAAGTCAGAGGAGTAAAGCTCATCAATGGCCAAATAGATGCAAAGATCAGAATATGGTCTACTTCTCCGATATTGTCTGCCAAATCTGAGCAGAAAGGTCACCCAAAATCGTTGGCTACTCTTACAACCCACAGTGGTGCGTCTCTGGATGCTCATCAACATGTTTATATATATACCCGTGACATTTTATTTGCGTTCTATACAGGTCCGGTTCTATGTGTTCGATGGGCTGCAAGCGGCAAGTGGCTGGCTAGTGGCAGCGACGATACTCTTGTTATGATTTGGGACTTGGACCCGTGAGTAGGGTTTCAACGACATACTTTGGTGATTTTCTTATGTTTCTGGTCACAGCAAGGGCGGCGGCAAAGTTTGGGGATCGGACGAATCAAACTGCGAGGGCTGGAAAGCACTTCGTACGCTCAAAGCACATGAGAGTGGTATGTATAGATTATGATCAATCGTCACACTGTCTTATTTACTCGTCTCCAGACGTTACCGACCTTGCATGGGCTCCTCATGATCGATACTTGGCTAGCGTTGGCTTGGATTCAAAAGTATACATCTGGTGCGGCCTCACGCTAGGTAATGACCTTGTTATCCTTTGGTAACTTCGCATGTTTGACCGTTTTGTTCAGAACTAGTAAGACATCTCGACTTTCACCAAGGCTTTGTCAAAGGCGTCTGCTGGGACCCAGCTGGGGAGTTCCTTGCGACGCAATCCGACGACCGAAGTGTCAAAGTATGGAGAAGCACAGACTGGGGTCTCGAAGCTAGCATTGATGGACCATTTAAGGATAGCCCAACGAGCACCTTCTTCTCCCGTCTGAGGTATCACCCTTATCACCTTCCTGTTGCCAATAATCATTTATATGTCTCCTAGCTGGTCTCCAGATGGGTCCTATATCACGGCAGCCAACGCCATGAACAGTGGGGCCGTCTTCGTTGCGGCGGTCATTGAACGCGATAAATGGGGCGAGTCCGCACCTTTATCACTAGTTGGTCACGAAAATACTGTCCAAGTTGCCGCCTACAACCCCCGTATTTTCTATTCTCCTCTGGATGATGAGGACGGGAAGCTAGCCTCAGCAAGACTCCCAGCAGCTGAACTCGCTCCGGAAAGCGTATGCAGTGTCGTCGCACTCGGAGCGGATGACTGTTCTATCAGCATCTGGAAAACATCTCTCCCGCGGCCAGTCATAGTTGCAAAGGATGCCTTCGACAGGCAAATTCTTGACCTTGCGTGGAGCGGTGACGGTCGTACGCTTTGGGCGTGCTCTTCAGACGGCACCATCGGTGTTCTCGACTTCTGGCCTGCTGCCTCTTTGGGAAGTGGAGGTGGAAGCCTCAGCGCTGGTTTCGTCACGGTGGATCAGTCGGGAGTAGTCGACCCTACTGTAAAGGCGAAGCCGAAACCTGATGATTGGGCTGGAGAGATGGAAGGAATTCAAAGTGTTGAGGTTTCACGCGAATATGTCAAGAGCCTCTACGAGTTCGACTGGCCACCACCTTTGGAGAAGAACCGCATTGATATTCAGAACCAGTGGACCAGTGGATACCCGCCCGGCCCGTCCCATCACTATCGATCTAACAGCGGGTATGGCCCTCCACCTGGTACCCCTGGGTTCCACAACCACCACCATGCCAGCGCTTATCAAGGCTACAGCGTGCCCATGCATGCCCAAACGCCGCCCAAAGTCATCCACCCACCTCCACCTCCGAATCAAGCTCAAAAAGTGACTATTATGAAGAACGGAAAAAAGCGCATCCAGCCAACTTTCCTTGGAGGTGGAGGTGCTTTTGCCAGTCCAACGGTGGGCATGCCTCCCCCGCCTCAACCACCACCAAACTTTGGTCCTTCAACGCAGAGGGGATCGGTGACTCATAGCTATGATGGAGGGATGGATTGGGCCCCCACAGATAGGTTCGACCCGCGCCATCCACCTTCGCGAAACCATTCGGCCCCACATGGACAACACCATTCTCAGTCGTATCACTCGCACCGGGATATGTACAATGGCCCACCACCTGGTTCCAGTTCTGTGCCAACCATCGGCATGGGTTACCGTATCCCTGAGGGTGGAAGGATACCAGGACACGGAGAGAGTAGAGTGCTACAGGCATTGCCACCTCCCCCTGCTATCGGAGTGTCATCTCCTCGCATCCAACGGCCTGGAAGTCGCGGGTCAACAGGAGGTGGCGGTTTGCCTGGATTGGAGATGCCGCCAATTATTAGTGAGATTTTCGCCGGTGAGAAGGGGAGGGTTGTTGTCGAGGCAAGGAACTCGGAAGATGGTTCTAGTAGGTCTTTTTGCCGCGGCTTTCAGCACTGTACTTACCTTGCCATTTTTCAGCTTCTACAGAGATAATATGCGCGCTTGGAGCTGACGTACACTGGATCGATTATGTTCCTAGACGGGTCATCAGGATTACTAAAACAAGCATGTTCGCTGCCATCGCGATGGATGACGGGTCTATCAACATTTACTCACCTCAGGGCAGAAGGTAAGACCTTCCACGAAGGATCTCCTGATCTGATTACGTGCACCAGGCTGTCCCCCACTATCTCACTCGAAGCACCGGCAGCGGTTCTGAAAGGGAGCGGCAAATACTTACTCGCGATTACCACGACAGGCATCGTCAACATTTGGGACACCCAGAGCCTCAAACCAAAAATAGCCTCTTCTTCCATTGCCTCCCAGTTCAATTTGCCGAACATAGGAACACTTTCTAAAACCGACCTCAACGAGAATGGTTCGCCGATCCTCGCTTTTTCTGGTGGGACGACTCTCGGCTGGTCTGAGGGACTCCAAACCTGGGTTAGAATCCACGAGGCCTGGTGGAGAGAAGGGTCGGACGTCGATTCTGCGCCTGAGCAGAGCGACGGCAAGCCAAAGGCTTTCAGGACTGCTCTTACTTTGGGCCATTTAGAGACGAGGATCGCTGCCAGCTTGATGGTCGGAAGTGGAGAACAGTGGCGAGGCACTGTTGTGGATTATGCGCGACGGCTTGCTGAAGAGAGGTACATGGAGCGGGCAGAAGAGCTCATTAGGGAACTCGCGGGTCCTGTGTTTTGGTATGTTATGATATTCTCTCTTTCTCATAAGGTTGTGCGAAACTCACTGACAAACTACAGGGATCCTGATAGTCCGGACCTGAGGCAGACGACTTGGGAGTCGACTGCATTGGGCATCTCGAAAAGAGAACTGTTGAAAAAGGAAGTCCTTCCGGTATTAGGTTAGTATACCGTCACCATCCTCTCCATTATCCTCTTATCCTCTTATATCCAGCCGCCGCATCAGATGAAGCCATGCAACGCAAGGCTACGGAGTGGATCACGACCTTAAGAAAGATGGAAGAGCAGAGATATGCTGTCCATCGCGGATTCTGATGTGGTTGTTTACTGATGATCAGCGACTTTGTCTCCAGGGTTGCGGCTCAAAGACTCTTGTTCGCGGAACCGGCTGCTGTGTGACTTTGGCGTATTTAATGCTCTGTGCCGAGTAGGATCGGACAATTGATCTGGCTCGAACGCGTCAGCATGTTTGTGAAGCGGCTGGAACGGTTTGCAGCAAGCACGGTAACAGCGAGATCTGGCGGTATGCTCTTGAAAGGTTAATATACAACCATGTAGAAAGATCTTTATTGAACTCGAAGATGTAAATTGTCACCACTCCCCTTGTCTTCAAGACTTGGACTCCTCTCTGACTCGGGATTCTTCAGGGAACGCTGCCGCGCCACCGAAACCTTTGGAGGCATGGAGGAGTCTATATTTGGCCAACATTGGCCATCGATAGGACCCCACCATAGTCGCAGTGGTTTCAGAAGAATCGAGGGGCTTGAACGGTTCCGGACAACTTGTCCTTTGGCCAAATCTCACCCTTGTGTGGTCACTGGACTATAGCACGTACACAGCCTTATGTCCGGGTCCAAAATAACGTCCCCTACCCCAAATGAGTGGAGCCATCCTATCCTTCAAGTTCCACTCTTGGTTCATTAGGCCCAATGTGCACCCCCTACTGTGCTGTTTTAGACTCATTGATTACCATTTTGCGTCCCACTCGCGATGCACAATTTCCTCTCTGGTTCCTCTCTGGTTTCAAACCCGGACCGACCGGACCGACCGGTAACATCTTATTTGAGTTATCGGTGATGCGCTCCGAATTGATCCGGTGATGACAACTGCCCTGTCGCATTTGCTTTGTTTACACGCTTCCAACTCCGCTTGATGTGGCATTGTCCTCTTGTATGGCAGACTGACGACAACGAAACACTGGTGCAAAGGGACTGCCATAGATCCGTTCGCAAACCGTTACCTCTTCACCCCCTCCGCTTCCCGTCAATTACTCGCTCACAAATAGGCACCAAGCTTTTCATTGCGAAGAGCTATATAAACTCTTCAACGTGTCAAGCAAAGGCGTCGAGGGTCAACCCTTGATTCCACCGTCCATTGTTCTTGCTCCCTTGCTCTCTGCCTCTCCCTTTAAGTGCCCACGCAACTGCAGTCGCAATCGACCTATATCCCCAATGAACAACCCCTTTGAGGTCTTTAGACCTCATTGGGGCCCGCGTGGCGTATTTCCTCCGCTGCCGCCGCCGCGACCGAGGCATACTGCCCATCCCTATCAAGGTGCCCGCACCAGACGCGCCTTCGCAGCTCAGCGACTTCTCGATATCGACGGAGTTGCACGAACTCCCTTTACCATCTCCAACGCTTACCTTACGCCCGACGATGTGAGGCAGTCTCCCCATCTCACGCTAACATCCTCAATTGCTGACGCACCATCATAACAGGATATCCTCTCCAAGCACGTCTTAGAACTCCGAAGGATGTTCCCTTCTCGTCCTCCCGAACCCCTCGGTCCTGGCATCGCTCCGGTCATCATCTATGAAGAATCGATCGAGGACCCGCATTTTATCATCAACAATATCAAGACGGCACATAAACAGCGCGTTGCGGAGAGGCGTCTTAACCCTAGACGCAAACGTGTCACCAAAAAGAAATGCGGTGGGCGCCGAGTTCCGCGAAGAGCCGTGAGCGTGGACGCCATGGATGTGGATCACGATGACACCGCACTACACCGTCCATTCTCTTCTCGGGCTGTTCGGTCGTTGAGCAATTTGTCCTTTTTGCCAGTCATGGCGCATACTGCACCTTGCACTCCCACTGCCCATCGCCCAGTTCCAGAAGATGACGAGGACGAGTATGAGGATGAGGAACTCATCGCCGCCGCCGAGTTCGATAGGCAATATCGCATTACACTCGAGAAAGCTCAACAAATGCAAGTCTAGCACACACCTTAAGAGCAAATCGGAAGCGATCGTGTGTTATGTCTGGTTCGGTCCTTTACTGCTTTCGCCTATACACCGGACTCGAACGGAATTGCTGCACTGCAAGTGTACAACATGTTGAATCTCGTGCTCCTCGCGTCCTAAAGGATCCACGCTCAACTCCTCATCTTCCGATAGTATCTCACCCTTTTTGTTGTGCGTTCTATTTTCTGGTTCTTGTTTCCTATTCGCCCTGTCTTTTGACGTCTCAGATATTCCGTCGTCGCTCCTTCGTACCCTCGATGTTCCCGTTCCACCTCGGGCGAGCGTCGCTCTTATGCTCTCCAAAGTTTACACCGCTCCTCCACGCGGACCTCCACCTTATTCCAGCTCCCTTGAGCTCATGGCTATGCGCCAAGGATTCTTGTTCAAATATCCCGCGCGCGGCTGAAATGGAGGTCCCCTGAACATTACTTGCTGTGAAGGATAGTACTGGTACTTATATTTGTACATGTACACTAGCCGTTAAACAATCCAGCTAGATCCTGGCGTAAACACACGGGTTGGCACGAGCCTCTGAAACACATTAAAACGCAGGAGATTGCTTGTCATTATGAAAGGACAACTTCATGGCAATCCTCGATTGCCCTCTTCCATAACTCACTTCCTTCCAATGTCCGCCTGTCTCCGATGAGAACCCTCGCGTATTTGGCCCGCGTCCATGCAACATTGAGTCGCCTGCGATCGTCTAAGAACCCAATGTCATTGTTGAAGTTTGACCGAACGCTCGTGTAAATGATGAAGTCGGCTTCTCGACCTTGAAAGCCGTCGACGGTGCTGACCTTGACCTCCGAAGAAACAAGAGTTCGAACAAGATCGACTTGTTTCTTGTAAGGAGTAAGTACCGCGATCTCTGGTTGGCTCTGATGAGCAGGAGCCCCATCGGGAACAGACGAGATCAAATCGACGATCCGCTTGGTGAGCTTTGCCTGTTCTTCGTTGGATTTTGATTGTCCGCCGTGATCTTCTTCTGCTGCACAGTTCACGAAGGCGTTTGGGAATAGCAGGCCTTCTGGGCCTTGGGGCCATGGAAAAGTCGTCCGCCGAAGCCGTGTCTCTAGTTCTTCGGGGTCATCATTTCCAGTCTGTAGCCTCCCTTCGTAGAACTCTCTAGAAGGGAACTCTGCTAGAACACGCGGGAAGCGATATTGTATCTGCAACTTGTATTAGTCTCATGCGGGGTCGACAACCGGGAGTTTACCTCGAGCATTGACTTGGATATTCCCTGGTGATCGGTGTTGACGTAGAGACGTTCGAAGAGTGAAACATCGGACTCGAATGTTACACCCAGAGGTTTGACGGTTGGTCGTAATTGGACACTGTCCCCATTTTAGTCGCAAGCTCCGAGGACATGAACCCCCACTTACTGATCACCGACCAAGATAGCACGACGGCAGCCTTTTACCAAGGGAATAAGCGCCACTGGCTCTGTTATTTGGCTTGCTTCATCGATAATTACGATGTCGAAGTTGGATTTCCGCATTAGCCCTAGACCTGCTCCAGCACATGTAGTAAAGGCTATCTTCGCTTCGTTCACCCGTTTCTCTGCCTTCTTGATCAGTTTCGGGTCGTCGGTAGGGCTGCCGCCCAGGCGAGCGTCGACCGTAAACCTCATCACCGACTTAGCAACCTTTCCTGGGTCTGTCGCTGCACGAAGGACCTGCTCCTCTGGCAGAATATTCGCACGAGCAAAGCGCTCTAGGACGTTGTCAACGGCTGCGAAAGGAACTGAGCTCTTATGACACGGCCAGTAGATTAACAACACACCATTATGGGTAGATGCAGTCATCAAGATGCGTGACCCTTCTTCGAGTTGACTGCAGAGGTACTTGAGTATGGCGACGACAACTGTGGTTTTGCCAGTGCCTTTCAAAGGCAATCAGTAACCAAATATCGAATAAATGGGTAGGTAGCGTACCCGGTGGCCCCCATATCAGCGAAATCTGAGACGAAGTCGCACTCACTGTGGCTGCCTTCTGACTCGGATTAAGGCCTTCCATCGCTGGATCATCTTCTTTGATCCTCTCATAGGTCTCTGGCACGACTTCACCAGACGTCTCCCCGACAATGATTCGCCAAAAGCTGCATGCCTCACTTTGGTCCTTGCTCAGTCTCCGAAGTGCGTTCATCATAGCCTCCCCCGTTGCGATGCTCCCTGCATCGTACATATTCCATTCCATTTTCCCAAACTCTGGGGGAGGATGTTGGTATAGTTGAATCTCCACTTCTCCTTTGCGAGCCTGTTTGACGATGCCATCGAGGACCTCCCTTTGAAGCCACGCATTCGCTGTCTCCCGTTCCGGCTTTGACGCAGGTGCAAGGCGAACATGAGAGTGAATACGGACACCGGAGGTAGCATCAACTCGGACCTGAGCGCGAACTGTAGGCGCCTTTTTGCTCTGGAAAATGGAATCGACTGGTACAACGATGGGCCCATTTTCTGTTTGCTGTAATGGTGGCAACAGAGATACCCGGGCCGGGGCCTCCCGTTGCTTGGTCGGCCACCCAGTCTCGTTGCAGGGAACCTCTTCGAAAGCCTCTTCAATGCGATCGAAAGCTATCGAGAGAGCCTGTTCATGAAGATAGGTAAGACGCGGAGGGGTCTCGGCCGTGGTGCGTTGTTCGAAGAGTGTAAGAAGAACTTCCTGGGCAGTTTGGCGGTGACGAACGGTCAGGGAGGCAAACCATAATATATCGCAGAAACCATCCGAATCGAGCTCTAAGAGATCTTGTTTCAGTTTTTCAAGGCCGACTAATACTGCAATGGCACTTCGATTGGCGCAAAGGAGCAGAGCGCGTATGATATCTTCACGGTGCCACGACCAAGGCACTTCGAGGAGATGCCCCGTATCCGAAAGCAAAAGATGGTGGAGAAGACTGAAAACAAGTTGGGGATACTGCGCGCACCATAGAGCAATACGGTCGGTCTGAGGGTCGGGACGACAGCACATTGCGTCAAAAATCCAGAATGCTCGCTCCTGTTCGTGGTGTTGAAGACCGAATTCCATAGCTGCATGCAACTCGTCGTCACTTGCAGATCGTATGCTCCTCAGCGCCTCGTCCCTCTTTGCCGTGAAGATGGTTCGAAGTTGATCGTGACCGGTCCAGTCAAAGTTTTTCAGATCATTACGCTCGTAAGGAGCCGCCAAGCCTCCCATGCGACGGAGTCGATCCTCTGTTGGAACGCTGTCGTCCTGTCAGCCGAAAGAATACAGGAACGACGAACGACGAACTCTTGAAAGCGGAGGTCAAAGATCTCCTGCGCCACTCGATCGCGGTTGCTGACTACATGAATCTCAATCTCCGTGACAGGTGTGCGGTTCATTCTGCCAATTTGCTAGAGAGTACTGAGAAATGAGGTCCCTCAATCACGATGTAACACACCTTGCTGGTATAGGCATTAATCTTTCCGAGAGCAATGCTGGTTTGGATTTCATTGGCAGAGTTGAAAGGTGGGCGATTGACGTAAATCCATGTGTTGGCTTCAATCCTGTCATATAGCTGAAACCGCCCGTTGCTACAGTGGAGCAGGTACCCAGGCGTAGTCTGCTTGTCTGAGTGTGCTTGTCAATAAAACACCAGAATCAAAGTATAATCCACGCATACACGGGGACATTTTTTCTTGCGAATTGGGCATGAACGCACACACGACAACATTCTCGTCGACGGGATACCCCAGAAGCGTGGTTTGCTGTTTTTGCGTCTTCGGCTGCGTGCCGCGATACTGGTGTCTCGGTTGAACATGTGGTTGAAGTTGTGTAGGCGAATTTGGGTCATCGACGAGAACATCGTTGACCCATTCCACCTCGCCGCGGATGAATATGCCAACGCTAAATCGATCGTCGGTACGCATTATTACTAATGTTCGTCGATAATCCCTGAACGCCCTCCTCAAGTACTCAAAGAAGGCGGAAAGGCCGACCTTGTGAGAGGAATACAACTTCTGAAGGCGCAGTGCAGGGTGTCCGAGGTCTCTTGTCCGAACGATTACAGGGTTTATGATCCTAGATTGCATCAAGCTGCAACATAATAATAATAAGCTTTCATCAAGCGTAGAACATGATATATACCTGTTCCAAACTATCTTTCGATCCTCCTCGTTTAACTGCAAAGCTTGACAAATTTCATACTTCTCAGAAGTGGAAAGGGCGCCCCAGTTGAAATGCGTAAAGTACGGCCGCAAATCGACTTGGTGCTTCCGGGCCAGCTGAATGCATTTGCGGATGACTTCCACCTCGGTTAACACCAAGGTCTGATTCTGCGTGGTCACCAACACAGATATAATGGCCTCTGCATCTTCCTGCTCAACAGGTAGAGTTTCTTGTTGTTCTAGCCATTTCTGAGCAAATGAAGTCGCCTCCTCATTGAGGATATCGACGATAAATGGGTCCGTTGGAGTGGGAGGTTTCCTGAGTCTGTCCGGGATACGTATACGAGCACCATCCACGCACTGTGAATACAATGCGTTGAGCTCTTGGCACTCCTTGCTCATGGCACCTTCTTTTGAACACCGAACCCAATCGTGATGCAAGCTGGCGGCCTGTCCCATGCTGATACTGAAGATGCGATAACTGAGAAAGGAGGTATTCCAGTAGCAATAACTATCCCACCTATTATAACCAGCAAAGTGAGCGGCTAAGTCCTGTCGCGTCACAGTCAATTGTTCGCGAGTCTTTACAGGAGGGTAGGTATAAGGCTGGGAAAGCAGTCGTTAGACTCTTCCGGTATAGAGCGGCTAAATAACCGACTTCTGCGATAACCTTGGGAATCAGATCCGGATCCCAAATGACTGTAAATTTGTCCCCATCCAAGTCGCCTGAAAATGAATAAGGATCGAAGACAGTTAATCGCAACCAATTCACCTTACCTCCAGAGCTCAGTGAGGGTGCGGCATATTTCCCTGCAGCAGCGAACACCACGCAATCTACCAAATGTTCCAATTCGCGACGGTGGACCGCCCGAAGTTTCAAGCAATCACCTGTAAAGTTGCATGAATACCTTGACTGGGCAGTTCGTTCCAACATCTACCTGGATGCATGCAAGGGTTCCGATACACCAGCACATAAATGCCGTGCAATGCCCTGACCCCTCCTCGGGTCATCGTAAAGTTTGCAAAGACCTCTCCAGCCTTTAGAACACCCAACGGATCACACACACCAAATACATATCGAGACTCTTCGACCACCATACGGATCTTCTTCTTTTGGTTCTCTTTTTTGAATGCCGCAATCTCCTTGCTGATCGCGGATTTAATGCTCCTCTGTACTTGTGGGTGATCTAGTCCGTCGAGCAACACCCGCTCCGCTTCTTCGTGCTTCCCGATTGCGGAGAGCACTTCAAAAGCAGTTTCGTACGTTGTATGAGCACGTCCTAGTTTTTCGAGGTACTCATTCTGCTTGCGAAGGAACGTCTCGTTGGTAATGCCAAGAGACGAGAGAAGTGTGACGACGTCGTTGTTGAGTCGGCCATACACGAATGGCTTGCTAAACCCACCATCATCAACTACAGAGAATGTGTTATCACCGTCTGCTCCTACTTTGAACTTGCGCATGCTATGACGAAACTGGACGAGGGTCTGAGGTTTTTCCAGAGGAGGTTTGGGTGGAGGAGCCGTTTTTGCTGGTGGGATCGCAGTAT
>Ga0307513_10004424_pt1 | contig 18771 bp, 13 predicted proteins | sample 15_EM_MG_FD_202174 | JGI IMG/M metagenome (GOLD analysis project Ga0307513, IMG submission 202174) | Populus trichocarpa ectomycorrhiza microbial communities from riparian zone in the Pacific Northwest, United States - 15_EM | ecosystem: Host-associated > Plants > Roots > Unclassified | place...
CAAACGGTTAATCTGTACGTCCACCGCGCGCTCGCTCTCATTGCCCGACAGATCGGCCAAGTCTTCGCGGTCCACGGTCTCGCCGGGACGGGCGGCAAAGAAGCGCAGCAGATTGCGCTCCATTTCGGTGAGCTTGATCGTTTCGCCGTCGGCTTTCAACTCGCCGCGCGCGATATTGAAGGTGAACTTGCCGAATTTTACGTCCTGTTGCGCCGGGGTGGCGGCCGGCTCGCTGCGGCGCTTGAGGATGTTTTGCAGGCGCAAGAGCAATTCGCGCGGATCGAAGGGCTTGGGCAGATAATCGTCAACGCCCGCCTCCAGCCCGGAAATGCGGTCCTCGGCATCGGCGCGGGCGGTGAGCATCAGGATGGGAATCTGCGAATGGCTGCGCAGGTCCTTGGCGAGCGACAGTCCATCCTCGCCGGGCATCATGATGTCGAGGATGATCATGTCGAAGGCGAGATTGCGCATGCTGGAGCGGGCGCTCTCGGCATGTTCCGCCGTGGTCACGCGGTAGCCCTTATCGCGCAGGAACCGCCCCAGCAGGTCGCGGATACGCTGGTCGTCGTCGACCACGAGAATATGCGGGGCATCGTCCAATACGGCAGCCGCCGCAGTCGTGTCTTGCGTCATTTCTCCTCACCCGCGTCTTGCCCCGGCGGCGTGTTCCTCAGCATGGCGAGCTGGCTTGCATCAGGCGCCATATGCTGGAAGAACGTTGCCACCGCGACGCGCCCCTCTTGCCCCACGGCGCCAAGCGCCTTGCGCACCTTGTCCAATTGCAGCTCGGTCAGGCGCGTCGCCAGCGCCGTTCCCTTGTCGGTGGAATAGAGCCGCCGCTCGCGCCGGTCGGTCTGGCCCGAAATCTGCCGAATGTAGTTTTCTCTTACCAGCTCCCGCAGCACGCGCGCCAGACTTTGCTTCGTGATCTGCAGGATTTCCAGGAGGTCGGCGACCCGCATGCCCGGATAGCGGTCAACGAAATACAACACCCGGTGGTGGGCGCGCCCAAACCCGATCTCGGCCAGGATACGGTCCGGCTCGCCGATGAAATCGCGATAGGCCAGGAAGAGCGCCTCGATGAACCAGCGCGCATCCCCACCCGAAGGGTCATCGCCTTGCGCAGGCGGCGTTATCGGCGCCTCGGCCTTGCGCACGGCCTTGCCCGGCGTTGGCTTTATCGGTCTTGAATATATGTCAGCCATGTTGACTTATTTGCACTTGCTTGTTGCCGCGAGCAAGTCTAGCTTGCATCGGAAGCTGCATTTTTATGCTGTTTCCGTAATCTCCCCGATCCGCGGCGCCGTGAAATGAGGCAAATCCCTTCGGTCCGGGGTGTTCTCCGGCTTTTTACCGTGCCGCTTTTGACAAGCCTTCGGAGGTCCTGATGTCAGTCGAGCCCTATGATCAACGCGATGGATTTATCTGGTTCAACGGCGCAATGGTGCCGTGGCGCGAGGCCAAGATCCACGTATTGAGCCATGGGTTGCATTATGCGAGCGCCGTATTCGAGGGCGAGCGCGTCTATGACGGCGAGATCTTCAAGCTGACGGAGCATTCCCAGCGCTTGATCAATTCAGGCAAGATTCTCGGTTTCGACATTCCCTTCACCGTCGAGCAGATCGATCAGGCCTGCCGCGACGCCGTGCGCGCCAACAACCTCGTCGATGGCTATGTCCGCCCGATCGCCTGGCGCGGCTCCGAGCAGATGGGCGTTGCCGCGCAACTCACCAAGATCAACCTGGCGGTGGCCGCGTGGTATTGGGGCGCCTATTTCGACGCCGAGCAGCGGCTGAAGGGCATCCGCATGACCATGGCCGAATATTGCCGCCCCGACCCGCGCACCATCCCGTGCAAGTCGAAGGCGACCGGCCTCTACATGATCTGCACCATCGAGAAGCACCGCGCCGAGCGCCTCGGCTATGCCGACGCGCTGATGCTTGACTGGCGCGGCCAAATCGCCGAGGCGACCGGCGCGAACGTGTTCTTCGTGCGGGGCGATGAGATCCATACGCCGACGCCCGATTGCTTCCTCGACGGCATCACCCGCCGCACCGTGATCGGCCTTGCCAAGGCGCGCGGCCTGTCGGTGATCGAGCGGCCGATCATGCCGGAGGAGATGGCCAATTTCGAGCAATGCTTCCTCACCGGCAGCGCGGCCGAAGTCACGCCCGTCTCCGAGATCGGCGATTACCGCTTCACCGTCGGCGAGATCACACGGACGCTGATGGACGAATATTCGGCCTTCGTGCGCCCGGCGAAAACCGCGCCGCTCGCCGCCGCAAGCTGAGCTGGAAACTGGCGAGGCCCCGTTTGGGGCCTTGCTTTTTTGCGGCCAGAGCGGCGGACCTTAAATCGGAAGCGCCGCTCTATTCCTTTGTTTTGCCATCGGATTTATCTGAAAACCGCTTCGGTCCGATGCTCTAGCCACCGCCCTCCCATTGACCCGCGCGGATGACGCTTCTCGATGTTGCGCACCTTCACCGCCCAAGACGTGCATGCCGGCCTTAGTTATGAGCGCCTGGTCCCTGCCCTGCGCGAGGCCTTCCGCCGCAATGACGCGGAGAAACCCTTGCGCGCGGTGCATCAGGTCGTCTCCGGGGAGACGCCCGCGCATCTGCTCACCATGCCGGCCTGGCGCGAGGGCGACAGCATCGGTGTGAAGCTGGTCACGGTGTTTCCCGGCAATTCCGCGCGCGGCCTGAGCGCGGTATCGTCGGTCTACGTGTTGTTCGACGGAGCCACCGGCGTCCCGCGCGCCATCATCGACGGCGAGGCGCTCACCAACCGGCGCACCGCCGCCGCCTCCGCTTTGGCCTCGACCTATCTCTCCCGCCCCGATGCCGCGACGCTCCTGGTCGTGGGCACCGGCAATCTGGCCCGGCATCTGGCCCTGGCTCATGCCGCCGTTCGGCCGATCGCGTCGGTGCTGGTCTGGGGCCGCAATGCCGAGCGCGCTGGAGGGATGAGCGCGCAATTGCGTGGCAAAGGGCTCAATGCCGAGCCGGTGGGCGATCTCGCAGCCGCCACGGCCAGGGCCGATATCGTAAGCTGCGCCACCACCTCCAGGCACCCGCTCGTGCGCGGCGCCGATATCCGCCCCGGCACGCATGTCGACCTGGTCGGCGCGTTCACGCCGGACATGCGAGAGACGGACGATGCGGCGGTGCTGCGCGCCTCGGTGTTCGTCGACACCTATGCGGGGGCATTCGCGGAGGCCGGCGACCTCCTCCAGGCGGTTCGCGCCGGCTGGTCGACGAGCCTCACGCGCGCCGACCTGCATGAACTCGCCGCCAGCCTGAAGCCCGGCCGGCAAAGCCCCGATGAGATCACGCTGTTCAAGTCGGTCGGCACCGCGCTTGAGGATCTGGCGGCGGCGACGCTCCTGCTCGACGCATCGCAGCCCGCGCCCGGCAAAACGGCTCCGGCGGAATAACCCCAATCGGCCTGTTGCGTCCGGCTTCCTCGCCGCCAGCTTTTGGAAACTCTGCTTCGTGCAGCCAAACAGGGCGTGGCTTCCGTCCGGGGGCCGATGGAATCCATGCATCTTCGCGAGTGCTAGTGCATCGGACCGAAAAGTGCGAAGCGGTTTTCGGATAAATCCGATGCACAAACAAAAAGCTAGAGCAGCATCTCCGCGTTCGATTAAAAGTCCGCCGCTCTAACGCCAAAAGTCAGACAGAAACCGTAGCAGCTGTCCCCTGCCCTGCCCCTGGCTTGCCCGCTGCTGCCAATCCGCCCATGCGCGCGGTGTTCCTGTGGCCGCTCCGCCGCCGCCGCTCATTGCGACGGCCGTTTGAGCGGGGCAGATGCAAGGCCCGCGCGCCCGTCGCAAGGGGCGGCCCCGGAATGCTCAGGCTGCCTTGACGCCGCCAAGGAATGCATTCACCTCGCGGCGCAGTTCCTCCGAATGGCGGCCAAGTTGCTGGGCGGCGCCAAGGACGTTGCCGGCGGCGCTGTCGGTCTCCCCGGCGCTGCGCTTCACCTCAAAAACGCTGCTCGACACCAGGCCGGTGCCTTTGGCTGCCTCATGCACATTGCGCGCAATCTCAGTGGTCACCGCGCCCTGCTGTTCCATGGCGGCGGCGATTGTAATGGCGATCGCATCCATTTCCGAGATGGTCGAGCCCACCGCCTGGATCGCCGACACCGCTTCCTGCGTGGACGCTTGGATGGCGGCGATCTGCGCGGCGATTTCCTCGGTGGCCTTGGTGGTCTGCTCGGCGAGCGTCTTGACCTCGCTGGCGACGACGGCAAAGCCCTTGCCTGCCTCGCCCGCACGGGCCGCCTCGATGGTGGCGTTCAGCGCCAGCAGGTTGGTTTGCGAGGCCACGCCATTGATCAGCGAAACCACCTCGCCGATGCGGTCGGCGCCGCCCGACAGCGCCTGGACGATCCGGTCGGTCTTGTGCGCATCGGCGACGGCGCGGGTGGCGATCCGCGACGATTGCTTCACCTGCTGGGCGATGTCGCGGATGGAGGCCGACACCTCCTCCGTGGCGGCAGCGACGGCCTGCACGTTGGCCGAGGTCTGCTCGGCGGTGCTGGCAAGGTGCAGCGACTGGACATTGGTCTGCTCGGCAACACCCGTCATGGCGCGGGCGGTCGCCTCCATCGTCGAACTGGCCGTGGAGAGCGCGCCGGTCAGCGTGCCGACATTTTGCTCGAAGGATTGGGTCAGCGTCTCGATCCGGCGGGCGCGCTCTTCTTTGGCCCGGTGTTCCTCAAGAGCGCGGGCATCGGCATCGCGCTTTTCGATCAGCGCCTCCTTGAACACCTCGACCGTGCGGGCCATCGCCCCGATTTCGTCTCTGCGCTCCGCGGCCGGAATATCCACCGTGGTGTCGCCATCGGCGAGGCGCCTCATCACGCCCGTCAGGTTCCGCACAGGCCCAACGAGCCCGCGAGCGAGGAAATACGCGACGATGCCGAGGATTGCCAGCAGCCCCAAAGCCAACGCCGCCGCCTGCTGGATGCGGGTCCAGAATGTTTGGTCGACATCATCGATGTAAAGCCCCGTGCCGACAACCCATCCCCAGGGCTCGAACATCTGCGCATAGCCCAGCTTGGCGGCTGGCACGGTGCTGCCGGCGCGCGGAAGGTTGTAGCTCTGAAAGCCCCCACCGGCCTTGGCATTGTTAATATGCTTGCGCACCGTGTAGTTGCCCTGGTCGTCCTTGTAGTCCCAGCGGAGCTTCCCCACGAATTCGGGCCGTGCATGAACGATGGTCAGGCCGTCCGTCAGGTAAACGAAGAAATAGTCGTTCTCGCCGAAGCGGATTGAGCCAAGCGCCTTTTTCGCGCGCTCCTGGGCATCGGCGAGGGGCAGTTCGCCTTTCTTCACCTGATCGTCCAGACGTGTCAGAATCGACAAAGCGGATTGAGTTTGCAGCACGACCGCCCTCTGGCGCTCCTCGAACAGCGTGGCGCGCAGCGTTATGAGCTGACCAGCAATAGCCGCAAGGCTGATGACGGCGGCCAGGGCGACCAAAAGGCCGAGACGGCGAGAAATCGTGAGCGACATAGACAATCCCAAGCTCGCAGCGGAGCGCGCGTGGATGACTTCTCCCACTGCGTCCGCGCACTGAGTTCTGCGCTTCACATTGAGGCGACATTGGTAAAACGCATTGTTACCCGAGGAAGGCTACGGAAGGCCTAAGCAGGAGGCGCAATTTTTAAACCAGCGTCAATATATGCTGCGGGGATGGTCACCGCCGCCTTGGCGTCGATCGCTCGCTGGCATGCATCGGACCATGCGCACAGCAGGCGAGGCGGGAAATCGCCGCGCGGATGCGCTGGGCCGAATAACGGCCTTCCACGACAATACGTGAATCGATTTGTTGGCGATCAAGGCGAGGCCGCAAGATCGCAACCAGAAGTCTGTGTTCGCATCCATGCACGGGGCCGCTCACGCCATTCGCGCCAGGATAGCACCGGCTGTCATAGCAGACCGTCCAGAACACATCAGGGATGTCAAGATCATGCGCCATCCGCGCGTCTTGCAAACAAAAAGGACCGGCCGCTCACCGCAACCGATCCTTCGTTTATCACATTTGCCGCCCTAAGCAGTGCTGCTCCGGCTCACCGCCCAGAACCTGCCCGCGCTGACCGCCTTCACGTCATCGCTCGCGAGAAGCGAACGCCGCTTTCCGCAAGGTCGCGCTTACGACAGCGGCACCTTCGGCACGAGGCTGGAGACCTTCTTTTCGCCTCCGCCTCCACCGCCGCCCTCGTCGGGGCCGTCATCGTCGGGCTTCTTCAGCCGGCGGGACGAACTGCCACCCGGCTTGCCGCGCTTGGCTGGGGCGGTCTTGACAGCCACCTCTTCCACCTCGGCGACCTCTTCCTCGTCCTCCGGCTCGGCCTCGGGGTCGAGCGGCGCCTTCTTGCCCTGCGCCTCGACGATCTGGAAGCCGAGAACGGTCTTGCCGTCCTCCTTCGTCTCGACGATCACGCGGACGGTGCCGCCGCCCTCCAGCTTACCGAACAGCAGCTCTTCGGCGAGCGGCTGCTTGATGCTGTCCTGGATAACGCGGGCCATCGGCCGGGCGCCGAAGCTCTCGTCATAGCCGTGCTCGATCAGCCAGGCGCTTGCTTCCTCACTGAGCTCGATCGTGACGTTACGGTCAGCGAGCTGGGCTTCCAGTTGGAAGACGAACTTCTCGACGACCTTGGCGATCACGTCGCGCGGCAGGTTCTGGAAGGCGATGGTGGCGTCCAGACGGTTGCGGAATTCCGGCGTGAACAGGCGCTTGATGGCCTCCTGGTCGTCGCCTTCCCGCTTGGTCCGGTTGAAGCCGATCGCGGCCTTGGCGAGGTCGGCGGCGCCCGCATTCGTCGTCATGATGAGGATGACGTTGCGGAAGTCCACCTGCTTGCCGTTATGGTCGGTCAGCTTGCCGTGGTCCATCACCTGGAGCAGCACGTTGAACAGATCCGGATGCGCCTTCTCGATCTCGTCGAGCAGCAGCACGCAATGCGGATGCTGGTCGATGCCATCGGTGAGCAAGCCGCCCTGGTCGAAGCCGACATAGCCCGGAGGCGCGCCGATCAGCCGCGAGACGGTGTGCCGCTCCATATATTCCGACATGTCGAAGCGCAGCAGCTCCACGCCGAGCAGTTTGGCGAGTTGCTTGGCCACTTCGGTCTTGCCGACGCCGGTCGGGCCGGAGAACAGATAGCAGCCGATGGGCTTCTCCGGCTCGCGCAAGCCCGCACGGGCCAGCTTGATCGCCGAGGACAGCGCGGTGATCGCCTGATTTTGGCCGAACACCACCCGCTTGAGGTCGGTTTCCAGATTGCGCAACAGCTCGCTGTCGGACTTCGACACGCTCTTGGGGGGAATCCGCGCCATGGTCGCCACGGTCGATTCCACCTCGCGCAGGCCGATGACCTTCTTGCGCCGCGAGGTCGGCAGCAGCATCTGCGAGGCGCCGGTCTCGTCGATCACGTCGATGGCCTTGTCTGGCAGCTTGCGGTCGTGGATGTATTTCGCCGACAGCTCCACCGCCGCCTTGATCGCCTGCTGGGTGTAGCGGACCTTGTGGAAGTCCTCGAAATAGGGCTTGAGGCCCTTAAGGATCTCCACCGCATCCGGAACGGTCGGCTCGGCGACGTCGATCTTCTGGAAGCGCCGGACAAGCGCCCGGTCCTTCTCGAAGTGCTGGCGATATTCCTTATAGGTGGTCGAACCGATGCAGCGCAGCGTGCCCGATTGCAGGGCAGGCTTGAGCAGGTTCGAGGCATCCATCGCACCGCCCGAGGTCGCGCCCGCGCCGATCACCGTGTGGATCTCGTCGATGAACATGATCGCGCCCGGATAGGCCTCGATCTCGCGCATCACCGCTTTCAGCCGCTCCTCGAAATCGCCGCGATAGCGGGTTCCCGCGAGCAGCGCGCCCATGTCGAGCTGGAAGATCGTGGCATTGGCCAGCACATCAGGCACCTCGCCGCGCACGACCTTGCGCGCCAGGCCTTCCGCGATGGCGGTCTTGCCGACGCCCGGATCGCCGACGAATAGCGGGTTGTTCTTCTGCCGCCGGCAGAGAACCTGGATGGTGCGGTCGATCTCCTTGCCGCGCCCGATCAGCGGGTCGATACGGCCATCGCGCGCCTTGTCGTTGAGATTGACGCAATATACTTCGAGCGCGTCGCCGGCTCGCTTTTTCTCATCGCCCGATTCCACCGTTGCGGCGTCCTCATCCACTCCGCGGACCACGCGCGGCTCGGACATTCCGGGACGCTTGGCGATACCGTGGGATATATAGTTGACCGCGTCAAACCGCGTCATTTCCTGTTCCTGCAGGAAATATGCCGCATGACTCTCACGCTCGGCGAAGATCGCCACGAGGACATTGGCCCCCGTCACCTCCTCGCGTCCGGAGGACTGTACGTGGACGACCGCGCGATGGATGACGCGCTGGAAGCCGGCCGTCGGCTGCGCTTCCGCCTGTTGTTGGTCCACCACCAGATTGTCGAGGTCGTTGTCGAGGTAGTCGATCAGCTTGCCGCGCAACAGGTCGATATCGACATTGCACGCCCGCATGACCGCCGCCGCGTCGCGATCGTCGACCAGCGAGAGCAGGAGGTGTTCCAGGGTTGCGTATTCATGGCTGCGCTCGTTCGCATATTCGAGCGCGCGATGAAGGCTTTCTTCCAAGTGGGACGAAAACGAGGGCACGGTGCGTCCTACTCCTTCTCCATAGTGCATTGCAGAGGATGCTGATGCTGGCGCGCGAAATTCATCACTTGCGCCACCTTGGTCTCGGCAACTTCGTAAGTATATACGCCACAGATGCCGACCCCCTTCTGATGGACATGCCACATGATACGGTTGGCTTCCTCAGTCGGCTTGTTGAAAAAACGTTCCAAGACGTAAACGACGAAGTCCATCGGCGTGTAATCGTCGTTAAGAAGTAGAACCTTATAAAGACTTGGTTTTTTGGTTTTCGGTTCGGGCTTGGTGACGATGCCGCCGCGGACATCCTCATCGGATTGGCGGCCGTTCTTGGCCATAACGATCTTCGTCATGCCAGCGGTGCCCCATGATCCGATTTTCGCCCTCTCCTCAAACCCGTGTCGATCCCTAACCATGACGGTGATGCCAAAACTGAAAGTATGTCTTTGCCCCTAACCAGAGTAGGATCGGCGGCCGCGACTTTCAATCCTTGGCCCCCAATGCCCAACGCCTTCGACCATAACACGCCTGCGAGCGTCGGCAACACGCTCGCAACCTGTTATCCGCGCCGCCCCCTCAAACATGCTACGCCCACAAAACGATGCTAGTCCATCTTCGTCAAAAAAGGCTGAGGCGATCGCGCACGAAACGGTACGCCGCAGTTGAGATTAGCGTTACGAATGGGCATTCCTGTGATGGGGACGCCTGCGTTACGCGAAAACGCGCTTTCTTCCTCGCTTCGCCGCGCAACAGTTTTTGCTAGCTCACGAAAAAGAGGCCGAAAAATTTCCGCAATGCTACGCTAATGATTCTGCGGGTAGCCTCGCGTGAATTCCAACGAGGAGGAGGCTGGTCTTGTGTCCATGAAAATATGACGGCGCGGCGCTTTTTCAAGTCTGCGCGGATGCGACGTAAGATTTTGCTGCTACCGCGCGTTAGTTTTTTGATAAGGCTGTAGGCCTAACCTTAGGCACCCAATTGGATTTGTCCCTCCGGGGCTGGGGTTTCATGATCCTCTTTGCGGACCTGTTCATGCGACGCATTTATCGACTAAGGCCGGGCGCGCGACTTTCCGGCGGGCAAGTGGCATTGGCGGCTTTGGCGCTGTTATGCGCGGCGCTGCTATCCCAGCCCGCCATGGCGGGCAGACACCGCAAGCGCGTGTTCTACGCACCGCCGCAATCCGCGATGGTGGTCGATGGCTATAGCGGCAAGGTCCTCTATCAGAACAACCCCGACGAGCTGCGTTTTCCCGCCTCCGTCACCAAGGTGATGACCCTTTATCTGCTGTTCGAGCGGCTGAAGGAGGGGCGCATCAAGATGGATACCCAGCTTAAGGTGACGGCTTTCGCGGCCGGTCAGGCGCCCTCCAAGCTTGGACTGGAGCCGGGCTCCACCATCGCGGTGAAGGATGCGATCTACGCGCTGGTGACGAAATCGGCCAATGACTGCGCCGTGGTGGTCGCCGAAAACCTGTCCGGCTCGGAGGACGCGTTCGCCCGCGCTATGACCACCAAGGCCCGCTCGCTCGGCATGACCAAGACCACCTTCGTCAATGCCTCGGGGCTGCCCAACAGCGAACAGCGCACCACCGCACGCGACCTGATCACGCTGGGCCGGCACGTCCTGGCCGACTTCCCCGAGCAGGCCAGTGTCTTCAGCACCCGTGTCTTTACCTATAACGGCGAGAGCCACCGCAACCATAACGGCCTGCTGTTCAGCTATCGCGGCATGGAAGGCCTGAAAACAGGCTTCACCCAGGCCTCCGGCTTCAACCTGCTGACCTCGGTGCGCCGCGACAATAAACACATTCTCGGCGTCGTCCTCGGCGGGCGATCGGCGGTGGAGCGCAATTCGCGGATGCGCAACCTGCTCGATGCCGGCCTCCCGCAGGCGGTGGACGGCTCCAAGCTGCTCGTCGCCAAGAATGCCCCGAACAATGCCCCGCGTCCCACCGCGCCTGCCCTCGCGCCCGCCCCCGAAGCCGATATCGACATGGATATTGCCGCTGGCGAGGATGCCATGGGCATACCCGAGCCGAACCCCGCCTTTCACGCCAGCACCTCGGAAAAGACCATCACCGTGGCGATAGCCGCGATGCTCGAACTCGACCGTCAGCATCAGAGCGATGCCTCGCAGGCCACCCTGGCCTCAGCCACGGCCCTGGCAGGGCCGGATGCCGGCGCAGCGGTGGCCGCCGCCTCGACCGAGGTCGCCACCAAGGAGGAGCTTGTCTCCGCCGCCGAGGAAATGAGCGACGAAGGCCAAGGCAGGCCCGAAGAAGGCGAAGGCAAGGCGGAAGAAGGCGACACCGCCGCCAATACCGCGCCTCCCCCGCCCCTCGTACCCGGCCCCTATCACATCCAGGTCGGTTCCTATGCCAGCGAACTGGGCGCGAAAAGCTGGCTGGAGAAGGTGGCGGGCAAGGCCAAGACCGTCGTCACCGGACATGGCGAGCTGACCGTGCAGGGCGAAGTGGCTGGACAGGCCCGCTATCGCGCGCGCTTTGGCCAGTTCAACGAACAGCAGGCCAAAAGCGCCTGCGGCAAGCTGAAGGCGCTATCCATCGACTGCATGGTGGTGCGCGTCGAATAGACACCGCGCAGCCACGTGTCACGACCGCTGTCCGCCTGATGGGCGGGTCGCGGCGCGGACACAGGCCAGCGAGGAAGCCAGAGCGGCCACCGAACTGTGGTGCGCCCACCTGAAGTGATCCCGCTCTCGCCGCAGCTTCCCATCCAATGATGGCCGGTCGACGCATCGCCGCTGACGGGCGCATTTGTCTCCGAGCAGGCGTCCGTGCCTTACAGAGGCCGATCCTCATCATTAACGATAGAATTATTCGATAGCACCGTTCTGGAAAGCAGATAGCTCTATCGGCCCACCGCGCGAGACGAGCTTTGCCGGCCATGCGCCGGCATCGACCGCGCCGGAGATGACATTCGACAGCAACGCCTTAACCTCGACGAAGGCATGGGTATGCGGACGGTTCGCGAGCGACACGATATGCAGGGCTCGCGTCAATGTCGGTTGCACGATGCGCCGTGCATGCAGGAGCCCTTCGGCGAGATCGGCCGCAACGGTCGTGCGCGCGAGGATGCTGCATCCGAGCCCTCCTTGGAGTGCTTTGCGCAAGGCACTCAGGGAGGCGATCTCCAACGCCGGGCTGGGTGTGATTTGGTTGCGCAGAATCTGCGCATGGATAATGGCGCGTGAACCTGGCGGAGCATTCAGTCCAACGATGGAGCCTTCGGGTATATCGGCGAACGCGATCGGTTGCGAGGATCGACCGATAATATCGGGGCACCCCACCAGATAGAGCTCTTCATCGAGGATGGCCTGACTGGCCAGCCGCGGGTCTTTGGGCGGGTTATACATCGCTGTGAGGCAAATTTCGCCCAGGAACACGCGCTCCAGAAGGTTCGGGCTCATGCCCTCGATCACGGTCAGATGGACTTTGGGGCAACTTTTCCGGACCGCCAGCATGAGTTGGAGCGAAATTGCCTCGACCGCCGTGGGGCAGAGGCCGACCGACACCGGACCGGACGCCACCTCGCTGAAGGTTTTTACATCGGTTTCAGCCTTGTCGAGCGCCGCCAATATAGCGCTGGCATGCTCGTAGAGCCTTCGCCCGGCTCCGGTCAAAGCAACCCCACGCGCCTGTCGCTCCAGGAGCTTGACGCCGAGTTCCGCCTCCAGTTCCACGATATGATGGCTTAGCGCCGACTGCGCCACGTTGAGTGTCGCGGCAGCCCGCGATACGGCTCCCGCATCAGCGATAGCGATGAAATATCGCAGCTTTCGTGTTCCGAGCGTCATTCCTGAGCCAGCGAAAAATCAGATCGATTGGTTCTCAAACTTATATTTGTTCGAAAGCAGACCGCAAGCCAACCTTACCGCGCCTGCCTCCAAGGCGATCGCCTACTGCCTTGCCGAAAGATGTTGTCGTCCCAACCAGCAGTCATGAACCGCAGATAATGCGTTGGCGCTTGGAACTGCGAGCGTCGTCGTTGCGCAGACGAGGCGTGCTTTTGCTGACGCGACGATTGCCGTCGTGAAGGGAACTGTCTTCTGTTCGGCGCTACTAAGCAGGTAAGTCGGTAAACCAACGAATGGCCGGTTTCGAGTCCTTGGTTGGCATATCATTTTTCGCGAAAACGGGAAGACCACTTTCTCACGGGTGATGCTTGGTGACGTTAATCCCAAGGCGAGGAAATCAATGAAAATCTATCTCATTTCGCTAGCCGTAGGACTGCTCGTCGGCGTCATCTATGGCCTGCTCGAAGTGCGCTCTCCTGCGCCTCCTGTGGTGGCGCTCGTCGGCCTGCTGGGCATTCTGATCGGCGAGCAGGTCGTGCCGCTGACGAAAAAGTGGATCGCGGGCGAGCGCATCACAGCGGCCTGGCTGCACAGCGAGTGCAAGCCGCATATTTTCGGCGAACTGCCCGGGCGCAGAATCGCGTCACGAAGCGATGAATTGACAAGGAATTAGCAGAATGTCTTTCACCCGCAGACAAGTTACGACCGGGGCTTCGACGCTTGTCCTTGCCACACTCGCCGGCTCCCAGTCGCACGCCCAGACACCGCAAGCTCAAGGCACCGTCATGACAGGCAATGCAAATACAGCCGATGTGATCCTGGTGAATGGCCGCTTCGCCACTCTCGATCCGGCCAACCCCGACCCGCAGGCCGTCGCGATCACTGGCGGCCGGTTCGCCGGCGTCGGCACCGAGCAGGAGATGCGCGCTCTCGCCGACCCAAACACGCAGGTCATCGACCTGAAGGGCCGGCGTGCGATCCCCGGCCTGATCGACAGCCATATGCACATCATCCGCGGCGGGCTGAATTACAATATGGAGCTGCGCTGGGACGGCGTGCGTTCGCTCGCCGACGCCATGCGCATGCTGCGCGAACAGGTCGCCCGCACGCCCGCGCCGCAATGGGTGCGCGTGGTCGGCGGCTTCACCGAGCATCAGTTCGCGGAAAAGCGCCTGCCCACCATCGAGGAGCTGAACGCCGCCGCACCTGATACGCCGGTCTTCATCCTGCATCTCTATGACCGGGCTCTGCTGAACGCCGCAGCCCTTCGCGTCGTCGGTTATACCAAGGACACCCCGAACCCGCCCGGCGGCGAGATCGTCCATGACGCGGCTGGCAATCCGACGGGGCTCCTGCTTGCCCGGCCGAATGCCACCATCCTCTATGCGACGCTCGCGAAAGGCCCCAAGCTGCCGCCGGACTATCAGAAAAACTCCACCCGCCATTTCATGCGCGAGGTGAACCGGCTAGGCGTGACCGGCGTGATCGATGCCGGCGGCGGCTTCCAGAACTACCCCGAGGATTACAAGATTGTCGAGGAGCTGCATGCCGATGGCCATCTGACCGTCCGCATCGCCTACAACCTCTTCACCCAAAAGCCGAAGCAAGAGCTGAGCGACTTCCAGAGCTGGTCGAAACAGGTCAAGCCCGGTCAGGGCGACGACCTCTACCGCCACAATGGCGCGGGCGAGATGCTGGTCTACAGCGCGGCCGATTTCGAGGATTTCCGTGTCGAGCGCCCGGAGATGCCGCCGAATATGGAGACGGACCTGGAGCCGGTCATACGCCTGCTCGCCGAGAACCGCTGGCCATGGCGCCTGCACGCGACCTATAATGAGACCATCTCCCGCGCGCTGGACGTCTATGAGAAGGTCAACAGGGATGTCCCGTTCACGGGGCTGAACTGGCTGTTCGACCATTGCGAGACCATCACGGACCGTAATATCGACCGCATCGCGGCGCTGGGCGGCGGCATCGCCGTGCAGCACCGCATGGCCTATCAGGGCGAGTATTTCGTCGAGCGCTATGGTGCGGTGGCGGCCGAACATACACCGCCGATCCGGCGCATGCTGGAAGCCGGCGTCACCGTGGGCGCGGGCACCGATGCCACGCGCGTCGCCTCGTATAATCCGTGGGTGTCGCTGTCCTGGCTGGTCACCGGCAAGACCGTGGGCGGCCTGACGCTCTACCCCACAGCAAACCGCCTCGATCGCGAGACCGCGCTGAAGCTGTGGACGCAATCCAACGCCTGGTTCTCCACCGAGACCGGCAAGAAGGGTCAGATCAAAGTGGGCCAACTCGCCGATCTGGCCGTGCTGTCCGACGACTATTTCTCCGTCGCGGAAGACCGCATCCAGGACATCACCTCGGTGCTGACGCTGCTCGGCGGCAAGCCGGTGCATGGCGATGGCGATCTTGCCAATCTCGCCCCGCCGCTCCCCGCGCCGATGCCCGACTGGTCGCCGGTTGCGAGCTATGGCGGCTATCAGAAGCGCGCGGATGCCGGGGGGCGGCCAGGCCATGCGCTCGCCATGGCGGCGGCGTGCGGTTGCGACAGCGCCTGCGGTGTCCACGGCCATAGCCATGCGTCAGCCTGGGGCTCGGATGCGCCGGCCTATGACGTGCGGTCGTTCTGGGGCGCGTTCGGCTGCTCCTGCTGGGCGGTGTGACCATGAACGCGCTGAAAGCCATCGCCGCCCCGGTTATCACGCCTGTCTTCGTGCGCTGGATCGCCATGCTCGGCCTTTGCGCCGCCTATCTCCAGGGCGGCGTCAACAAGGCAACCGACTGGGGCGCTGCCATCGGCGAAATGAACCATTTCGGCCTCGTGCCGGCTGCGCCCTTGGCCGCCCTCGTCATCATCCTGGAGCTGGGCGCCTCGCTGATGATCCTGACCGGCTTCTATCGCTGGCTCGGCGCGCTGGCGCTCGCCGGCTTCACGCTGATGGCCACGTTCATCGCCAACCGCTATTGGGAGCTGGTGATGCCAGAACGCTTCATGGTGGCCAACGGCTTCTATGAGCATCTCGGGTTGGTTGGTGGGTTTCTGCTCATTGCCTGGTACGATCTACAGGAGGATGAGCGCTAGCACACCAACACACACTTCGTTCATGCGTCGATGCACTAAGCAGGCGTTCCCGGCTTCGCCACGAATGCCTGCTTAGCTTATTGTTATGCATCGATTTTACCAAACTCCGGCTATCGCCTCTGTTTGGATCGATGCACTAAGCAGACATTCCTGGCTTCGCCAACGAATGCCTGCTTATATTTCTTTGTTTTCGCGGCGCTTTTTCCCAAAACCGGGAAGACCACTCTTGGGAACTCCGCTTAGAGAGGGCCAACGGCGATGAGCATTCCAGCAGGCCCGACCGCAGGCGCGGTCAAGCCGGCCGCAGCATCTGGCAGTTTCGCGCCGCTGCGCCAGAAGGTGTTCGCCGTTCTGTGGGCCGCGACCGTCCTCGGCAATGTCGGCAGCTTCATGCGCGACGTGGCCAATTCCTGGTTGATCACCGACCTTTCCGCCTCGCCGACCGCCGTCGCCGCCATCCAGGCCGCCGCAACCCTGCCGGTGTTCCTGCTGGCGATCCCGGCGGGCGTGCTTTCCGACATTCTCGACCGGCGCAAATTCCTGATCTTCATCCAGGTGCTGCTGGCTGCCACCAGCGCGGCGCTGATGGTGCTCTCGGCAAGCGGTCTCCTCACCATCAGCTCGCTGGTCGCGCTGACCCTGCTCGGCGGCATCGGCGCGGCGCTGATGGCCCCGACATGGCAGTCCATCGTCCCTGATCTGGTGCCGCGCGGCGACCTGAGAAGCGCGGTGGCGCTGAACTCGCTCGGCATCAATATCTCGCGCTCGATCGGACCGGCGCTCGGCGGCCTGCTGCTGGCCGCCGTGGGTGCCGCGATCACCTATGCCGCCAACGTTGCCACCTATCTGTTCGTCATCGCCGTGCTCGTCTGGTGGAAGCCGCCGGTGCGCCCGCAGGATGATCTGGCCGAGCGGACCGTCGGCGCATTCCGCGCGGGCTTCCGCTATGCCCGCGCAAGCCGACCGCTGCACCGTGTGCTGTTGCGCGCGCTGATCTTCTTCGCTTTCGCCAGTGCCGCCTGGGCGCTGCTGCCGCTGGTCGCGCGGCATCTCCTCGGCGGCGATGCCGGGTTCTACGGCCTGCTGCTCAGCGCGGTCGGGGCGGGCGCCATCGTTGGGGCGCTGCTGCTGCCGCGCATGCGCCTCCGGCTCGACACGGACGGCCTGATGCTGGCCGCCGCCATCGGCACCGCCGTGGTGATGGCCGCTATCGCGTTCGCCCCGCCGCAATGGCTGGCGGTGGCGCTGCTGCTCGTGCTCGGCGTCGCCTGGATCATCGCGCTGACCACGCTGAACAGCACCGCCCAGGCGATCCTGCCGAACTGGGTGCGCGGTCGCGGGCTTGCCGTTTATCTCACCATCTTCAACGGCGCGCTGACCGGCGGCAGCCTCGCCTGGGGCCTTGTCGCGGAGCGCTTAGGGGAGAGCACCGCGCTGCTGATCAGCGCCGCCGGGCTGCTCATTGTCAGCCTGGCGCTCTACCGGGTGAAGCTACCGTCCGGCGAGGCCGATCTGGTACCTTCCAACCACTGGCCCGAGCCGCTGACGGCGGCGCCGGTCGAGCACGATCGCGGCCCGGTGATGATCCTCATCGAATACCGCATCCGGCCGGAGAACCGCGCCGGCTTCCTCGACGCGATTACCTCCCTGTCCGAGACGCGCCGCCGCGACGGCGCCTATGCCTGGGGCGTGACGGAAGATGCCGCCGACCCCGAGCGCATCGTCGAGTGGTTCATGGTCGAGTCCTGGGCCGAGCATCTGCGCCAGCATAAGCGCGTCTCCCGCGCCGACGCCGATCTCCAACGCGAGGTGATGCGCTTCCATGTCGGCCCCGAGGCGCCCCGCGTTCAGCATCTGCTCGGCCTGCCGAAACCGGCAAGCTTGCCCTGACGGGAGCTTCAATAACGAACGCCATCCCGTGGAGCCGGCCTCTGTATCGGGCGTCGTGCCATGCGATGTCTCCTCCGTGCATCTCCACGGCCCGAAACATGAAGTATCCGCGAATTGCTGCCAACCCATTCACGCCGCAAGCGCTGGGCGAAATCCTTCCTTCGCTGCATTCACCGAGGCTGGCTTGAAACCTGCCGCTCTGGTGATTTTTATCTGGCATCCAGGCAATTGAGCCGAACTGTCAACTCGCAATGATCACCTGTTAATCGCGCGCCGACTGGTTCTGCTGGCATCGGGGGATCCCATTCATGCGTTCGTGATCCAACCGGCCATGGAAGCGTGTCATTTGCCGTTCAAGAAGGACGTGTTTCATTCACATAAGATCAGCGCGATCTCCCGGTATGAAAGGAAGCAGAATGAAATTCAGGCCCATCGCGTCCCTCGCGATTCTCGCGTCGACGCTGTTTTGCGCCGTTGCGGCCAGCGCTGCCCCGCGCGGCGATGCCGATGGTGACGGCAAGCTTTCGCTCACCGAGTCTCAAGCCCAGACGCGCACCCGCATGATGCGGGCCGATACGAATGGCGATGGCAAGCTCTCGCTTGAGGAGTGGCTGGCGCGACCCGCGGCGGCCAAGGCAAAGGGCGATCCCTCCGCGCAGTTCAAGCGGCGCGACACCAATGGTGACGGTTTCCTCGATGCTGCGGAGATTGATTTGCAGGCCAAACAGCGCTTTGAAATTATCGACGCCAACCATGATGGCACGATTTCAGACGAGGAATGGGCGGCGCGCCCCAAAAATGCGGCCGCGAACAATGCAGATGGCGTGCCCGCGGACGAGGAACCGTCCGTCGAAAAATCGGCGGCCAAGCACTGACCAGACCGTAGCGGAGGGATTATCGCGCGCCCACCGCCAAATGAGCAAAGATTTGCCGTTGCCCGGTCCGCAATGGCAAATCAACGTAATTTCGGCCGATGGCAGATGGCGCCAAAAGCAGGGTACAATGGCGTAGCCCGACGATATTCCGCTAGGTGCAACCACGGCATTGCCTTCGCCTGTCTTGGGGCTTGGGTCGTCGCGTTGAGGGCAAGCAGATTGGTTGCGCAGCCACACCGTTCCACTTGCCCGGCGAGGCGGAACTCTGATCGCCCCGAGCACTTTCGAATTACATCCGGGGCCGACAATGGCTGGTTTGCGTTGCGCCGCGTCCCGTTCTCACGCATGAAAGTCAGCGGGCGGGCCGCTCGGGAATCGCTTGCACCGTCGTTCAAGAGGCTTGGCAGTATGCGCAATATGTT
>Ga0307513_10004426_pt1 | contig 18767 bp, 10 predicted proteins | sample 15_EM_MG_FD_202174 | JGI IMG/M metagenome (GOLD analysis project Ga0307513, IMG submission 202174) | Populus trichocarpa ectomycorrhiza microbial communities from riparian zone in the Pacific Northwest, United States - 15_EM | ecosystem: Host-associated > Plants > Roots > Unclassified | place...
CGACTCATACCCCAGTATGAGTCGCATATCCGCGTAACCAAGGAAACAATACAATTTGTCGTAAACCTTACAAAGGAAATCCCTCATAGCAACCGTGTAACAAAAGAAAGAACACCAAAGTTATCCTAGCACGTATCTCATCAGGGAACCGTGAGAAGTAGCCAGACAGGTAAGCAAGCAGACACGCTAGCAAGCAAGTACACGAGTAAGAAAATAAATAAATAAGTAAGCAGACAAACAAGTAAGCAGAAGAACAAGCAAGCAGAAGAACAAGTAAGCAGACAAGCAAGCAAGCAAGCCAGCAGATGGGGCAGCAAACAAGGAAGCAGTTAGATAAGTAAACAAGTACAGTTACACTATGCTATTCCAGACAGCCAAAATCCAAGGAACCTGTCTGAGGCACCAAATTATTTGGGACAGTGAGTTAGGCATTGGTGTAAAAAAATCCAGAATTAGGAGAATTTCGTCAGGGAAAGCAGGGAATCTGCAAGGGTAGGGTTCAGAACAGTGAGCTATAACTGTATATATTAAAGCAGTCAGACAGTGAAGTAAGCGAACAAACAAGCAAGTGGGTAAGGAATAAATCAATCAATTTCCTATATTGCAAGGTAAGTGTTTCAGATTACAACCCCTTTTTAGTCATTATAGAAATGAATATTGCAATTTGGATAACGGGTTGACTAATGAAAGTATGGAAATGCGAGTCTGTGTATCACTTACCATAAGATTTACTAATTGTGTATAGATTGTGAACAACTTATCCAATTGGAAGAATGAGCGGTTACAATCTTGTATATCCTTCTTGGGTAGCAACAAGATTATGAATTTATTCTGGGACTGAGGCAGTATAACAGGCAATTGTCTTAGATATAAGCATATTACATTTTTCTAAAATTGTGCTAAGTAACTCAGAAAATGTCATAAGTCGTAGATTTTGATAAGTAATATTCCACTTTATCCTTTTTCATACCTTCTTAGTTGGAAACATATCAGGAGAGCTGGTAGGCCATGGAAAGCCATACTAACTAATTCCAAGTCTGGTAAGTTCTTCTCATGTTTTAATTGCAGTATAGGCCAATACTCCATCCTGTTGAAAGTATATATAAACTGAATAACTTTCCTATGGACAAAGTTGTTGCTACTAGGGAAATAGAACAGGATATATAATATGATTCAGATATGTGATTGAGTTGATTCTTGTTTAGTTCTCAGTTTCCCAAATAATAAATAGTAACCACAGGTTTTCATGAATCAACTCCCAAACTATGTTTGTGGTTTATTTTTTAAATTTTGGTATGAGACAATTCTATAATATTCCTCTTCAGGCTTACAAGTCACACAGCAAGGTTTTGATAATTTGCCACCATTAAAGGCTGCCTGATCAGAGAAAATAATATTCTGAAATATTTTTTTCCAATCGATGAAATTCATACTCTATGTAGTAAGTTGCCTCTCTTTGCATTTTAAGTTAAAAATGGCTTTATCTGAGCTATATGGGGGTTATTTTCTGCGCTTTAGAATATTCAGTGTAAAAATCAATCAAATATCTTAATATTGACTAATATACCAATTTTAGCTAATAGTAAATAACTGTCATAAATTGTGACTAATCAAGGCAGATTTCACATGACTAATATTAATTAGTTAGAGGTATGTTAAGTTTTACTCTATGAAGTCAGTTGACTCATAGTATCTCATATGACTACATAATAGCAAGTTATTATTATGTTATGATTGGTTGATTGTTATATGACTCATAATTGGGCGGTCAGATGATATAATAACATTCACACAGAACTTACATTATAAGTTCAGAGTTTTACACATGTGACTCATTTGAGCACATGACTTGTTTTATAAGTTATTATTGGTTAAAGATTTTATGTGTAACTGACTCGTACGAGTTATGATAGCTGATAGATTTCACACTATAACTTGTTACGCATAATAAGTGTTGGATCACTAATATTGATAAGTTATTAGGGTAAGGGTAAAGTAAAGATTGGGTATAAATAGGGTGCTTTTCCTTCGAGGATGTAGATCTTCATGCTATCATCTAAGTACTTTCCTACTTATTACTTTTATGAAGAAAATATTACTTTATATTCTTTTACTCACAATTACTTTCCACATACGATTGATCTTTCAATTAATATAAGATTATCGAATTCAGCGATGGTAAGAACTACGAAGTAGCTCTACATAGTTTATTATCATCTAATAGGAGAAGTGTCCCAATTAGAACTAACAAATATATCATTAGGAAAATTGTCATCTGCTGATAAAGATAATTTACTTTCAATATAACACAGACTTCTTTCAAATTTCAGAGAAACTATCAGGGATTGTTTCAACAACAATTGTAGGCACTTGCGGTCTGGGTCTCAATTCGTTGGCATTAGATGACAGGTATGAAAATAGGTTTCTGCCCTTACTGTATTTGAATTAATCGCTGATATTTATAGGCACTATAAATCAGACAGTAAATGCCCCTGATTGGGATATTGAATTCCTCATGTATATGATAATATGTTCATTGTTCATACTGATAAAGCTGACAGATGATATTCTGAATTGAAGGTTATATGATATAGTATTTGGTTAAACTAGTATTATACTCTTGATTTCTACTCTTGAATTCACTCTCATTATTTTCTTCACCAGTACATTTCTGAAGAACTTGAGCTAATATTATATGAAATCTAGGAAGGCTTACAGTAAGAGGAAAAGTATGTATCTCTGTAGCTTCAGGCTTCTATTGTGCACTTGAGGCATAAGTAGACATTGGTTATGCTAATGGATATACAGATTGAAAGAGGTATGAGCTTCACCTTTAATTAAGGTTAGAAAATATTGGCAATTTGTAGGTCGACTGATATCTGAAGAATACGAAGAAATGTTTAAAGATATTTGCTATTAACTTTTAAAGATAAAAGGTAAGGGAACGATCAATTTTCTCAATTTTTACAGATACTTCAAATACCATCCTCATATAACTTTTTGTTATAAATGAAACCAGTTTTCACTCTTCTATTATTTCAACATCCTTCAGATATCATCATATCTGATGTTACATCTACCAAAATTTGATTCAGGTACTTAGAAACTCAACCTGGCTGATCTTTTCCCACAATTCAGACCCCACAATCATTTCTTGGAACTTCAAGATTGCTGAAGCGACTTGACTTTTACTTCCATCTCTAAGCATAAAACCTTTTTCAGGTCAGTCTTCACCAAGACCCCTATCACACCTTCTGCCATACGATGATCTAATTATGGTTGATGTGGTTCATGAAGCATTTACCTCACACTTTGAAGCTATTGTAAATGAAAATATTTGAAATATGGGACTATGGACTACTATTTTGATGTTGTGCGATGCATAGTCTGAAGGCAATGAAGCCTAATGCAGCCTTTAAACCTAGGCTAATTCGCTCTCATAAAAATGATTAGCCAACACTTACCACTGAGTGTGGGATTTCAGAGTCATTGAAAAAGTTGAGGAGAAATGCTGCATGGTGGTTAGATAACTCTGACCAAGAGGTCAAAATGTGATCCTTATTAAAGTGTGTAGTATGATAGTAGAAAAATAAAAATGGAGGAGTGGCAATCAGGGCCTCTAATATGGAGTTACTAGAAACAACCTGATCTCCCCTAATATAGGTTCCAAGAAGACCCAATTGGTTATTATTAAGCCTGATCCCGGAATCAGACTTATTGCTATAAGAGCATTTACTATAAACATTAGAAAGCTTTTCCTCAGCGACCCAGACCCCGAAAATGCTGAAGCTGATATCTCTATTAGTACGGAGGTACTCCAGAACATTTTGCGGAACATATCTGGAATTCCACTCTCAAATGATTAATACTCATCATTATTTGCTGTATTTTGAATGTTTTATCATTTACTATTTGTCCTTTCTTGGCTATTCACTTTTTTTCACTCTTATCCAAAATTCTTCACTACTTTGGAGCCATGACTCACCCTATTCTTGCATTTAATTAATAAAATAAATCCACATTTCTCTTCCTGATCTCTTCCTCTTCATTTATATGCTTGTATTTCCTTGATTACATAAATCTTCAGTTATTGTTATTCACATTTTGTTCTGTTCTTTTGTTGTTTCCTTGATAGTCAGTTCTAGACTCCGGTACCTGTACATAGTTTAAAGGTTGAACTCTTATCCCCCTCAGTGTTAATAGTGCTGAATTTCCCTACATCATGCTAAAATGCGAACTGAAAAAACCATAGTAGCTTTACACTTTTCTAAAAATCTCAATTGAGTCATATCAAACGCATTTCAGGTCAAGTCGTGATACAGATCTTTTCCCAAGTGGAGCTTTCCTATGGAAGGAAAAAATGAGATGCATAACCTGATCCAACCTCCCTCCGTGAGCTGCCAACCTTTACCGACCACAAGTAACTGAGATCGGAAACGACTATATACAAAGGATCAAGTTGAACATTTATCCTCTTCTCTAACTCCATAGGCTATCTAGGACTTTGATTTTGCCTTTCAGCAGCTGTAATATAAGTATAGTCAAATTAGGCTCGTAGAAGGAAGATATCCAAAACAGCAAATATATTCTCTATGGGCAGGGGTCAGAAATGTTCAAATTTCTATCCAGTCCAGAAACATGCAACATCCAGGGCAGTGAGGTGTATTTCTATAAAGCTTGAATAAGTCTCCAAAAATTATCTGGGACAGCTAAAGGTTCGGTAGTGCGAAGCCTGCGACAGCGGGTGCGACTGTATTGCCATCAGCCATTGGGCAGGTCCAAGAAAATTATCACTTGCACCATTCCGACATTCATGAAATTCTACGGTACAGTGATGGAAAGGTTTTATGGCAACTGAGATACTAGTGTACAAGAGAAAAAGAAGCTAAACATAAACGTTCCCAAACCTCCCTTAGTCCCTCCTCCCCCAAGAGCTAAATAACCCATGTCCAATCCGTTTGTCTACTCTACCGTCTACCCACAAGTCACTCCCCCTCTACTCCTAAAGCAGCTGACATAATAAGCCTTGAATGCAATTTTAAGTAATAGTGGGTCAAGGTTGACTTACAGTTTTCGCATTAAAAGATTGTCTTATTGGGCACAATCCTTATTGCCAAGAATCCCAGACAAGAATGGCAAGATCTTGAAGATCTACTTTGCTGAGAACAATATCCTCTTCACCTCTAGTGCGGTCGGGCTCACGAAGGAAGATTTTGCTGAAGTTGAGGCTAAAGGGAGCCGTAGCAACAGCTCTAGAACCAGGAAGCACAAAGATGGTGACTTTCTGGGTCCTTTTTAGGATTGTTCTGCTGCCATCGGGGTGGTCTTGAGTAGCCTGTGTGTGCGGCCCGGTGTCCATTTCCCATTGCTCAATCTTTACTTTTCTGTCCTTTTGGGAGGCTTTGATGACAAGAACAATTTTTACCTCCTCATGGGAATTCTCAAGCCACCAGCAGGCATCGGCAATCAAGCGTCTCTTGGATTTTAAAACTCCGCACTCGAAGACCAGAGTTGGCCAATCAATCATACGAGGGCGGGGTGGTCCCGGTTTCAACCCACAATAGGCTTCTTTGGAACTATTTCTTCCTTCAAAACTCGCGCCGCCCACATTAATCAGCACATCATTCACTCTCATCTTTGCTATCCTCATCCTCAAGGTGTCTATGAACTGCGCAGCGACTAATCCAGGAAGTACGTGGAACATCCCTTTGACAATGAGGGTCTCTTCATTATCGAGGTAGAGGAAACGGAGTCCTTTATAATTGGTGTCACGAATCCGGTTGATATACGCAAGATTTTTTTGCTGTACCATGGAAAACACAATGTATTGTCCACCCATTGAGTTGATTGCAACTTCGGTGAATCTATCGTCAATGGCCTTTGTAAAGGTGGCTCCTCCACGATATTTTTTGTGTTCTACTCCTTCGAGCCCTTCGGTAAGATAATAATGCATGTCGAGTGGTCCACAAAGCTCTGGGGTTGGGGACGCAGAGAAGGTCGGAGAGAAGGGCTCTGGGGTCGGGGACGAAGACAAGATCGGAGGGAAATCCGCTTGCGGGCTGGACGAGGCAGACATTGTTTCTGGTAATCGGTGGTAGATGTGGAAGGAAAAATACCAGTTAGGTGGTATCAGTATTAAAGGCTGTGGATTTTTAAGTTTGTGAGAAGCCGGAGTGGTGGGGAGAAGATGTGCGCTTTTGAATGTAATTTCAGCGCAGTATTTGTCATCTGACCCTATTTGATGTTGTCAAAACAATAGGTTACCCGGTAACCGTGCTAAGGTTCCTGTTGCGATTCGTTCCCAAATCTCACCTCTACGATATAACAGTCCAAAGTTACAAGTACTTGCGGCTCAATGTAACTCTCAATTTGTATGTGAATTTAAGAATTACGAACGACCACCAAACATTCTCTGATGCTTTAAACGCCCCTCCCGCTTCCTCACACATTGTTTTAAGTCTTTAAGAATAGTCTTCCTTTTTTTTCACACTCCTTTGCAGATTCCGTTTTCATCTGGTGGGCTTTTTGCTCGAAAGTGACGTTGAGTTGCAAGTGACATTTAACTGTTAGGCACTCTGTGGAGAATGCCCAAGGTTGGGCTCTAGGGTGGCCAATCTCTACTGGCCCATTGCTTTCAGCCCTACCCCGCCAGCCCTCAGCAGCAACAGGTATTCCCCGTACCCACTAACTTTAGCACGTCCCCAAGTCAATCGGCGTTCTCTCGCAGAAAGAAAAAAGAAAAGGTGTTTGCCACAACATGGTCGCCGTTGTGACGAGTCAACGGTTGATCTGGCTGCTCGCCGGGGTGGAGAAAGGGGAAGATAAAAGATAGGGTCCACTCAGGTGTGAAGTCGGAGGATCACCGGAGTTTTGATCTTTGGTTCACTCATATATCGATTGAAGTATGATAGATCTCTCATCAATATCAACAAGCCCTGATCCTCCATTGATTTCTTTAGTTTTTCAATATGAACCAAATATTGGGCGATCCCCTATAGACCCTTGCTTCCGAATATCTTGTGTCGATCGTGACTCGTCTAAACAATTAGAAACCTCACTGCAAAAAAAAAGAAAATGCTACCCTGCTTGTTGCTTACTAATCCAGTTTCACTGCTCCCACGCGGGAGACGACGTCTCTGTGCGACCAGTCGGCCGAGCTTCGTCTCTCACCCTAACTCCTCCAACACAACCAGCAACGCAATACACCACCCCACCATCGCTTCATCCACCACCACCACCCTCTCCATCTCTTTTCCCATCCCCCTTCCATCTCTATCATCTACAGGACGCCCGGCAGCACCAGATATTTCAGCTATTCCGTCTTTAACGGCTCCTCATCACGATGAAGCTCACTTTCAAGGTATGTTGCCCCTCCCTTCCTGCACGCCCCGCTGTTCTGCAATATCGAAATTTGACGCATATCCCCACTCATATAACTAACCACTCCTTTCCTTTCACAGGATCTCAAACAGCAAAAGTTTGTCATTGATGCTGAACCTACCGATACTGTAATTATTGATTCCCTCAATCTTATTTGGATGAGAAATGAAAAGCAACAAAAGTTACTCACTCGGCCGTCAACCAGATTTCTCAGGTGAAGGAAAGAATTAGCAAGGAGAAAGGATGGGATGCTGCGGCCCAAAAGCTCATCTACTCTGGTAAGAGCTTTCCACCTTCCCATATGAAGGAAGTCCTATGAAATAATATAATCTTTGGTGATAGGTAAAATCTTGCAAGATGACAAAACCGTTGGGGACTACAAAATTGAAGAAAAGGGATTTGTGGTATGCATGATATCAAATAAAGTATTTCTATCCACGTATACACTTACTTGATGGATGGAAACTGATAATTAAATAAGCCTAAAGCTGCGTCTTCGTCTTCTGCTGCTGGTTCTAGTTCGGCTTCCACCCCAGTGAAAGCGCCGTCAACACCAGCCCAAAGTTCTGTCCCCGCCACCCCCTCTGCTCCGGCTCAGGCTGCGATAGGTTCATCAACCTCAGCCACTGTGCCAGAGACACCGACTCCTTCAGGCGCCACCACCGGTTCCGCTTCGTTACCACCAGCTACCTTCAATGATCCATCGGCATTAGCAATGGGAGGTCAGAGGGAAGAGGCTATTCTTAATATGATGGGAATGGGTTTTGAGAGGAGCGAAATAGAGAGAGCCATGCGCGCAGCGTTTTTCAATCCAGATAGAGCTGTTGACTACCTTCTGAATGTGAGTGACAGCACTATACGCCCTGCACAATTACCTCAATCTGCGGAATCTCCACACAGCTAATACTTTTTCAGGGCATCCCTGAACACCTTACACAGGAGCGGCCGGCTCAGTCTGCCGCACCTCCGGCCGCACAATCGGCCCAACCCGCTGCCAGACCCGCTCCTGCCGTTAGTGGTAGCGCGTCCGGGGAAGGGGCTGAGCGGGAAGGAGCTGAGCCCGAGAATGTTAACCTGTTTGAAGCTGCCGCTGCCGCTGCTAGCCGCGGAAGTGCCCCTAGCCAGGGAAGAGCTGGAGCCGCCGCTGGTCTCGCGAACCTTGACTTTCTCAGGAACAATCCCCAGTTTCAACAATTGCGTCAAGTCGTTCAACAGCAGCCACAGATGCTTGAGCCAATCTTGCAACAAGTCGGCATTGGGAATCCACAGCTTGCAGCATTGATCAGCCAGAACCCCGAGGCTTTCCTGCAGCTGCTCAGTGAGGATGCGGATGACGAGGGTGGGCCACTGCCTCCCGGCTCTAATCAAATTGCAGTTACTCACGAAGAAAGAGAGGCTATTGAGAGAGTAAGTCTTGCCTTGTTCCTCTATACTTTGGCCCCTTAGGTCGAAATACACAGCGGCTAATGGTGATCCCAGTTATGTCGTCTTGGTTTTGATAGAGATATGGTCATTCAAGCGTACTTTGCCTGCGACAAAAATGAGGAGCTCGCAGCCAACTTTTTGTTCGAGCAACCCGACGACGACATGGAAAGTTAAATCTCTTTCCCTTTCTTCCCCTTCATACCTTGTTTTTATCGCATTCCCTAGTCTAATCTAAACATGGGGTGGACACCAAATTCAAACTCGGGGTTTTCTTGAAAGTGTGTGAGTGATGCATGAATGATTGATGCTGGACGGCTCGCTTTTCCGTTTTGTCCCCCTTTTTCCACAATTCCCTCTTATGAAACTACTATTACTATTACTCTTTTCCTTTAGCAGTCACTTTTAGTTTTTCTATGTAATCTCTCTACTCCTTATGAAGTTCGGGGTCGACACTGAGCATACAAAAATTGGAATCTTGAGTGCATGTAAATCAGCAGCTTCTATCGTTATCAGCGTGCCCCAATCTTCATCATTGCTCGTTTGGAGAAGCATCTCTCACAGACCTGCCCTCTGTGCCAGTGATACATACTAAACCAGGCTTACCAGATTCAATCACTGCGAACGAACCTCAATAGGAATAGCAGTTGAGTCTAGAAACCCCAAAAGCCTGCCCACTTACCCACACACTCATGCGCACCCGCGAAATATAACCACACTGCTCCCACTCGTAAAGAGCTAAGAAACGAGGGGCTTTCTTAGCAAGAAAACCCTGCTTTGACTACATTTTTTGAGTCTACAGGTCGGTCACAAAACCTCACTCATTCCTCCATCCAGCAGGTACACATTAGCTTACTCGGAAGTTCCATCTCACGCATTCGCCATATCACACGAAATTATTTCAATCGTATATTTAGACTCTGGCGCAATCCGAGATACCACTGAGTAAATTTCATAAAAATCTGACTCTTCTCCCCTTCACCGAAACATAAGACATGACTCTAACATCAATTGATGAGTCCGGCAAATCCTTGGCAAGCCCGATTCACATCTTGGGAGTCAAGTACTGGTATGATACAAGTAGTAGTATCAATCTAGCAGCAGCAGCCAAATCAGCGCCATAGATTAAACCTCGGTGCCTTAATAAGGAGCTCATAGAAGGGTGTCTTTAAATCTTGGGTCGGTCCTTCCTTTCCCTCCTTTCCGATCTCCTCCCCCTGATACTGATACTGGCTTGGCACTGGCAGAGTTTTTGACAAAAAAAAAAAAGCCCCACCACACAAAAAGCCCCGCACCTTACTGCTCTTCTCTCTCCTGCTCTACCACAGAATAATTTTTCATCATCACTTCTACTTGTAAACACCAACCAATTCATCCACCAAACCTACTCCGCACAAAGCAGAACTCAGAACTAATCAAAAGAGAAAATGGCCGTCAGAGCTCAGGTTTGTTCATATATCCCTAGTGTGCATGGGGTCACCTCGATGGCCACATCGCTAACCATGAGGTGGCATCTCTAGTTTGAAAATTCCAATGAGTATGATCTCTCTTCCACGCCGCCGTTTGCCTGACAGTCGCATATTCAAAGGAGAGGAGGGGGGGTTCGGATATAGGTGGCCGACGAACTAACAAATTGGATAGAGTTGGTGTTTTTGCGACATTGACGAACTCTTATGCACTTGTCGCCACTGGTGGTTCAATGAACTTTTATAGGTCCGTTCCTGTCAATTGGGGGAGTGAGGGGAGAAAGCAAAAATTGATGGGGCCATCCGGACAGTGTTTTCGAGGCCGAACTTGCAGATGTCATTCCCATCTGCCATACCACGATCGCTGGTACTAGAATTGTTGGAAGGTTGACCGCCGGGTACGTGAGATATATCGATGGATGGGCGGGCCAGGGGGCAGACTAGAATATAGGGGAGACGGCTACAGGACTAGACTGATGGGGGTATTTGCCTTAGGAATCGGAACGGATTATTACTTCCAACATCGACAACAGATCAGGAATTACAACACCTTAGAAATTCGATTCCAGAAACCGTCAAAATCCAAAGAATTGAGGAGCGGCTATCGGCCCTTGGTAACGTCATTTGTGCCAACGATCATGTCGCTTTGGTCAGTTTTATCCTACGGGCCTGATAGATGTGGGAGTTGGGGCTAACGAGGGGCGGGTTGTAATCGGGGATTAAAGGTTCATCCTGATATAGAACGCGAGACAGAGGAGATTGTTGCGGATGTTTTAGGGGTTGAGGTCTTCAGGCAAACTATCTCTGGTACTACTCCCACCGTCATTTCCTGTGATATATGGGCTGTTTCCAATGCTTATCACCGCTTGCGTGCAGAGAATGTCCTTGTGGGGTCCTACTGCTCACTTTCGAATCAAGGCGGAATCGTACATCCAAAGACGTCAATACAGGACCAGGACGAGCTTTCTTCGCTTCTGCAGGTCCCACTTGTCGCCGGTAGTGTTAATCGTGGATCGCCGGTAGTGGGTGCGGGCATGGTCGTTAACGATTGGATGGCTGTCACTGGTTTGTCTTCCTGGGAGCGGAGCGGGTCGGGAAAATTCAAGCACTAACCTTGGTGGACAGGTCTTGATACTACTGCCACGGAGCTTTCGGTCGTAGAGAGTGTATTCAAGTTAGGGGAGGGAATGGGCCCGAGCAATCTCGCGGGAGGGTTGAGAGATTCTCTGGTGGAGACATGGTACTAAATGTGGTGATGACAGCGTGAGCATCCCCCATCTCCTAAAATATCCTGGGGAGGTCCTCTTTCTGCGAGGGGACAAAAGAGCTTACTCCTGGATATCAATTAGTACTTATTTTTCATTCCCAGCTTTTTTTTCCCATGCCATCGAATGGTTTATTTTCAAAGCACTCATCAGATAAAATGAAGGGAACAATCGAGCCCCTTGGGTCAATCATACTAGTTTGATTTTTCCCGTGTGATTCTTCTATTATAACATTTCTCCCCTGTCTTTCTCTCCCTCTCTCCTTTTCGCTTCACAATGTCGAAAGGCTTAGTCCTTTACTATTTGTATTTTTGAAGGGGGCTTTTTATTTCTTCTTTTACGGGTGCAAGTGGTGCATTTCAACGTTGGTTTACCCTATAGAGAAACGTAATGAAAGTCCTTATTTCCTGCAGATCCCTCGACGGGAGCCGATTCGACACTTTCATCTTGCTCTTATTTGCATCCTCGTGCCTTCCAGTTTCAGCCCTCATTGACGGTACGGCACAATCGGTGTTTGCGGTGATCGTGAGGCCCGGACCAACAGTGGGGGATCATACGTTATAAGATGGCTTTGCAGGCTTTTCAGGCTTTGAGCTGGTGGGCAGCAGCCTACAGAAAGGGTACTCGCACGGAATTGACCGCCTCGCTTCTTTGTCTGCTATGAACGGAAGGCGCTCGCTGGGAGGATACCCTGCTGGCCTTGTCTCTTGTCTCTTGCACTTTCGGCATGTACGAGCACAGTACAGTATCAATATTCGGACCATGACATCCGCACATTTGGCAGGATACAACATTTGGCCCCATGGTCAAAATGTTGGGACTTTGGAGTTTTTCCCTCCTCGCTTTAAGGACCTCCCCTTAAGGATCGGTGGATTGTTTTGCAGTCGGCAATGTGAGTGCACCCTGACCGTGCTATTTTGCTCGATCGAGGCATTCCCCGCAATTGAGTTTTGTTTCTTTTTTCTTTTTCTTGTCCCATTTTCCTTTTTCTCTCCTTCCGCGAGGCGCTGGATGGGGCAGTGTGGGAGTATCCCAATGGTTTCTTTCCTTCTTCCTTTCCAGAAAATTGGAGGCTTTTTACTCGGTGTAGTGATATCACTTCCCCAGGCTTCTGATACTGACGGCTATTTGAAGCTTCTTCATTAGTCGGGAACGTTAAAATGCTCCGCCTTTTTTTAGTTTACCGGACGACAGCCAAGCAGCGCTTTACAAGTTACCACACAGCAACAGAAAGCATATGGAATCCTCACTCCTCCCTCATCATCATCGTCATCATTAAGTTAGTAATGCTGCCCGGTCAGGGATCAACATCCTATATGCGTCAGGTTAATCACTGAACAAGTGCTTCGGTGAGCCCGGCCAATTTCGACCAACTGGAGGGATGTGAAAAAGATAGAGGAGGCTTGGAACATGGCATACGCATACTTGTACGTACTTTGTTCGTACATACGGTAGTTAAGTGGTATGAAGAGAGGCTGGGGTGTCTCCTTTCCCCTCTTATCAACAGCGACAACAAACTGATGGAAATAGGACTTAGGTATTATGCGTGTAGTTATTTATGACACTACGCATATTGTACGACATTGGAGCTGTAGGCTCCCTTAGGGGGAGAATCAAAAGAATGTCGTGAGAAAGAAGCTTTCAGTATCCATTCCAAGATCGTTGGCACGACATGGCGAGCTTCCATCGACCGGAGAGTTGGGAGATATACTGCATGAAATCACCCCTCCCCCCTTACTTTTTGACTTAACTCTCTTGCAAAGGGCCTCTTCAAACCCTGGTGGAGTTCGGTGGGACTCGAAGTTTATCTACACGAGGGAGGAAGGGGGGGGGGTCCGAGCTTTTCCCATCTCACACACACATCTCCAACCCCCCTATCGTGGGTGGTAGCTAGCGGTGTTTGTTATTATTTTCTTCTTCCGTCGGCTCTGTGCTTTTGCCCTTGTTTTCTTCCCCTCGCTCGCTCCCTATCGGTAGTCGAGATACCGGTAGCTCTACCGATACCACTTTATCCAGGATCAAGGAAGGGGAAAAGGTGTATTTTCGAAACAGTTTAGGAATCTCCTAGCGACCGAGGGAAAAAGAGACTTTGTCTCTTAAAACTTTTACTGTATCCCGCCCTCAACAACCAACCCGTTACCGCCAATTGAGCAGACGAGGAGCTAGAAGGGTTTAAAGGGCTAAGTACATCAGATGGGCAAGCGCACGCCTCGCTTTGCAACGCAGGAAGAGGAGGTCCTGTGATCAAGAAAAATAAACTACCACCCAGGAAATGCCAGTTGAGTTGTCCGTTCTGCGCGGTTGAGGTTTGGTTTAGGTTGTCGGTGGACGATCCCGAACGAGATAGAAGCGAGGGGGTGGGGGAAGGAGGACGAGGAGCAGAGGGGGAGGGGGAGGGGGGTTGTAAAATTGAGATTAGATAAGTGGGACAACGCGGGGAAGGAAAAGGAACACTGAGGACCTTCATATTTAGCTTCATTATCGGTGGAAATGAAAATGGTGACGTGGGATTGCAGATTTGTTTCGAGTATGGGCAGGATATCGGCGTACTCCCGTACGGCGCAGTCTACGCACACACCGTACGTACCCAGGCAACAAGAGCAGCGAAGGGATTTCCTCTCCACAACACCGTATGTATCTGATCCAGAGTGATTGCAGCTATGAAATGAAAATTTATGATGGTTTAAATGCACGATAGAGCGGAAAAAAAGGTCAAACCCAGATTGGTCCATCACAAGAAAAATTGAGAAGGAAAAAAGATGGTAAATTAAATGTGAGCGAAATGAATCGCAATAATTACCTCCAAACAAGAAACAGGTGACAACAACAAAGCAGAAAGCTCTTCAAACGAAAAAGAAACGAATGCGCGTTAGGTACTCATTCATTCCTCAAAGAGAGTAATTGCGGGGAAAGCGTACTGTACTCGAGTACATACATACCGGACAGGCCGGCAGCAACGCGCTACAAAATATCCATCGTACGGACTTATGCTCTCCACTGCTATGATACCACACCACTGATCATGTTATGTCACGCAAAAAATGGGGTGATAATGTTGTTATTGTGGGGTTGGAAGATCAACTCTTCCTTTCCACCCCCTTTCCCTCCTCCGTTCAAAACATCCTCAAGAGGGCCAATCACCCCATTCCTGCCTCCAATGAATAAGTAAGAAAGAGAAAAGGAGCGGGACGGGAATTCTACCAGAGCACTGTACCGGTATCCATGCACCCGCTTCGTTTCGGATTTGGATTTTGTGGGGAAGAACATTAGCGCGTTGAAACGAGAGCCAAGGAAGACCATGCGCTGATGATGCCTCTCCCTGCCTGGGGAGTGGCAATTGCTGTTGCTGGCGGGAAAATAAAAAAAAATGAATGAATGAAAGAGGGGCCGTTTGTTGGTTTTTTTATTATTTTACAGTATATCGTATTCTATTTCCATTTCGCTCTGTTGATGATAAAAGGGAAGGAAGGAAGGGAGGGACAAGAAGGGGGGGAATGATTGGGATGCGAACTTATTCCCTCTGCAAGGCCGGTATCTACGGTGGCCAACTCTGCGATGAAAGTACCGGTACTTTGTATGACAACCCTTAGGCGCGCGACACCATACCGTATCTGTAGTAGAGCACAAAAAGGATATCTTCGAACCGGAACAAGTAATGTGATACTTGTTGAAAGAAGAAAGCAAGATACGGCATTACGCCATGGACTGGTAAACTGCTGTGATAAAAACTGACGAATGGATTGTGGGGGGGGGGGTGGGGGGGTGGGTGGGTCGGTGCAAGAAGGAAAGAAAGAAAGAGAGAAGGAAGAAGGAAGAAAGAAAGAAAGAAAGAAAGAAAAAGTGAAACTGATGACCTCGTGGATGTCTCTCTCGTGTGAGACTACCGTATCCCGCCTGGACAGGTTGTGAACTCGGATACGTTCCAGAACAACCCCAGAAGCGGACGCCTCGCGAAGGGATGCCAACGCGTTTCCATCACTGGCAATGCTTTCCGAAGCCATCGTAGAGCTTGAAGGAGGTACTCGTACTGTAGTCTACATGTAGTTGTACGAGTACGGTACTCGGAGCACTTGTAGCCCGGATTTTACCGCACCGTTCCTGTTTATCTGACAGTGATGGTGTGATTGGGAGGGCATTAATGCTCGAGAATCATTGCACAATACCGGTAGTAGTAGTACGAGGCAGTTGGTGCAGTAGCAGTAGGGTGGCAGTACCTGTACCTGCACTCGAGTAGTAGTAGTAGTAACCACGACACGGCATGGGATGAATCAACAGGGCAGGGCGCTGAAAAGGTCCTAGGGGGGGGGGGAAGAGAAGGGGGCACAAGAAAGTTTGACCTCAATCATTGACGGAGCAGGGAGGATGGTGCTGTGCTGAATGCTATGATAAATTACAACTTTCCCGGTCTCCCCCCATCTCGAACGTTTCGGCGCAAGAGAAGAGAAAGAGTAGAAAAGAAAAGAAAAGAAAAGAAAAGAAAAAAACTAAAAACTAAGAACTAAAAACTAAAAACTAAAAACTCGCCAGAATAAACCCCGTCCATCCTTCCCCTCCCCTCCTTCCGCCGAACGGTTATCATAAACTCGCACAGAACGTTAGGCTCCAGTTGCCCCAAGTTACCCAAAACCTGAACCATTGAAGGCAGGTGCTTAGTTTCTAATCGTAGATGAGATCGTCCAGGTTTTGGCCGCCTAGGTAGCCTAGCCTGGCCTGGTCTGGTCTGGCATGGCATGGCATGGCATATGCTCACCTCCGTGCTCCACCCCGTTTACTTTCAAAACGCAGGGAGGGGAGGACAAAGGAAGGGCTATCGGTAGTTGCAGGGCACACACATGGCGATCAAACAGCTTGGGATGGGGGGGGGGGAGGGAGGGGATTACTTGGAGATAGGGAGGGGAGGAGGGAGAGGGAGAGGGAGAGGGGGAAGGGGGGAAGGAAGGAGAGAAAACATGCTGTTAGGGAAGTTGACAATCGGTCCCATCGGAATTGGGCGTTTCCGTCACGCTGTATTAATATCTTTTGTCTGTCTTCTCTTATCATACCGTACAATCTGGTACAGTACAGTGGTATCCTCCTTCCTTCCTTCCTTCCTGCCTTTCTTCATGCTTGCCTACCCCCCTCCCCATAGAGAAGGAAAGCGTGTATCGGTATGCTATTTTTGCTGTATGAAATGTACGATTACCAGGCGATGCTATCGGCGTAGTCGTGGGGGATAGGAAGAGGAAGAAGAGTTTCAACTGCCGCTCTATAACCACTTTTACTGTTGATCTGGTACCCTGAATGGAGGAAGAAGGGGAAGATGTATTCTTACAATCACCTTTAACATACTCGAGTACAGCAAAGATATCTGTATGCACATACCGTAGATAAAGTAGGCTCTCATGCATTTGTCGATTCTGAGCAGAACCTGGTATTTTGTTTATTTTCTTGCAAACCTAGCATTCCAAGGGAGAAGGTGAACCATTGGTGTATCATATCATGGGCTCTCTTGGCTCTTCAGATGTTGAGGTTCCAGTAGACTGTCCCTGTTGTCTGGTACCGTAGACTAACAACACACGATTTTAACTCATCCATAGGTTAGGGTTACTGCACGAGCTGAGCATTCCCCATGGGTCGGGGGATTTACCGCGCACCATAAGCTGGGGGGCAAAAGCAAAACAAACCAATCAGCCTATCTCTCTCACCACCACACCGGTGGAGAAAAGTGGGAGAGAGAGAGAGAGAGGGAAAAGCCGATTATTTCTGTTTCCTCTCGAAGGGGGGAGGACAGGAAAGGGAAGAATGTGGTTGTTCACGACACACCGGTATGTGAGCCAAGACCCGTCAGCGGTTAGCGAAATCCTTTCCCCATCCTTGCGTATTCTGAAGGAAAAAGCACCTCCCTCCCTCCCTCGTGAAACTGTGGGGAAAAAAAGAGGTGGATGGGCACACGATGGATGTGTGGATGGATGGAATGGCCCTTGGACTCGATGAGCAAGTGAGAGCCGTGAAGGAGCTCCAGCCAGCCAATCAGTTGTCCTTATGACCAAGGGATGAAATTCGCTGTGAAAAGAGAGCGGCATGAAGGTGACATGAGGATGGGGGGGGGATTGGGTTCAACCATTGGTGATGCACCTTCCGGTGTTTGTGAAGTTTTGTTGAAAGGCGGTAAATTAGCTTTTCTCTGCTTTTTTTTTCTGTACCTGTACTTTGTATCATAAGGTACAGTACACTCAGGACCGTTTTATTTTTTGGCCCCCCCTCCCCCATCCCTCGGGTATGGTATGCTGGGGCCGGTATGCTGTGAGATTCCTCACTGCAGACAACTTTTCTGCATCTCCCTGTGGGTTAATTATTTTGGACCATTGGTGAGCACTGTTTTTGGACCATTGGTGAGCACTGTTTTTGGACGGAGGGAGGAAACGTGTTAAGAAGATCTTGTTGCCTAATTAAGTCACGGTATTATTATTGCTTTCTTGCTTTTTTTTATTTATTACCCTTTTCCTTTTCTAAACTGGTTGCCCTTCGTTTCGGAGCTTTTTTGTGCTCTCCCATTTGGGAGGGAATTGTTGGTGTTTGGGACCCTTTTATGACTGGTCATACGTGGACTGGGATCGTCATGTGGAGGGCAGGGGTCCGCCGGCATCAAAAGGTGTCGGACCTGCTCTGCAGAGAATGGGCTATGGAGAGGAGGGAGGGGGGGGAGAGCGAAGGAAGCGCGAGTCGAAGAAGCGTGAGGAGAAGTTTTTCCAAAGAGGGTATTAGAGGGATCGAGCAGCAGGGCGAGACCCCTGCCAACTCTGCCAAGAGTCCACAATGAGCAGGCATGTGAGGAAAGCAAGAGAAGCGGAAAAGTAAGGTTCCAGCAAGTAAGTGCAGGGATGATAACACGCTTGTAAATAGTCAGTTAGTTCAGATGCCAAGATAAATGTAAACCTTATCGCAAATCATAACCTAGGAAAACCCCACAATAATGCTTGCGGACGAATTCTCGGGATCCGATACTCGTAATTTTCTGACGTTTGTAAACACGACTGCTATTGCATACGGGCAAACAATCGACCAGAGCCTCAGGATTTTGGTGGCATGCAATAGCAGTCGTGTTTACAAACGTCAGAAAATTACGAGTACTTGAAATCTGCCTCCTTTCTCGCAGCCTCCAGGATGACTTCTTCAAATTCTGAAGAACAGCTTCCTGAAGTTTGTCTGTAAAATTTTCTCTGCACTCATATAAATTCGTTTTACCTATTTTCTC
>Ga0307513_10004427_pt1 | contig 18767 bp, 17 predicted proteins | sample 15_EM_MG_FD_202174 | JGI IMG/M metagenome (GOLD analysis project Ga0307513, IMG submission 202174) | Populus trichocarpa ectomycorrhiza microbial communities from riparian zone in the Pacific Northwest, United States - 15_EM | ecosystem: Host-associated > Plants > Roots > Unclassified | place...
CGAGCTGCCGAACGTATTTCTCACCGCTCACATCGCCGGCGGATCGAGCGACATGCGCGCCGCCGCGGCCGAGGAAGTAGCCAACAAGGTCGCCGCGTATCTGTCAGGCGCAGAAGTCGAGCGCATCGCACCGGAACATCTGCGCACGATGACCTGAGGCGGTGACTAAACGCGCACGTTCTTGAACTGCCAGGGATCCGTGGTGTCGAGGTCTTCCGGGAAGAGCCGCTCGCGATCGTGCAGCGGCGTCCAGTCGGTGTACGCGCCCGTCACGGTGCCGAGATACGGCATGCAGATCTCGAGATTGCGCTGGTAGTCGATCTCGTCGGGCTCGACGAGGCCGGCATTCGGGTTCTCCATCGCCCAGACCATTCCCGCGAGGCACGACACGGTCACCTGGAGGCTGGTGGCGTTGTTGTGAGGCGCAAGCTTTCGCGCCTCCTCGATCGACAGCTGCGAACCGTACCAGTACGCATTCTTCTTGTGGCCCGCGAGCAGCACGCCCAACTCGTCGATGCCGGTCGTGATCTCGTCGAGCAGGATGCGCTGGCGATCCTGCAGGTGCCAGTTGCGGCCGGCAAACTCGTGCAACGAGACGATGGCCGAATCGCACGGGTGGTAGGCGTAGTGCACGGTCGGGCGGTACACGACCTCGGAGCTCTGGCGCACGGAGAGATAGTCGGCGATGGAGATGGCCTCGCCGTGGGTGATCAGGAAACCGAAGAAATGCCCGGCCTTGGGCGTCCAGGTACGCACGCGCGTCGCCGCGCCCGGCTGCATGAGGTAGATAGACGCGCCGTTGCCGAAGTCGTAGCGCTTGCCGTCGCGCGGGAAGTTGCGCTCGTGCGTGCCCCAGCCGAGCTCACTCGGCTGCTGCCCCTCGCTGACGAACCCGTCCACCGACCAGGTGTTGACGAACTCGTTGAACTCCTTCGGCTTGGAGGAGAGTTGCGTGTCACGCTCGGCGATGTGAATGACCTTGATGCCGAGCTTGCGCGCAAGCTGACCCCACTCATCACGCGATTTGGGCGAGCCAGCCGCGACACCGGTGTCGGCGGCGATGTTGAGCAACGCCTGTTTGACGAAGTGCGAAACCAGGCCGGGGTTTGCGCCATGCGTGATCACGGCCGTCGGCGAGCGCGTGTTCGCGGCACGCAATGCCAGCGCTTCCTCGCGCAGCGCATAGTTGGTGCGCTTCGCATGCGGAATGGTCGCATCGGTGTAACCGCCGGGCCACGGCTCGATGCAGGTGTCGAGATACATTGCACCCTTCGACCAGCAGAACTTGATCAACGCGATCGACGACACGTCGACTGACACGTTGAGCACGAAGTCACCACGGCCGATGTACGGATCGAGCTCGCGGCGGAAATTGTCGCGCGTCAGCGGCAGCACCACGAACTTCACGCCATAGGATTCCGCGACTTTCCGGCCGCGATCGTCACCGGTGATGATCGTGATGCGCTCTTTCGGAATGCCGATGTGCCGCAAGACGAGCGGCAGCGTGCCCTGACCAATGCTGCCGAATCCGATGAAGACGATGCGTCCTGGAAACTCGATGTGAACCTTGTGCGCCATGATTGACCCCGTACAAATCAGGGCGTGAGGGTATCAACCATCATCCGGTGTTACCACCCAATGCGTTGTCAGGCCAACCCGTTGTCAGGTCAATCCGCTGTCAGGAACTGGCGTCGCGCCAGTGCGGTGGATACGTGCGCTCATAGCCCGGCAGCGATTCGACGCGCTGCAGCCAGCGACTGAGCGCGGGGTAATTCGCGTCGACGGGCAGGAAGCGGGACGACAAGTCACGTGCTTCCGGCAGTGCGAGCGCGCGCAACAGCAGTTTGATTCCGGGATAGATCATGTAGTCCGACGCGCCGGGCTTGTCGCCGACGATCCACGGACCCTTGGAGAGGCGGCCTTCGATGGTGCGCGCTTCGCCGGCGATCATGTGCATGGCGTACGTGCTTTCGTCGGAATGCGGATCGCCGATTCGATTCAGCAGGGCGCGCGTGATGCGCAGCACGTGCGGCTCGATGTACGCCTGGAATTCGCAGCACACGCGCATGATGACCGCGCCTTCCTCCGGCGAGTCGCCAAACAAGGGCTTCGCGGGATACTTGCGATCGAGGTAGTACATGACCGCGAGCGACTCGAACACCACGTACTCGCCATCTTTGAGCGTGGGTACGCGGCCGCGCGGATTCATGGCGAGCATGTGCGGTGATTTCTGCTCCTGCATCGCGATCTGCAGCAGGTGGCTGCGGTACTCGAGGCCCTTGTGCTCGAGCGCGAGCAGGACGCGCCACGAATATGGACTGCCGCTACCCCAATAAACGTCGATGGCCATGAGTGATCCGGATTGTAAAATGCGGCATGCGCCATTTCACCACGCTCATCGACACGAACACACTCACCGAACACCTTTCGCGTGAAGATCTGACGTTAATTGATTGCCGCTTCGATCTCGGCAACGTGCAGTGGGGCGAGACGGAATACGCGGCGGCGCATCTGCCCGGCGCCCATTACCTGCATCTCGATCGTGATCTTTCGAGTCCCATGACCGCGAACAGCGGGCGTCATCCGCTGCCGGATCCGCCAAGGCTCGCATCACGGCTGAGTGAGCTCGGCGTCGGCACGGGCTCTCAGCTCGTCGCCTACGACCAGGGCAACGGCGCTCATGCGGCGCGGCTCTGGTGGCTCGCACGCTGGATCGGCATCCGCAATGTCGCCGTGCTCGACGGCGGCGTGGCCGCGTGGCGCGCGGCGGGGCTGCCGCTCGAAAGCACCTTGCGCACGCCGCGACGGCGGGAACTCCTCATGTCGCTCGATGCGGGCGCCTGGCTGAGCACCGAGGCAGTCGACGACCTGCGGCTTCGTCCGGGAAATCTGCTCGTCGACGCGCGCAGCGCCGACCGCTTCGCCGGGCGCAACGAGACGATCGATCCGGTCGCAGGCCATGTACCCGGCGCGCGAAATCGCCCTTTTGCCAGCAATCTCGGCGCTGACGGACGATTCCTGACTCCCGACGATCTGCGACAGCGCTTCGCGACGCTGCTCGGCTCGGTCCCGCCGTCCGCGCTGATATCGATGTGCGGTTCCGGCGTCACCGCCTGCCACAATCTGCTCGCGCTCGAGCATGCGGGCCTTACGGGTGCGCGGCTCTATGCCGGATCCTGGAGCGAGTGGATTCGCGATTCACGACGACCGGTCGCCACGGGCGCGTACTAGATTTGATATCGTGCGCGCCACCGTGGCAGCCGAACCAAATCCCACCGCGAACGCAGCCGATGCGATTGCGCGACGCACCGAGCGACCCATTCCGTGGTCGGTCGACGATTCCGCCGAGCTCTACCAGGTCAGCGCCTGGGGCAAGGGCTACTTCTGCGTGAACGCCGCCGGCAACCTCGTGGTGCGCCCGGACATGAATGCAGAGCGCGAGATCGACCTGTTCGAGGTGGTCCAAGGACTGAAGGAGCGCGAGCTCACGACGCCCGTCGTCGTGCGCTTCTCCGACATCCTCGCGCATCGCCTCAAGCATCTTCACGATGCGTTCGCGCAGGCGATTGCCGAAAACGATTACCAGAACCGCTACACCGCGGTGTTCCCCATCAAGGTGAATCAGCAACGCCTCGTGGTCGAAGAGGTGTACCGCTATGGCCGGCCGTTCGGCTTCGGACTCGAGGTGGGCAGCAAGCCCGAGCTGCTGTCGGTCATGACCATGACGGCGGACTCGCCGGAACGTCTCATCGTCTGCAACGGCTTCAAGGACGACAGCTATCTCGAAGCGGTGATCATCGCCACCAAGCTCGGGCGCACCATCATCCCGGTGGTCGAGAATTTCAGTGAACTGCCGGCGATCCTCAAGATCGCCGAGAAGTACAACGTGCGGCCGCGCATCGGCGTGCGCGTCAAGCTCGCGAGCGAGGGCTCGGGCAAGTGGCGCGATTCGGCCGGCGACAAGTCCAAGTTCGGCCTGTTCATCACCGAGATTCTCGAGGCGGTGGAAATCCTGCGCGAGAAAGGCATGCTCGACTGCCTGCAGCTCGTGCACTGCCATCCGGGCAGCCAGCTCCAGGACATCCGCCGCGTCAAGGACGCCATCAACGAACTCGCGCACGTCTATGCCGAGCTCAAATTGTTAGGCGCGGGCCTGCAGTACATCGACGTGGGCGGCGGCCTGGGCGTCGACTACGACGGTAGCGGCACCAACTTTTCATCGTCGATGAACTACACGCTGAACGAGTACGCGAACGACGTGGTGTACCGCATTGCCAACGTCTGCAACACGCGCAAGATCGCGCATCCGATGATCGTCAGCGAATCGGGACGCGCCATCGCCGCGCACCACAGCGTGCTCATCTTCAACACGCTCGGCAGTTCGGCGCTCGATCAGTTCAAGGTCACGGGCAAGGAAGACCAGGAAAGCGGCATGGCACTGCCGCAGCCGGTGCGCGACCTGCTGGACGCGTACCGCACGGTGACCGAGCGGCGCGTGGTCGAGTGCTATCACGACGCGCAGACGGCGCGAGACCAGGTGCTGCAGATGTTCAATCTCGGCTTGCTGTCGCTCGAACAGCGCGGCCTCGCCGAGCGGCTCTACTGGGCCACCTGCGCCAAGGTGCGCGACCTCACACGCAAGCTCGACGAAGTGCCCGAGGAGCTCGAAGAACTCGAGTCCATCCTCTCGGACATCTATTTCTGTAATTTCTCCGTCTTCCAGTCGCTGCCCGACAGCTGGGCCATCGACCAGCTGTTCCCGATCATGCCGATCCACCGCCTCGCCGAGCGCCCGACGCGCAAAGGCGTGTTGGCCGACATCACCTGCGACTCGGATGGAAAGATCGACCGCTTCGTCAGCCAGCGCGACGTGAAGAAGACTCTCGAGCTGCACGCCATCACGGCGCAGGACGAGTACTACCTGGCCGCGTTCCTGGTAGGCGCGTACCAGGAAACGCTCGGCGACCTGCACAACCTGTTCGGCGACACCCACGTGGTGCACATCCGCTTCCACGACGATGGCGGCTGGTGGATCGAGGAAGTGGTCAAGGGCGACACGGCCAACAAGGTGCTGGAGTACATGGAGTACGACGTCGCCGACCTGCATCCGGCCCTGGTTCGCGATTGCGAACGGGCGGTTCGCGAAGGGCGCATGTCGGTCGCCGAGGCCCAGGGCATCAAGCGGTTCTACGAAGGCGAGCTCAACGGCTACGCCTATCTAGAATAGGTAAAAGGGAGCGGTATCAGTTTGCCGCGCCGATGCCCGTAATTGCCTGAAAGCGGCTGAAACTGCCGCCACCACCGGTCCGCGTTCCTCACCACGCCCAGCGCTTGTTTACAGCTTCTTAAAGCGAGGAGTAGCATCGGTTTCGTTCGATGCGTCTAACGGTTTTATCCCCTGAAGTGCACGAACAACGGTGCAGGCCGCCTTGACCTGTTTTTAGTTGTCCGCGGTACATGCAGGGAACCGCATCTCCTGCCGCTGTCCGCCTTTTGAGCGAGAAGTAAGGGATGACGACGATCTATGTGGGCAATCTGCCCTTCTCCGCGACCGAGCAAGACATCAAGGTGCTCTTTGAGCGCCATGGCAAGGTCGATTCCGTAAAGCTGGTCAACGACCGCGAAACGGGCAAGCCGCGTGGCTTTGGTTTCGTTGAGATGGGTTCCGGCGAAGCACAAGCCGCGATCCAGGGTCTCAACGGATACCAGATGAACGGCCGTCCGCTGCGCGTCAACGAGGCGCAAGAGCGTCCGCCACGTCCGCGTCAGGGTGGTGGCGGTCCGTTCCGCCGCTGATCCGACGCCGGACTAGCTAGCGGATCTCTATCGCTTCGAACCCCGCCTCGAGCGGGGTTCTTTTTTCTTTGCCCGGAGACTGCCGATGTCGTCACGCGCCGCAAGCGCCGTTGTCCTCCTGGTGGCGAGCCTGCTCGGTGCCTGCGCTTCGACGCCGCAACGGCCGGCGGCGCCCAAAGCCGCACCGCGCGACGCGGCTACCGCCGCGGCCATCGAACGCGTACTCGCCGGCGACCATCGTTCCGCGGAAAATCGCGCGCGCGACGTCAACCGCCACCCGCTCGACACCCTGCTTTTCTTCGGCATCAAGCCGGAGATGACCGTGGTCGAGGTGTGGCCCGGTCCGGACGGCTGGTACACGGAGATTCTGGCGCCGTTGCTGGCCGAACGCGGCAAGTTGTACGCGGCACAGTTCGCGCCGGCTCCCGACAACGCGTACATCACCGGCAATCTCAAATCCTTCGCCGACAAGCTCGCCGCGCGCCCGGACATCTACGGAAAGGTACAGGTGACGGCGCTGGGACCTGGCAGCGAAAGCATCGCACCGCCGGGCAGCGCCGACCTGGTCGTGACCTTCCGCAATGTGCACAACTGGATGAGCCTCGACCTCGCGCCGCAGGCATTTGCCGCGATGTTCGCGGCGTTGAAGCCGGGCGGCATCCTGGGCGTGGTCGAACACCGCGGGGATCCGGCCAAGCCCCAGGATCCGCACGCGACTACCGGCTACGTGAATGAGGACTACGCCATCAAACTCATCGAGGCGGCAGGATTCGAGCTGGTGGCGCGCTCCGAAATCAACGCCAACCCGCGCGACACGAAAGATTATCAGCAGGGCGTGTGGACGCTGCCACCCAGCTACCGACTCGGAAACCGCGACCGGGCAAAGTACGAGGCGATCGGCGAGAGCGACCGGTTCACCTTGAAGTTCAGGAAAAAGGTAACGGTGCCAGAGTCGCGTTAGATCCGGACGCCGGCGCTTCGCCGGCGTTTTCCGAAGTGGCCGTGAGGCCTGGAAACACTGGCTCCTTCCTGTTCACCACATCTGTTTCAGGCGCGACGCCACGTCGATGGTGCCCGAGTCCGACGCCGTCTCGTCGATCTTCACGTCGACGGTGGAACCCTGGAAAGTCTGCTCGTCAAAGCACTTGATGACTTTCTCGGTGAGGAAACGGCTGCGGCCGCCGTATACGTGCCCGTCGGAAGTCTTCGGCTGGCTGGTGATCTGGAATCGGAGCGGCACCACGCAGGTGAGTTCATTGCGCGCCCGGGTCATCGCCACGTACAGAAGCCGGCGCTCTTCTTCGATGAGCTCGGCCTTGCCGGTCGCGAACTCGTTGGGAAAGCTGCCGTCGACCACGTTGAGAATGTAGACATGATCCCACTCCATGCCCTTGGCGGAATGAACAGTGGAGATCACCAGGTAATCCTCGTCCATCACCGCCTGTCCGGCCAGATCGCTGGTGGCGTGCGGCGGATCGAGCGTGAGCTCGGTCAGGAATCGCTCACGCGTCGGATACTGCGATGAGAGCAGTTCGAGCTGGTCGAGATCACTGATGCGCATGTGCACGTGCTCGTAGAGCCTTTCCATGTGCGGCTTGTACCACTCGCGCACCAGGTGGATCTGCCCGCGCCATTCGCGATTGGGATCGCCGAGGGCAGCGAACAGCTCGTTGAATTTCTTCCACGCGGCACGTGCGTCGATCGGCGGCTCGAATTTCTCGAACGCGCTCCACAGATAATTGTTGCTGACGAAATGATCGAGCGCGCGCTTGGCATTCGCCGGACCCATGCCGGGCATGAACTGCAGCACCCGAAACGCGGCCAGCTGATTGTGCGGATTGTCGGCCCAGCGCAAAACCGCCATCAGGTCTTTGACGTGCGCGGCTTCGAGGAACTTGAGGCCGCCGTACTTCACAAAAGGAATCTTGCGTTTGGCGAGCTCGATTTCGAGCACGTCGCTGTGCGTACCAGTGCGGAACAGCACGGCCTGGCGCTTGAGCGCCACGCCCGCTTCGCGCGAGGCGAGGATGCGCGTGCAGATGAATTCCGCCTGCGTCGGCAGGTCGTTCACCGTCACGAGCTTGGGGCGTGGGCCCTGGCCGCGCATCGACAGAAGGTGCTTGCGATATTGCCGCGGCGCGTCGGCCATGAGCGCGTTGGCTGAATCGAGGATGCTCTGGCTCGAGCGGAAGTTCTGCGCCAGCGTCACGATCTCGGCCTTCGGCCGGAAGCGATCGGGGAAGCCGAGAATGTTCTCGACCGCGGCCGCGCGGAACGAGTAGATAGCCTGCGCATCGTCGCCGACCACGGTGACGCCCTGCCCGTCCGGCTTGAGCGCGTTGAGAATGTCGCCCTGCAGCTTGTTGGTGTCCTGGTATTCATCGACCAGTACGTGATCGAACAGCGCCCCGACCGACTTGGCGATGCGATCCTCGCTCATCATCGCGTGCCAGTAGAGCAGCAGGTCGTCGAAATCGAGGGCGCGGTACTGCGATTTGCGCTCTACATAGCCTCGCAGCAGCTTGCCTATGTCCTCTTCGAAGTGGGAGCACCACGCGTACTGAGTGTCGAGCGTTTCCTTCAGCGACTTCTGCGTGTTCACGCGGTAGGAATAGATCGCGAGGCAGGTGTCCTTGCGTGGGAACCGCTGACCCTTGCCCGAATATCCGAGCTCGGTCCGCACGGTATCGACGATGTCGGCCGCGTCGCCGCGATCGAGCACGCTGAACGCGGGATCGAGCCCTACGTGCTTCGCGTAGTGGCGCAGCAAGCGGTTGCCGATGGAATGGAACGTCCCCGACCAGGTGAGACGCTGAGAAATCGCCTGTGCCTTGCCGCCGAGTTTGTCGTCGAAGGCTTCGCGCATGATGTCATTCGCGCGCCGTTTCATTTCGACCGCGGCGCGGCGCGTGAACGTGAGCATGAGAATGCGCGCGGGATCGACGCCGCTCATGGCGAGATGCGCCACGCGATGCGCGAGCGTGTTGGTCTTGCCGGTACCCGCGCCGGCGACGATCAGCAGCGGACCCGCGCGAAAACCCTTCCCGCCGGGAATGGGCTCACCGTGGGTCACCGCTTTGCGTTGCGGAGCGTTCAGACTTCCGAGTTGTTCGGCCGTGGGCATCAATACAACAATATATGAAGGACCAACAAAACCAGGCTCAACTCGCCGCGAGCCGTGACGGCCGTCACGCCCGTAACCGGGCGGAATGTGACGCCTTTTTGATCTCGAATTGCGCCGCGGGGCGCGCGAGGTTGCAGCCGTGGCGATTATGAGCGCGTGCGCCGAGCCCGTACAAGCATCACCTCGGTTGTTGCAGGCACGCATCGAGAGCACCAAACAATTCGCCGGTCACCCTTTCGGCGTGTGTCTGACTACACTCGCGCAATGTTGTTCGAGCGGAAAAAAATCTACGACGGCCGCGTCATCCAGGTGAGCGTCGATACTGTCGACCTGCCGAATGGCGTGAGGCTGCCGCTCGAGATCGTGCGCCATCCGGGCGGTGCGGCGGCGGTCGCCATCGACGCCGACCATCGCATCTGCCTGCTGCGCCAGTATCGCCACGCCGCAGGCGGATACATCCATGAACTACCGGCCGGCAAACTCGAGCCGAACGAACCGCCGCAGAAGACCGTCCAGCGCGAGCTCGCCGAGGAAGCGGCGCTTGCGGCAGCCCACTGGGAATCACTCGGCGCGTATTTCAGTTCGCCGGGAGTGTTCACGGAAGTCATCCACCTGTACCTGGCGACTCAGCTTTCGCCGGCCACGGCCGCGCCGGAATCCGGTGAGGTATTCCAGGTCGAGTGGTGGCCGCTCAGTCAGGCCGTCGAACGAGCTCTCAGCGGCGAACTTGCCGACGCAAAGACAATCATCGGGATTCTGCGGGCTGCGTCACGCCTGAAAATTGCGTGAAACGGCTCACACCATGAGATTCCAGGCGGCCAAAATGGTCGCTATGTCAAACAATGAAATCCGCGCGTCGGTCATACTTCGGCCGTGTCAGATGACAATTCAAATGGCAAACCGCCGCAGGCGTCCAACAGACGCCGTGTGTCGCAGATCGTCCATGACGACCGTGGTAATGCGCGCGTGGAGTGGATCGATGCCGGGCGGGCTGGCGTACCCCTCGAACGCGCACCGCTGTCCATCGAGACGACTCCGGCACGCGGTGTAAGCGCCAAGCTGAACGTCGAGCGGACACGCGCCGGCGGTTTCGATCCGTACGCGCGAGTCGGCGCCGCGCACATTCCCGAACCGAAGAAGCCGCAGGGCAAGCGCGACCTGCGCAAGCTCGGCGAGTGGATCAAGCTCAAACGCGAGCTCGAGACGCGTAAATCCCAAGACGACCTCGACGTGGACGCCGAATAGGGCGGTCTGAAAGCGCCGTCTACGCGCAGCGCTCGATGTGGCGCAGTTTGCGAACGTTTCCCCACCGATAGAACCGCCGCAGCTCCGCGAGCAGGTCACGCGTCGCGGCATGACGCTTGCGTTCGAGCAATCCGGCGACGTGCCGGCAGAAGCGCGCGGCATAGTGCGAAGCCGTCTGATACAGGCCAACACGCCCTGCGGCAGCAACCGGATCGACGTGCGCGCGCTCGAACAGCGCCCGGTGAAGCTCGCGAGGAAAGCGCCCGTCGCCCTGCTCGCGCAGTAACCAGGCGCCGAGCACGTACTTGTCCACTTCGGCCTGCAGCTCGAGTTCGAGCAGCGTCACCGGCTTGTCGTGCCCGGTGTTCCAGGCAAGGTAGACAAAATGGCTGACGCCCTCGGCGGCAGTGAGGTAGTCGGCGAGATTTTCATGCGTGAGCCCGGCGAATGGGTCACAACGCCCAAGGCGCTCGAGCACGGCGGCGTCGATGTACAACGCCATCGACAGCGTATCGCCCTCTTCCACCACGATGAGCTGCTCGTCGCTGGCGCGTGTTTCGCCGTAACGCGCCAACCCGGCGCGATCGGTCAGCAGAAAATCGCAGACATCCGGCGTCGCCGGCAGATCGTAGATTTCGGTGAGCGCACTCTGCAGCGATGCCAGAGTGGCCGAGCTCATGTCAGTGAGCCAGCACGCTGCGAGCGGCCGGCGCCGGCTCGAGCCCGAGTTTGCGCAACAATTGCCGGGAGCGTTCGCTGCCGGTCTTCACCCACAATTCATACAGCCGCAGACGATCCTGGTCTGAATGCTGGTAGGCGGTTTCGCTGATCTCGTTGAGGGCGTCGACCATGGGCTGGAACTTCGCGGAGAGCTCGGCAAAGACCTGGCGCATCGTGCGCGCTCTTGCCGGCGGGCAGCTCTCGGCGAGCGCGCTGTAGGCATGCCCGCCCATGGCGATGTGGTAGTCGACATCGACGAGCTTGCGGGCAAATCCGGCGGAGAAAAATCCGGCGATGAACAGCGAGACGTCGCCGAGCCGCTGCAAACCACGGAACCTGGCTTCGCGCGTCGGTGCTTCGAGCGCCTCGCCCAACATCATGGCCAGCGGTTTGAGACGCGTGCGCGAATCGTTGTGGCGGGCCTCTTTGTGTTGGGAATGGCGCTCGTAGAGCGCGTCGGCGTCCGAAAACAGCGTGAGCACGTTCACCACGTAGTGCTCGGTCTCGCCTTCGACCGCCACGTGTTGATGCGACAGCGCATCGTGCAATGCGTCGCGGAAAAATTCCTTCAGACTCGCAACCGGCTGGATGGTCATCTTTCACTCCGATCGATTGATTGCACTCAATTCATCGGCGCCCGACGCGGACCAGTTGAGCGCGTTGGAAGCGCGGGTTCCGTGACGCAAGAGCCGTTTTCACGAACCCGCCGCACGCTCGCCTGGCAGTCGCCAGCGCACACTGCCAACCAGGTCCGGGTGACGGTGCACCGTTCACAGTTTCAACTGAGCAGTGCGACGAGCCCGGTGAGGTCGGTGATGCAGGCATCCGGCGCGGGCAACGCGTCGGGCCAAACAACTCCACCTCTATTCACCCATACAGTTTGCATGCCAGCGGCGCGCGGGCCTACGACATCAGCGTGAGGTTCATCGCCTACAAACAGTATTTCCGCGGGTTTCAACGTCAGTGATTCGGCCACGCCCGCGTAGGCGCGCGGGTCGGGCTTGGCGTATCCCAGTGCACCCGCGCTCAAGCTGACTTCAAAATGGTGCGCAAGCCCGATCACCGACAGATCGGCGTTGCCATTGCTCAGCGTGGCGAGCCTGAAGCGTCGCCGGAGAAGTTCGAGCGCCGGAACGACCTCGGCATAGGGCTGGAGCTGGTTGCGCGCGGCATGCCACAGCGCGAACGCTTCGTGTGCGATGTCCCGCTCGTAGCCCACCTCCGCCGCCAGGCGCGCGAGGGTCTCGCGACGCAGGTACGAAAGATCGTGAGCCTGATGAGGTTCTTCGCGCAGCAGTACCTCGCGCACTCCGAGCACTTCGGCTGGGGAGAAGCGTGCCGGAATGCGCGGGTATCGCGCTTTGAGCCAATCGGCGAGAATGCGCTCCGCGCGGATCAATACCGGCTCGATTTCCCAGAGCGTGTTGTCGAGATCGAAGCAGATCGCGCGTATTGCGCCAGGAGCCATGGCGCGCATCGTACCGGGGGGACCCAGTGGACGAAATGCTGCTCACCATGGGCAACAAGAATTATTCGTCGTGGTCGCTGCGGCCATGGCTGCTCATGAAACATGTGGACCTGAAGTTCGCCGAGCGCGTAGTGCCGCTCGACACCCCTGAATTCGCGCGCGACGTCGCTGCGATGAGTCCGTCGAGGCGCGTGCCGGTGCTTCAGCACGGATCGCTGCTGGTCTGGGATTCGCTCGCGATCTGTGAGTACGTCTGCGAGATCGCCGGCCGCGGCTGGCCGAAGGAGCGCGAGGCTCGCGCCGTGGCGCGCTCGGCGTGCGCCGAAATGCACGCCGGATTCTCGATACTGCGTTCACAATGGCCCATGAATGCACGCGCCACCGGCCGCAGGACCGCGCCGAACCCGGAGCGCTCGACGGAAATCGCGCGCATCGAAACCCTGTGGAGCGAGTGCCGTACGCGCTTCGGCGCGGATGGACCCTGGCTGTTCGGCGAGTACAGCGTCGCCGACGCGATGTACGCGCCCGTGGTGCTGCGCCTGCGGACCTACGGCGCGAACCTGCGCGACGCCACCGCGGCGTACGTGACCACCGTGCTCGCCGACGCGCACATGCGCGACTGGCTGGCGGCGGCGGCGGCCGAGAGCTGGAGCCTCGAAGCGTCCGAGATCGGGCGTTGATTCAGAGCTAACTACTGGAGATCGCCATGAAGTCCTGGTTGCGCATCGCGGCTGCGTTGGTGTGCGGAATCTGTGTCCAAGCCTCGGGCGCCACCGGCGCCCTCACCGCCACCGACCTCAACATGCTGGCGCGCGTCAGTGATCCGCAGGTTTCGCCGGATGGCCGCCACGTGGTGTACGTGCAGCGCGAGACGGACCTGCCGGCCAATCGCGGCCGCAGCGATCTGTGGCTGGTGGACATAGGCGGCGGGAGTCCGAAGGCCCGGCGGCTCACGCAGCACTCGTCGAACGACACACATCCGCGCTGGTCGGTCGACGGCACCAGCATCTACTTCCTGTCATCGCGCACCGGTTCGCAGCAGATCTGGCGCCTGCCGATGAGCGGCGGCGAAGGGGTGCAGATCACCGACTATCCACTCGACGTGAGTTCCTTCCGTTTCTCGAGCGGCGGCGGACGCATTGCGCTCTCGATGGAAGTGTTTCGCGACTGCGACGATCTCAAGTGCAGCCGGGAACGGTTCGAGGGCCTCACCAGGAAAAAGGCCTCCGGCCGCATTTACGACGGTCTGTTCGTGCGCCACTGGGACCAGTGGAGCAACGGATCGCGCTCGAACCTGTTCGTCGCCCCGGTAAACGGGGACGGACGCGCCGGCGCACCGGTCAACGTGAGCAAGGCGCTCGATGCGGATGTGCCATCGAAGCCCGACGGCGGCGACGAGGAGTTCACGTTCAACCCGGACGGTGACCACGTCGTGTTCAGTGCGCGCGTCGCCGGCCGCGAGGAACCGTGGTCGACGAATTTCGATCTTTATGAAGCACCTTCGGATGGCAGCTCCGCGCCGAAGAATCTGACCGCCGACAACCCTGCGTGGGACACGCAGCCCGTCTATCTGCGCAACGGTGACCTGGCCTGGCTCGCGATGAGCCGGCCCGGATTCGAAGCCGACCGGTTCCGCATCAGGCTCAGGCATGACGGCAAAGTGCGCGAAGTCGCCCCGGCCTGGGATCGTTCGGTGCAGCATCTGGACGTCACCCACGACGGCCGCACGCTGCTCGCGACCGCCAGCGACCTCGGGCAGACGCCGCTGTTCTCCGTGGACGTCGCGAGCGGCCGCGCGACGCGGATCTCGGGCAATGGATATGTTGCCGACTATTCGCCGGCCGCGCGCGGCGTGGTGGTCACCTGGCACGATCTGGCGACACCGCCCGATCTCTATCTACTCGACCCCAAGGGCGAGCGCAGCCGGCTCACCAACGTGAATGCCGAAGTACTCAAGGAACGCGCTCTGGGCACGTTCGAGCAATTCAGTTTCCCGGGCTGGAACAACGAGACGGTGTACGGCTACCTGGTGAATCCTCCGGATTTCGCCAAGGACAAGAAGTATCCGGTCGCATTCGTCGTGCACGGCGGCCCGCAAGTGAGCTTTGGGAATCACTGGAACTGGCGATGGAACGCGCAGACCTTCGCGGCGCACGGCTACGCCACGGTGTTCATCGATTTCCACGGCTCGCCCGGCTATGGCCAGGCATTCACGGACTCGATCAGTCAGCACTGGGGCGATCGTCCGTTCGAAGACCTGAAGAAGGGCCTGGCCGCGGCGCTGCAGAAGTTTCCCTGGCTCGATGGCCAGCGCGCCTGCTCGCTCGGCGCGTCCTATGGCGGCTACATGCAGAACTGGATCGAGGGCAACTGGTCCGACGGATTCCGCTGCATCGTGAATCACGACGGTATTTTCGACACGCGCTCCATGTACTACACCACCGAGGAGCTATGGTTCACGGAATGGGAGAACGGCGGTCCCTACTACCAGACACCCGAGATCCACGAGCGCTTCAATCCGGCCAACTACGTGAAGCAATGGCGCACGCCGATGCTGGTGATTCACGGCGAACTGGACTTTCGCGTTCCCAGCACGCAGGGCATCGCCGCGTTCACGGCGCTGCAGCGACGCGGCATCGAGAGCAAGCTGCTGTACTTCCCCGACGAGAATCACTGGGTGCTGAAGCCGAACAACAGCATTCAGTGGTACGGCACCGTGCTCGACTGGCTGGACGCGCACACCGCGAAATAGCCACGGCGAGGCTCACTGTTTGCGTTTGAAGATTTCCGGCGCGGACCCGCCGCAGGAGTAGCTCACCGAGTTCATGTCGGCGGACGGCTGAATGTCGCAGGTGCCCGCGGGACGTACGTCTTTCGGAAGCAGCGCCGTGAACAGTTCAGGATTTTCGCGCAGGTTGCGCCATTGTCCTTCCTGCGTGAACGTCAGCGCGAGCTGCACAACTTTCTTGCCGTCGGAGGACATCTTCAGATCGAGCAGCCGCCCGAAGATGCCGCTGGCATCCTGACGCTCAACGTACACCGACTCATCGCTCACCATGCGTGAGCGGACCGCCACAATGAAAAGCGTCGCACCGCTGTCGCTCTGGTACGTGCCCGTGGTGTCGTGTTTGAATTTCTCGACGGCCGCCCGATCCTTGTTCTGCTGCGTGACGCAGCCCGTGAGTCCGGCCATGAGCACGAGCGCGGTCGCGCCGGCGAGTCGATGCGCAGTGTTCATGACAAACCCTCAGCCGTAATAGGCGCGCCACTCTGCCTGATAACCGGCGCCGAGCGTAAGCAGTTTTTCCAGCAGCTCGGGATAGCTCACGCCGGCGGCGAGCGCCGACTGCGCAAAGTCCTCGTCCGCGGCGAGGTTGGGATTGGGATTGGCTTCGATCACGTAGATCTGGCCCTCGGCATTCATCCGGTAGTCGATGCGCGCACATCCCGAGAGACCGAGCGAGCGATAGACGCGGCGCGATAGTTTGTCGAGGCGCGCCACCACCGCGGGCGGCAGGTCCTTCGCCTCGTGGGTGTCGATGCCATGTTTCTTCTGGTACTTCTTGTCCCACTTCACGCGACGCGTGGCGATGCCCGCGGAAGTCTCCGAAAGCGAACCGAATTTCATCTCCCACACCGGCAGGCGCGTGAGCCGGTCATTCCCCATGACACCCACGTACAGCTCGCGCCCTTCGATGTATTCCTCGACCAGCGCGTCGGTCTGCACCTGGTCATGCACGAACTGGATGCGCTGTTTCAGCTGCACCTTGTCGGTGACGATCGATGCCTGTGAGATGCCGAGCGACGCGTCCTCGGTGGTGGACTTCACGAACAGCGGATACTTGATCTTGCGCGGCAGGCGCAGCTTGATGCCACGCCGGAACACCGCGAACTGTGGCGACGAAATGCGGTGATACGAAAGCAGCTGTTTGCACAGCGGCTTGTCGCGCGCCAGCAGAAGTCCACGCGGATTGCAGCCGGTGTATGGCGTGCGCAGCAGCTCGAGAAACGCGACCACGTGCTGGTCGTAGGTGACGATGCCGTCGAATTCCTCGAGCAGGTTGAACACCATCTCGGGTTTCCATTCGGTGATGACGCTGCGCAGCTCTTCGACGCTGTCGGAAATACCGAGGCAGCGCACTTCGTGCCCGGACTTCTTGAGAGTCGAGACGACGTCGTACTCGGTACGCCATTCTTCGATTTCTTTCTCGCTGTGCCCCTCGAGGGTATCGGGTGGAACCAGCGTTGAGTGGACGACGACCAGCGTGCGCAGTCGCTTCATAGGGAGAGACGCGGACTTTCACCCTGCGCGTACAGGCGGGTCAGGTAGACCAGCATCCAGCGCGCGTGTCGCAGCGCGTCGCGACGGCTGCCGCGCGCCCAGACGCCGAGCTTGTCAGCGCGTTCCACAATGATGCGCAGAATCTGCTCGACGCTGTACCGCTCGGCGCGCAGCTCGCGCATCGTGCCGTTCACCAGATGAAGGGCGTGCGCGCGCAGGAACGTGCTGGCGCGGCGTGCGCGGGCATTCACGCGTTCGACCGTGAACACGCGCTCGAGCAGATGGTCGGTGACCGTGCGGCGGTACATGCTGTAGCGGCGCAGTTTGCGGCGATAGTGGTCCGCCAGCGTGTGCGTGTTTTCGCGCAGCGGTTCCACCACTTCGCGATTGCGCACCGGGGGACGCGCGTCCCGCACGCTCGTCAACAACTCATCGACGAACTCGAGCTTGTGAAACGCCGGCCATTGCGCGTACGTGCGGCGCCACGAGGAATTGGGCTTGAGCCACACGGCGAACGTCTCGGCGAAATCTTCGCAGGGATGGGCCTGCGCATACCACTCGCCGAGATGCTGCACGTAGCGACGGCTGCCCGGCCGCGCTCTATAGGTGTCGGGATAGGGCAGCGATGCGGGCCCGAAGATTTCACGCCAGCGCTTACGCCGCCGCAGGCGGTACGCGGTATCGATGGCGTGCCCGGCTTCGTGGCGCAGGATGCGCATGGCGCTTTCGGCGCTGCCGCCTTCGACGTTACGCATCATGCGGCGCTCGAGACGTTCGAGTCTGGGATGCGCGAGATAAAACGGGACGGCGATACCCGGCACACCGTCGGGAGAGAACCATTCTTCCGACAGCCACACGTGCGGACGAAACGAGATTTCCCGCTTGTCGAGTTCGCGATAGAGGCGGCGCACGCGCTTGGCAACCGGTGAACGCTCGATCCTGAGTTTCAGATCGCAAAAGCGCAGGCCGAGCAATTGTTCATCGGACATGCGCGTCCACGAGCGCTGCGCACGCCTGCCGCGGGATGGACGCGTGGACGACATGGCGTGCACTTTAAGCGAGACGATTCCGTTGCGGAATCACGTTCCGAGGGTCACGAGCGCGTGAGTGAGAAGTCGGTCCGCCGTATCAATGACCACTTCTTGCTTGATCAGGCTGTTACGCCAGATTCCGGGAATCGCGCTCACTCCGTGATATGCGCCCGCCACCTGGCCATAGACCGCGGCGACCACATCCGAGTCGCGGCCCAGGTTCGCCGCCATCAACGCACCCTCGCGGAACGTCTCGCTGCCATTGAAGGCCCAGAGCGCCGCCTCCAGCGCTTCCAGGATGCCGCCGCCGCCGGTGATTTCGGGCGGCTGGCGGCGGGCATACGAGCCGTCATAGAGCGCGAGCACCTCGGGACGGGTGCCGGCGGTGAGCCACAATTCCCGAGGCGGATGTAGTACCGCCGCCTTGTCCCGGCCCGAAAGAGCCAGGTGAACCATGGAGGCAAAGAGGCGCACACAGTCGAGCACCATCGGCGCCTGCGCCGTCAGGCGCGCCGCCTCATTGGCTTTCGCCACCGCCGTCGACACGTTGGCAAAGAAATACATGACCGGCGGCGCGACGCGTGACAGCGGATCCTTGTCGAGCTGCTCCGGGTCGTGCGACCCGGCGAAAGGCTGGTGCTTGTACTGCGCCGTCGCCAATGCGCGCGCCACGCTGGCGGAGATTCCCACGCACTGCCCGGTGGCGCTGCCATAGCCTTCGCGCTGCCAGCGGGCGAAGCGCTGGACCTGGTCGTGCGCGTCGAAGCCCTCGCGTTCGAGCAGGCTTTCGGCGAGTAGCAACGCCATCGCCGTGTCATCAGTCCAGGCACCGCGCGGCTGGTCGAACGGGCCGCCGCCCAGCAGGTCTCCGACCGCCGCGAACGTCCCGGGCTTGCGGAACTGGGTGTGCGCGGCGAGCGCATCGCCGACGGCAAGGCCGAGCAGCGCCCCCTGGAAACGCTCGCGCAGCGTGCGCGCCGCATCCATGACGTCGGGCGCCTGCATCGGATCGCTGCGCGGCGTCCAGGCCAGGATGTAGTCGCGTTGTTCGTCGGTCTCAGGCACATCCGGCCACGTCGTTGAGCGCTCGTTGCCCTGCCA
>Ga0307513_10004428_pt1 | contig 18764 bp, 27 predicted proteins | sample 15_EM_MG_FD_202174 | JGI IMG/M metagenome (GOLD analysis project Ga0307513, IMG submission 202174) | Populus trichocarpa ectomycorrhiza microbial communities from riparian zone in the Pacific Northwest, United States - 15_EM | ecosystem: Host-associated > Plants > Roots > Unclassified | place...
ACTTTCTTTTGTTAGTTGTTTTGATTTATAGGTTTTGTTTTCTCCATAGCTAGCGCTGCATGAGGCTTTTTGTACCTAAAAACAATGAACGCATGATTACAAAAAAAAAAAATGAAAAAAAAAAAACGACAAAGAGCTGGATCTTCACGCCACCATCTAAGTACTTTTCTATACTAAAGATATTGCAATACGATTACCTTCGACTCTCTTTACATACACTCCTCCTCTACGAGAAACTAATCTCTAAAGAACCCGGAGACTATTGTCATAGTCTCGACGGGCCGCCTGAACATAGAACTATTGTGATAGTTCTATCATGTGCGCCAATCCACCCATCTTACTATCTAAAGAGATTGTATCTCTCTCAAACCACCAAAGACAACCAAGCCAGTTCCGTACTATCTGAAGAGATAGTACTCCCATATTTGTTGGTGGGAGAGAACGAGACTCATATAGGCAAGAGAGGACTGTCGTTGCCTGTTGCATATACGGTCAACAATCGGATTGTTACATATAGTGAACAATAGGATTGTTACATACAGTCAACAATAGGATTGTTACATTTGGTTGCGTCAAACCTCAACACCTAACGACAGACCGGGTCAAGAACCTGTCGACCACGAGATCGATCTCACTGAAGGAGAAATCGACCTAGACGGACTAGGGGAAGCGTTAGCCGAGGCCATTCAACACTCGCGAGCCGCGAGCTCCACCACAGATAGCGCTGGAGAAGAATCAGACTCGGACGAAACAGACGCAGTACCTACAAGGAGGAACACAATGGTGTCCACATCCAACCCTAATCCAGACAGGAAGGGCAAAGATGCAGCTCCAGCCTGACCCTCCAACCTCACGCCGGATCAAATACAACAAATCATTGGAACCTTAACAGGAGGATCTGGAAACACGAAAAAGCTCAAAATCAAGGAACCCAGCACATTGCACGGGGAACAAGATCAACTCAGAGGCGGGCTGGCCCAGCTGACAGTCTACATCAAAGGAGTAGGATGAGAATTCGAATACAACAACGACAAAATTGTCTACGCGCTTAGCATTGTAAGAGGAGACGCGTTGAAATGGGCGACGTCATACATCGAAAGACGACAGGATGTAACCTGGAACAGTTGGGACAACTTCAGGAAAGAACTACAGGGACAGTTTGGCGAAATCGACGAGCAAGGAGCAGCAAGAGCAAAACTCACGAGGATGACGCAAGGATCGAAAGGAGCTACAGAATACCGGAACGAATATAGACTCATCGCCAGTCAAACAGGGATGGACGATGCAACCCTGACTTACCACCTGATCAAGGGATTCCAAACAGAATTACAAGATGCATTGGGCATAGATGGATCAGACTCGCAAGACCCGCAATTCGTCGCAAACTGGGCCATTAAAAAGGAAACTAAAATGGCAACCATCAAACACATGCGTCATGGGACAACAAGCGAAGGAACAACTGCATCGTCAGGAACCCCAAGGAATCAAAATGGGACCTTTCGACCTCAGAACGATAATCAGGGCGATCCAATAGAACACGATGCGACGAGAAGTTGGCCGGGGTTCAACATCTCGGCCAAGGAATACCAACGGAGAATGAAAGGCAACCTATGCCTCAAATGCGCCAAACCAGGACATCGAGCCGCGGCATGTCGAAGCCAGGCCAACAGCAAGGAAGAAGCAACCTGGGAACCAAAGAATGATAACAAAAAACAATGGAGACCACCAGCCAAAGCCAGTGAAATGGAGGTCGCAAAAGAGGGAGAGTCGGGAAACGACGAAAGTCCCCTGTAGAGAATGGTCTGAGGGACAAGACCAAACCAAAGCCCATTGAGATGAGGAACCTTTACGCGGCACTGAACAACATGGAAGCACTGAACAACGAAAATTACCATATGATGGTCACGATCAAACTACATGGCACAACAAGAAAGATCACGATTAATGCGATGATCGACTCGGGAGCAACTCAGGAGTTCATCGACAAAGGGTTCTGCAGCAAATACAATATCAGAACAATACGAGCAAAAACGATACGAGAGGTTTACCTGGCGGAGGGTCGACCCAGCGCTATGAGACCAATCACCCATACAGCGAAAGTACCTATGGACATCAGTAGCCATAGGGAATTGGCGATTTTCCAAGTGGCGAAACTACCGAAACATGAGGTCATCCTCGGAATGCCATGGTTAAAGCAGCACATTCCCCGAATCGACTGGGGTCAAGGAAAGATCACCTTCGGAAGCGAAAGGTGAACCACAAGGTGTTTAAAGGAATCACTCACGGTATACGCCATACCAGAAGATGAAGCACGAGAAGAGAACTTGAAAGTCGAGTTCGGCGTCGCTTATAGCAAGAAAGATCAGCGAGTCAAGGTTAAGAAACTTGACCTGCAAGCAAAGATACCGACTCGAGGATCGGCACGAGCAGCACGACACGACCTGTACGCAAAAGAAAGCAAGACGATACCGGCCTGAGGACAAGAAGTTGTCCGAACCGCAATATCAATCACGCCACCAAGAGGAACCTATGGCAGGATCGCGCCAAGAAGCGGCATGGCAGTTAAATATCGGATTGCTATCAATGCAGGCTTGGTCGACTCCGCCTATACTGGCGAAATCAAGGTGGTACTAGCCAGCATGGGCAACCAAGACTATCAAGCCAAAAACGGAGATCGGATAGCACAACTGATCGCGGAAAAAATACTCGAAAGCGACTATTACGAGGTCCAAACGCTCGAAAAAACCAACAGAGGACAACAAGGATTTGGAAGCACAGGAGCTTCCAAGGCACAGATCTGTGAGATCAGTGCCAGAGCCTTCGGAAGGTTTTACCGAAGACCGGACACGACCACAGGAATCCTCAAGTACAGCAAAAAAGAAAGATGCATAAGCCTAGAATCAGTCAACATTAGCACTGAGCTAGCCATCAACAGCGGAAGATATCAAAAACAACGAAAACTCGAAGAAATGGTGCCTCAAGAATATCATTAATACTGGGATGTATTCGAAGAAGGAGAAAAAACTAAGCTACCGCCTCACCGACGCGGGGTGGACCTGGAAATCAAACTCAAAGAAGGAGAGGGACTCGCGATCAAAAAGATATACGTGCTTTCCCAGGACGAAGTAAAGGAACTCTGAAGCTATATCAAACAGAACGAGGAGAGAGGATGGATAAGAGAAACCTACTCTGACGGTGGATCTCGCATCATGTTTGTCAAGAAAAAGGATGGAAAACTCCAACTATGCGTCGACCATCGGGCACTCAACCATATTACCAAAAAGGACCGATACCGCCTACCACTGATAGGGGAAGCCTTGGACAGGCTACAAACGGCAAAATACTACACCAAACTGGACATCATGGACGCATACCACAATGTCTGAATAAAGGAAGGAGACGAATGGAAAACGACATTTACCACAAAATACGGCACTTGCGAATACTTGGTTATGCCCTTTGGGCTAACCAACGCACCCGCAGTATTCCAAAGATGGATCAACCGAACCTTGCAATCAGATATCGATATATGCTGCATAGTGTACCTGGACGATGTCCTATATACTCAGACAACCTGGAACAACACCACAAAGACGTGGCTGCCATCATCCGCTCTATACGACAACAAGGAATGAAACTTAAACCATTGAAATGCGAATTTCACCAACGAGAAACAGAATATCTAGGATTCATCATCAATAACGAAGGAGTCAAAGTCGATCCTATCAAAACAGCAGCCATATGGGATTGGAAAGCACCTACCAACAAAAAGGGAATTCAGTAATTCATGGGATTTTGCTACTTTTACCGAAGTTTTATAAACGGATTCTGCAGAACAGCCAAACCACTATACGATCGACCCAAGAAAGATGTCATCTGGGAATGGGGAAACAAAGAACAAACCGCGTTTGACTAGCTAAGACAGAAGTTATGTTCAACCCCAGTGTTGACATACTTCAAAGCGGCAAGAGCATTGCTTGTCGAGCCCGATGCCTCACAATATGTCTGCTCAGGAATACTGTCCCAACAGGACGAAGACGGGAAATGGAAACCAATAGCATACCGATCGAAGACGATGAAACCAGCCGAATGCAACTACGACGTACACGACAAAGAACTGTTAGCAATAGTTCAAGCGCTCAAAGAACGGATGCGATATCTTAAAGGCAGCGGACAACACTTCAGAGTCGTGAGGGACCACCAGAACCTGATAAGATTTACAACCACTAAGGAGTTCACTGGACGGCAAATCCGCTGGAGTAAAGCTTTCAGCGCCTTCGACTTCAAGATTGAATATCGACCAGGAAAAGAAAGAGGCCAGCCAGATGCCTTAACTCGACGAAAAGCGGACATGCCACAGAAAGGAGATGAATGATTTACACAGAAAGAAAGGATCCTCCTACCAAAGGAGAAATACTTCGACACCAGCATGCAGGAGATGGAGACAATGATGCCCGATGAAACAAGCCACAAAGAACTTCGCAACGAAACGGCTCGAAACGAACAAATTCAAAGAATAAGGAACTCTTTAGAAAGAGGAGACAAAGAAATGAAGGGAGTGGCCCTAGGACTATGCCAATGGAAGGACGAATACCTGTGGCACCAAGGAAAGATTTGGGTTCCCAATAAAGAAGGAATTCGAACCAACCTTATAGGACAACACCACGATATTCCACAAACGGGACACTCAGGAACTGCAAACACGACGGAGCGCCTACAACGCAAATACTATTGGCCTCATATGCGCAATATGATAAAACAATACGTCAAGAATTGCGACATTTGCCAAAGAATGAAGGTGGTACGACATGCACCTTATGGCCTGATGAAGCCAAATGAAGCTCCGGATCGACCATGGAAATCGATATCCATGGACTTCATCACGGAGTTATGAAAATCAGAGGGAGATGACGCAATCCTGATCGGCATCGATCAACTCACCAAAATGGCTCATTTCCTGCCATGCACTAAGGAAATAGATGCACGGCAATTCTCGGAACTTTTCATGAGGGAAATATTTCGATTATATAGGCTGCCCAAAGACATCATAACGGATCGAGGATCCCTATTTACTTCCGATCTATGGAAAGAAACGACAAAGCAACTAGGAATAGAACGAAGATTGAGCAGGTCGTGTCACCCTCAAACGGATGGGCAAACAGAATGGACCAATTCCACTTTGGAACAATACCTCCGAGCATATGTCAATTATCAATAAGACAACTGGAAGGAGCTCCTACCGATGGCAGAAGTCGCATACAACAATTGATATCAAGAAAGCATTAAGCACACACCCTTCTTTGCAAACTATGGACTCAACCCCAAATATCAGACCATCGGGCACCTAATGCAAGGAAAAATCACACCACCGGAAGATATGAGTCAATTACACGATACCCTACAAGCGGAAATGACGGAAGCGCAACTAAGACATAAGGAATACTACGATGCAGGAAGAAAGCCTGATCCGAATTTACAATCAGGCGATATGGTCTGGTTATTGCCAAGGAACATACGCACCACACGGCCATCCAAGAAATTGGATTACAAGAAAATCGGTCCATTCAAGATCTGGGCAAAGATAGGCGAAAGCGCTTATAAGCTCGATCTTCGACCATCAATAAGGATTTATAATACATTCCACATCTCCCTTCTTGAACTTTATCACGATGATAAGTTTTCTTCTCAACAAATACAACCACCACTTCCAATTATCTTCCATGGAGAACCAGAGTACGAACTCGAACAAATCATTGATTCTCGACAACACTAAAGAAAACTACAATACCGAGCCAAGTGGACCGGTTATCCTCCTGAAAACCACAAAGCCTGGTACCCCTACGAAAATTTCGAAAATGCAGACATCCCAAAACGACAATTCTACCAAAAGTACCCAAGGAAGGCATCTCTCGATCAAGATCGAGGAACAAGACAGCGGGGAGACTTGGGTCTCCATAACAGCACCACCGCAACTCGCACCACCACCACCACCTCCACGAATGACGTGACCAAGACCGCCAACACAGAAGACCGCCCAAGACCGGTGGGAGACGACGGTAGGGCAACCAATGAGCCCCTCAAACCGAGCCCCACACGAGTGGTAGGAAGCGGAAAGGAAGGAACAAGCTCGCCGGGATGACGACCAGCTGTCATGGACAGCATGCTACAACGACAGGTGCCAAACCCATTTTCGGGACAAGGAAGCCTCGGCATGGTTTACCCAAGACCGATCTCGGTCTGTGCCATCGGTACCCGTATCGCACAGGAACAAGAAACAACAGAGGAAACGCCACGGGCAGAGCGTGACATGGTACGAATGCTAAGACGACCAATGCTTCGTACATGTGCAAGAGAAGATCAGAGCGGGGTACTATCCACAGGAAATCGGCGAAAAGAAACCCCTCTCAAAATGGCATCGGAGACACGCCGAGCCGGAACAATGAAGGAAGGTCGGTGCCGTGAGGATACGGAAGGAGAAGGAGGGGAGCGAAAAAACTCAACCAGATGTCGGAGTCCAACAAAGGCAAATCCAGGAAATGTTGGACGAAAAACAACAAGCCCTGGAAAGGGACGAAAAAACCTGACAGGAGCTAGCCAACTACCAGACCATGATAGGCCGGATGCGCGAAGAAATCCAAGGACTGCGCAGAACGGTCGCGGGATCTCGTTTCAGCATGGCGAGGTTGAGAAACAAGATGCACACCAAAAAGCGAGCAAACGAGGAGCTCGAACACAGAAACCACACACTCCGAAAGGAGCTGAGAAGAGCTGGGCAGAGGTTGTTAGATCTGAGAGTGTAGCATCGTGGGACCGATGCTAGGAGGGGACCGGAGCTAATCTCACAAATCGTGACTAAGCAAGGCAGATTTCAAATGACTCATACTTATGAGTCATAAGGTATGTTGGATTTCACACTATGAGGTCACTTGACTCATAGCTCTCACATGACTACGCACTCGCGAGTCATCGTTATATTATAATTGGTTGATTGTTTCATGACTCACGATTGTGACGTCATATGATGTAATGACTTTCGCACATGACTCACACTAGAAGACATGGGTTTCACGCATGTGACTCATTTGAGCACATGATTGGGTTTATTAGTTTTGATTGGATAACAGAATGTTGAGCGATGACTCATGTGAGTCATCGATGGATTTCACGCTATGACTCACTTCGAGTCATAGAAGTTTATGTTGTACGAGGTGATGAGTCACCAGGGTAAGGGTTATGGAAAGATGCCTATATGGGGTACTTGGTTCCGACCAAGAGTTCGATCTTCACGCAACCATCTAAGTACTTTTCTATACTAAAGATATTGCAATACGATTGCGTTCTACACTCTTTACATACACTCCTCCTCTCCGAGAACCTAAGCTCGAAAGAGCACGGAGACTATTGTGATAGTCTCAACGGGCCACCTGAACATAGAACTATTGTGATAGTTCTATCAAGTACGCCAATCCACCCATCTTACTATCTAAAGAGATAGTATCTCTGTCGAACCACCAAAGACAAGCAAGCTAGTTCTGTACTATCTGAAGAGATAGTACTCCCCTATTTGTTGGTGGGAGAGAACGAGACTCATATAGGCAAGAGAGGACTGTCGTTGCCTGTTGCATATACGGTCAACAATAGGATTGTTACATAAACCCCCCCAAAAAGCAGCCTCTTTCTGATCAATCGACCACCCCCCACCCTGATCACTATTACAATGGCAGCCTCAAAGGTTGGTCGCAGTTTCGAAAAATCGGCGTCCTTCAAAAACTATGGCCTTGTTACCTGATGTAAGCACCTTTGCGGCTTCCCCCACCCACGAACCTATAGTCCCGAGTATAAAGCCTGGCAAAATGCTATGAAATGTAAGATGAAGCAAGACAGGATCCCAGGGTGGAAGAGGAGTACTGCCGGACAATGGGCCGCCATCCAGGCACATGCTCTTACCCTCCGGCCTGTTAGCCAGAGGTCGGGACTCTGGCAGGCTAATAACCCCCGTGGCGAACGTTTTACCGAAAGCCTCAACCTTTTGCTAAAGGACATACCAAAAAAACATCAGGGTATCTCGAGAGACATGTTGAGAGCACCCGTTGCCGCTGTTCCGGTTGCGGACCCCACCCCAGCCAGAAATGATCGTAAGTTATCCCCAAGCGTCAGCAATCAAGATGTACCATAAATGCTAATACAGCTCCTGCATGTCTCGCCGGTCGGCGGTGTGTCTGTCTCTGGATAGATGAGCCATCCGTAGTCCGCCCAAGCAGCCCACTCCCGGTTGGGATGGACAAGATCCAGTGGCAAAGTCGTGGACAGGTTTACTGAATGGAGCTAACTGAGCCCACCTTTCCGAACCTGCTAGCGGGCATAGACAAAACCACGGCACCGGCTGTCGTATTTCGTATGCTTATTGGTACGGCGAGACAGGGTACCCGTCTGCTGCAGGACGATCGAGAGGAGCCGCTGCTACTTGCTGAAATGATCCGAATCACAAATAGCCAACTTGTCCGCATATGGTGGTCTTTGAATACGCCAAGCGAACCAATGGATCTGCTCTTCTATTGCCATTGAAGGAATGATACAGAGGATAGCACTCCTCATCCCGGTGAGATCAGGTTTGCTCCACGTGATAACCGGGACCCCCCTCCAGACGGCACAGGTGACAGGTCCGCCGGTAGCCATAATGGACAGAGCTCAGATGGCCACCAGCCAGAGTCATCCGCTGGGGCCGCAAAGCGAAACACCTCAACAAGGACCATCAGGAGCGGTAATACCACAAAAAAGACTGTGCGAACACACCGCATCAATTGGGCAGACGTTGGCGAATCAGAGCCAGAGTCTTCTGGTACGCAAGCTTCTGTCCCTCGTGCTAACTTAGGCACTCGTTTTTTGAGGTCTAGTAGAGAAGGAGAACGGGAGACTGACCTAAAGAAAGCATCCCGGAAGCCAACCAATACCAGTCGTAAACGCAACGTCGTGGTCATGCAAGAGGCCAATGAGCCATATGGTTCGGATGGAAGTCCGGGACCCCAGAGGAAGGTGGCCCGCCAGGTGGGGGCAATCGATGCCGGCATTGAGGTTGTGCCGGAGACACGCGAGGGGGAGCATAATCTGAGTTGGCAACTGGCTGACAGGACTAGTCCGACAAACAGTGCGTCTCCGTTTACTCCCAATCTGGGTCCCCATCATGCGTCTGCAGCCTCTGGGCAGGCAGAGGCGAGAAGGTCAGCTGCGCATCTTTTGATACTGGCCTCAGAGGCAGGGCAGCCTGTCAACACATTGGCGACACAAGTCGATACACGCGGCAGAAACCATTCCCCCTCCAAGGATCCACATACCGGCGATGTCTGTGCGGATATTCCGATAGCTGAAGAAGTCGGACGCGAATTAAGCCTGCCCGCTGACTCCCCAACCGCCTCGGGTGCATACTCTACACCTGGTAAGTTCCAGTTACGACTACTAGGTTTTTCTTCCATTCTGTTGGCAAGGTCTGCCGCAGTTCCGGCCGAAACTGGCGTTGGGAGTCCGCTCAAGTCCGTTTCTGTCCTGGCTCACTAGCCCTGCGAACAAAGCTCTCCTGCCCTGACCAATGTGGCTAATGTCTCGCTAGCTGAGGATGCAGGTCCATTTCAAGCAATTTACAAGTACTAGGCCACGATGGACACTTCCACATTTCCTTTTGGTGTTTTCATTTTTGTCTCTAGAGTTCATGTTATTCACTGTGTTTCCTAACTATTTCTGTTTTAGATTAGCCCGCTACGTCGGCGCTGCTTGCCCTGATCAGTATACTTAATTTAGACCTGCGACGGTCCTCAGATCAGGTGGGTGTTTCCTTTGCGTGTTTTTCATTTGGATTTTAACTTTTGGAGTTTTGCGAGTTATACTTGTATTTGTTCTCACACATTTCTTGTTTGGATTGGCCCGGCTGTTGCCGTTCCGCGTTGCCCAAACCCAATGTAGTCTTTGGACACTTTGTTGCTCTACGGGGTCCCTGTTAGAGTTTTGCAGACCATTCTTGTTTGCCACTAGCTGTTCTGCGTTTACCGGGTCAGCTCAGGGGACATACTGTCGGAAGCTTCGCAGATCAGTCTTGCACTTTTCCAGCTCTTTTTCACTTGGTGTATGTTTTCTCTGCTAGCTTTAGCGGTTTGCTCTTTGGACTTATGCGGTTCATTCTTGTTCTTCTCTAGCTATATTTCATTCTGGGTTGCCCCTTTCATTACTATTCGTATCCTATCTTTTCATCTTATATCCCATCCGTTGAGCCTCAGTGGGGGCTTTCACTTTCTGCGATTAGCGTCCAGGCGCGAGTCCTAGCCTTACCCACATTTGTCTCTCTCCGCTTGGCAGACCTACTCAAACTAGATTAGTCCGTGCCTTCTGATAAACCTTTTTTGATCTGGTTCAGGAACCCCAAGTACCTAACACTGGTATTGCCCCAGTGAAATCGCAGCGCGGCCAAGTCTTTGCGTGCAAATTCCTATATCAGGTATCAAGCTGCAATTTGGACGCGTGGTCTGTGCGGATGCCAGCGGACATGAAACCGAGTGAGGCTCTGTAAATGTCCTTAGTTCTTAAGGAAGCTGGGCCAACCATTTCGATCTGCCAAGTTCACACCCCATATCCTGCCCTTAGCTACCTAGCAATAGAGGCTTCCTGACACCCCCTGCACCTCAACGTCATATACTGCAATTCTCCTCTATCACTATTCACCTGCATACTATGTCACAACAACAGCGGCGGCTTATGGCGGACCGAGCGCGTTCATCGTGGCAGGAAAGGCAAAGGCGAAGGGAGGTCCTTCGCGGACGTTTCCGGGGATCTGGGTCCAGGGACGGATTAACTATAATAACATCACCCAGTGTTGAGTCTGTCCTGGCTGGGTCCGCTGTAGGTAGGAGGAGGGATGCCGTGCGGGAGCGAGCTTCTTCACGAGTCCAGGTACCAGAGCCTGTCCTGTACAACCGGCAGCAGGTCTCAGAGTCAGCGGATGAGAGTCTAGACTCTAATGATGGGGAATATGAGGGTAATGATGGCCAGAGTGAGGAGACTGAGGAGAGTGAGGAGAACGAGTTAGGCGAGCATGGGGACGATATGGATCATCCATCGGGGTGCGGAGCGCAAAGACCAATTCGGCGTGAGTTTCTCAGCTCGCAGCGCTCGATACTGACAATCACCCCTGGGAACACCCAGAATTCCAGCAGGAGGATTAGTTACCCCGGACGGAGAACGTCTGCTCATATATGAGTTAGCCAAAATGGTTGTACATCTGCCATTCCCTCCCTTTCGCCCACAGACCTCAATCCACTTGCGATGCCGGTGATCACCCCGAGTCACCCAGATCCAACCGTCTGGGAATTAGATTGCGGAGGACAGCAAGCCAGCAGTAGGCGAAATATGGCAACCGGGCTTGAGCGTTCCATTCTGGCCAGATCCCGTGACCTGATGTGGGACTGGACGATCTTCATCAATCCGTTTCCGGACCCAATTACCCTGACCGAAGAAGTCCGCACATGTTGGAGCGATGCCTGAACCAAATGAGGCTTTCCCGACTTTGCTGATGCTACCCCACCCTCACATGACAAGGTAAGTTACCCTTAATCGATAACCGACATCCTATCCTAGACTAAATGGAGTGGCCGCTGGTCACTGATTTGCAGATCCGGGCAAAGCACAGCGGATGCAGATCTCAGTATCTGCATACAGCAAAGAAGGCTATAACAGAACTCTATAAGCTCAATATTGAGGATCCTACAGCCTGCGCACGAAGAGTGGAATACCTACTGGCGGAGGATAGGTTCATTTGCCCACGGGGCAGCTATGAGGTATCTTTTTGACATTTGTCGGGATGGTTTCTAATCGGAGTAAGACTAAATCGATCTAATCCGGCGGACAGGCAATTTCTCTTAGATTCCTAGCACCCCAGATTCCGGGTGTGATATTTGCTCAATATTACTCTTGCCCGAAAAGGAAAGGCATGACGGATGAGGGTTTCCTGGATAAGATTGATGGCCCGTTTATCTGTCTGACAGCCGCCATATTATGTCATTCACTGCGATGTTGGTGGACTGCCATCTCTATCGATAATGTGGCTTTCTCAAGGGCCACTTCCTGGGGTAAGAAAAACAATGTGTACTGGCAGATTTCGAACGTGTGCGGAGCCCCCGACGGCCCGTGCATCCAGACACTTTTGAAAATAGGAAGTACTGGAGTTCGGTGAATGGTTAGTTAACGGATAGATAGCCCTGCTGGAACGTCAGACGTGATCCCGGGGCAAAACGGGAAGGGTTTGGCAACGTTGAATAATCCAGCCGATAAGGACAACATTGGAGGCCAGAATCGCGAAGGAGCGGGGAAAGCGGGTTGTGAGGATGGCGGGATATGACAATGATGGGGACGCATTGAGGAGAGAGTTTGGGAGTGATACGGAGTTGGATGAATTGGAGGCCGCTGGCGGCCTCGTGGATACAGGAGGACATGGTCGGCAGGAGCCGCGGCGAGAACATGGGCCCAATCCGGGAGCACTGGTTGGTGCAGCGCAGTTCCAAGACACTGGGGAGGCGGAATCGCATGTTGAAGAAACAGATCGAGAGGATAGGGAGTATGGTTTTATCACCACTCGCTGATCATGTATATATATGTAATTAAATTAAATTAAATTACGCGTGCTAAAAGGGTCAGGAATGGTCAAACAATAGTAGTGTGCCAGTCATGGCGCAGGAAAGGCATGAGAATGAATTGCGCGGATGGTTATAAGCTGCGCAAGTATGAGTAACGCATCTAGCGGGCAATTGTAGGTTCGGAAGGCATAGGTATGTGTCGGGCAAATGGTTATCAACTGCGCAGGCTTCGATAAGTCGTCTAGCGGGCAGCTGTAGTTTGACAGGCATGGGAATGAGTCTGGGGGCTGTTAGAAGCCGGGGTAGACCGTGGGAGCCTACCTGCGGACTGCTAGAGGCCGGGGAAGACAGTGGGAGCCCGCGAGCGGACTGCAACAGGCCGGGGAAGACCCTGAGAGCCTACTAGCGGACAGTAAGAGGCCGGGGAGGCGGCGTGAGGCATGGAGTAGACGAGATAGGATTTGGAGAGCTGAGGAGTGAGCAACATGAAAGGGCAAGAGACGGGGGACATCCGCCGGATATAGGAGGAGCCGGGCTGGGATCTGAGGGTGGAGGAGGAAGGGCTGAACGTGTTGGAAGGGATGAGGGCGGAGGAAGTAATGACGTGAAAATGTCCGCCGAATACGCGAGAGGACTGAGGGAATCCAGGAGTGTGGGAGAAGAGGAGGTGATGTTGGTGGGGTTCCGGACAAGACATGGATTCATGGAGAGGTTAGTGACGGGGTGAAAGGCGAGAGGGTATCATGCCAAGAAAGCTGGTGGGTGGGGGTTTCGGGGGTGGAGGCCGGGAGGAGAGATGTCGCAGCCGCAACAGGTCCGCAAAAGGGCCGCACGGAAACAGGTGCGTGCGGAGCGAAGGTATGAAGAGGCTGGGCCCTTGGGGTAGCGTATCAGGGGGGTTGCTGAGCCAGTGGGGGTCAAATGTGTCAGGACGCAAAAAGGGCCGCGTCCAATGCGTCCGGATACTGACTTGCGCGTCCGGAGGCATTGGACGCAGCCTTTTCCCTTGCTGACGGAATGTGCCAGGGCGGACGCACCCTGAACAGGAGTTGACATTATAAGCGCCTGGAACGTCCGGTGCACAGGGTCAGCGGGGAGAGACACAATGCAAGGTATTTTTTTTGCTCATGCACACTACCTTGATTATCAGTGAATATGGTAATTGGCCCTGTAGATCCACCCTATCCAGTAATCGTAGCTAATTCTTGCATAAACCTCTGCACCCAGATCGCTTCCTTACATGCTTGCGTGAGTGCCATGTACTCAGACTCCGTACATGAGAGTGTGACCGTTGCCTGCTGCTTGCTCGACCATGAGACCACAGTATGGACGGAGTTCGATTGCTGGTCGGATATGGTACACATATATGCTCCAGTGCTTCAACAGTTATCGCTGTCACTAGCCCAATCAGCATCCCTGAAAACATAGCTACTGGTGTACAGTCTTGTATGAATGGACGAAAGTGTAATCCCTGAGCTTGCGTCTTGTGAACGTATTGGAGTAGGCGCTTGACTGCATTTATGTGTTGTTGACGGGGATTGGAAGTGAATTTACTAAGGGCCCCAACTGCGTACGCCAGGTCAGGCCGTGTGTACAACATTAGGTACATTACTCTTCCAAGCAGGCTCCAGTATAGTGTTGAGTCTTCGATGGTAGGCTCCTGGCTAATGAGCTGGAGACCAGGTTCGATTGGAGTCGAGACCTTATAATAATCGTGTAATCTGAACGGCTTCAATACCGATTCGATATACCGATCTTGGCAGAGGGTCATTTTGCGCTCTTGCGCTTTTCGTATAATTTGCATTCCGAGAAAAAAGTGTGCCGGTCCTAGCCCCTTTCGTGGAAAGCCCCTGCCCAATTCCCCCTTCACTTCGTTCATATCTTATGGCTTCCCTATCCATAACACATCATCAACCCATATCAGTACCCACAGAGGTGAGTTCCCCTGTCCAATCCTATAGTAGACTGCAGAGTCCTCCACAGATCTCTTGAAATGACATTTGCCAATTAGAAAGTCATCCCAAGCCTTGTTGCATATTCGACCGGATTGTTTCAACCCGTAAAGCACTCACCATAGTCCGCAAAGATACACGGACGCTATTGGGCTCCTACTGCGTCCTAAGTTCCTTGGGGACGTGTTTGAATCCTTTAACACCAAATGAGATAAGGGCTCCGAGTTTTGGTGTTACCCCTGTCATGGCTTCCAATGGTGCATCAGCAAAGAAAATACCTAGCGTTCTGGCTGTCCCCGCTAACCCTGTGCGCCGGACATTCCAGGCGTTTAAAACGTAAACTCCGGTTCTGGGTGCGTCCGCCCGGGCTCATTCAGTCCGGAAGTGAAAGGGCCGCATCCAATGCGTCCGCACGTGCAAGTGAGCGTCCGGACGCATTGGACCCAGCCCGTTTTGCGTCCCGACACATTTGACCCCCCCTGGCACAGCCACTCCCCTGATACTCTACCCCCAGCGCCCAGCCTCTTCATACCTTCGCTCCCAATGCACCCACTCCCATGCTGCCCTTTTGCTGACGTCTTGCGGCCACAACATCTCTTCTCCCGGCCTCCCCACCCGATACCCTGGCCCGCCAGCTTTCTTTCCATGATACCCTCTCTCCTTTAACCCCGTCACTAACCTCTCCCTGAATCCATTTCTCATCCGGAACCCCACCAACATCACCTCCGCTTCTCCCACACTCCAGGATTCCCTCAGTCCTCTCGCCACCTCCCCGGCCTCTTACAGTCCGCTCGCGGGCTCCCACCGTCTTCCCCGGCTTCTAATAGCCCCCCAGACTCATTCCCGTGCCTGTCAACCTACAGCTGCCCGCTAGACGACTTACCCGAGCCTGCGCAGTTTATAACCATCTGCCCGACACATTCCCATGCCTTCCGAACCTACAATTGCCCGCTAGATGCGTTACTCATACTTGTGCGGCTTATAAACATCCGCGCAATTCATTCTCATGCCTTTCCTACCCACCGACTCGCACACTACTATTGTTTGACCATTCCTGACCCTTTTAGTACGGGTAATTTAATTTAATTTAATTACATATATATACACGATCAGCGAGTGGTGATAAAACGATTCTCCCTATCCTCTCGATCGGTTTCTTGAACATGTGATTCCGGCTCCCCAGGGTCTTGGAACTGCGCTACACCAACCAGTACTCCCAGTTTAGGCCCATGTTCTCGCCGCGGCTCCTGCCGACCATGTCCTCATGTATCCATGAGGCCACCAGCGGCCTCCAATTCATCCAGCTCCGTATCACTACCAAACTCCCGCCTCAATGCGTCCTCATCATTGTCATATCCCGCTGTCCTCTCAACCCGCTTTCCCCCCTTCTTCGCGATTCTGGCCTCCAATGTCGTCCTTATCCGCTGGATTATTCAACGTTGCCAAACTCTGCCCGTTTTGCCGTAGGATCGCGTCTGACGTTCCAGCAGGGCCATCTATCCATGACCTAACCTTTCACCAAACTTGAGTACTTGCTATTTTCAAAAGTGTCCGGATGCACGGGCCGTCGGGGGATCCACACACTTTCGAAACCTGCCAGTACACATTGTTTTTCTTACCCCCGGAAGTGGCCCTTGTGAAAGCCACATTATCGATACAGATGCCAGTCCGCCAACATCGCAGTGAATGACATAATATGGCGGCTGTCAGACAGATAAACGGGCCATCAATCTTATCCAGGAAACCCTCATCCGTCATGCCTTTCCTTTTCGGCTCATAGTAATATTGAGCAAATATCACAACCGGAATCTGGGGTGCTAGGAATCTAAGAGAAATTGGCTGTTCGCCGGATTAGATCGATTTACTCTTACTCCGATTAGAATCAATCCCGACAAATGTCAAAAAGCTACCTCATAGCTGCCCGGCGGGCAAATGAACCTATCCTCGGCCAGTAGGTATTCCACTCTTCGTGCGCAGGCTGTAGGATCCTCAATATTGAACTTATAGAGTTCGGTTATAGCCTTCTTTGCTGCATGCAGATACTGAGATCTGCATCCGCTGTGCTTTGCCCGGATCTGCAAATCAGGGACCAGCGGCAACTCCATTTAGTCTAGGATAGGATGTCGGTTATCGATTAAGGGTAACTTACCTGTTCATTTGAGGGTGGGGTAGCATCAGCAAAGTCGGGAAAGCATAGTTTGGTCCTGGCATCGCTCCAACATGTGCGGACTTCTTCGGTCAGGGTAATTGGGTCAGGAAACGGATTGACGAAGATCGTCCAGTCCCACATCAGGTCACGGGATCTGGCGAGAATGGTACGCTGAAGCCCGGTTGCCATATTTGGCCTACTCCTGGCTTGCTGTCCTCCGCTATCCAATTCCTGGACGGTTTGATCTGGGTGACTTGGGGTTATCACCGGCATCGCAAGTGGATTGAGGTCTGTTGGCGAAAGGGAGGGAATGGCAGATGTACAACATTTTGGCTAACTCGTACTTGAGCAGACGTTCTCCGTCCGGGGTAACTAATCCTCCTGCTGGAATTCTGGGTATTCCGAGGGGTGATTGTCAGTATCGAGCGCTGCGAGCTAAGAAATTCACGCCGAATTGGTCTTTGCGCTCCGCACCCCGATGGATGATCCATATCGTCCCCATGCTCGCCTAACTAGTTCTCCTCACTCTCCTCAGTCTCCTCACTCTGGCCATCATTACCCTCATATTCCCCATCATTAGAGTCTAGACTCTCATCCGCTGACTCTGAGACCTGCTGCCGGTTGTACAGGATAGGCTCTGGTACCTGGACTCGTGAAGAAGCTGGCTCCCGCACGGCATCCCTCCTCCTACCTACAGCGGACCCCGCCATATCAGACTCAACACTGGGTGATGTTATTATAGTTAATCCGTCCCTGGACCCAGATCCCCGGAAACGTCCGCGAACATCAGCAAAGATAATACCTTGCGTCGTGTGCGCCCCGTGCGTCTGACGCCCGGGACGTCGGAATGCTAATCGCGAATCAGGACGTAACGTCGCATCGACGTCGCGTCCTGACTTGGCCTCACCTAGCGCCATCCGTCCTCACGCCATCCGGACACGGACCCCTACGTCCTGTGCGTCCTGACTGCGTCTGGTGCTCCTCTATTACCTCCTGACTCCCCCTGATCTACGACTCTTCCGTTCCTACTGCGTCGGGTCCTGCGCTATTGCGTTCTGACTGCGTCGGATCTATGACGCTCCCGCCCTGATGCCGGTTCCTTCTCAGCGAACGTCAGGGCTTCGCTCATCTTCAGATATCGCGTCCTAATGTTTTCACACCCTGCCGACCTCGTCCGGATCCCACGATCCGTATCTCTCCCTTCCTGACGCCTGCTCACTTCTTCCTGATCTTACGCTCTATATATGCCGCGTCCAGATCCGATCGTGACTCTATCTGACGCCGCGTTTTCATCCGGACGCATCGTGTACTTAGTCTAATGCCATCCTGATCCTATGCCTAGGCACTTCTCCTCTTTCAAACGCTGTCACGATGTGTTTTACTATCCTGATCGCCAAGATGCACCTGTTAAGCGCTGCTTCTATTAATTCTATTCTGAATTCCTTGAGTTGGCTAGACGCCCTCATCTTAATACGACTATGCTCCACGCACACTTTCCTATATGTGAGAACGCATCCCAAAACCACTACACTAAACATGCTCAGCATTCTAACTACCCGCATCTATGCTCGCACTTTGCCCCTGCTCCATCTCCCACGGATCAGTAATCTCCTCCGCCGGCTCTAGATCATCAAGGCTGAGCGCGAGCTGTCGCAATGTAGTCGGAGTCACAGTATTGTCCAAAGTTATCCCCCCAGCCACCTCCTGTGAGCCGTTCGGAGTCTGTAGGTCCGAATTGAGGAAGTTGAGTAGCCGGGTTGCCGACACCTGGGTGAAATCGAAAGACGTGACAGTTTCCTGTGAATCGTTTCGGTTATCCGGGGCTCCAGCCAGGGCTCCAATACGCAGGTTGCTGGGAGTTTGACTCTCAATCTGTGAAGTTGGACGTGTCTGAATGCGTGGAGTTGGGCGTGTCGGAATCCGAGGAGTTGCCCGTGGGGGGGCCCGTCTAGACATCTGACTCTGCACCTCTGCCGCCACTGCTTCCCAATCGTCAGTAAACCCTTCACGGCGATCTTCCTGTATCCCATGCTCCTTCTCCATTTTCGC
>Ga0307513_10004429_pt1 | contig 18762 bp, 12 predicted proteins | sample 15_EM_MG_FD_202174 | JGI IMG/M metagenome (GOLD analysis project Ga0307513, IMG submission 202174) | Populus trichocarpa ectomycorrhiza microbial communities from riparian zone in the Pacific Northwest, United States - 15_EM | ecosystem: Host-associated > Plants > Roots > Unclassified | place...
AACTTTTATTATTCAACTTTAATTATATTATTTATTTTTATTTTTATTTTTAAGAATAATGGCTTAGATTTTTTAATTAACATAAATTTTTATTTTATTACTAGTTTATTTTTTATTTTTATTTTATATCTTATTTTATTCAGTATTTTTTTCAATATTAGATTATTTAATTTACATCTAAAAATAAAAAAAATATTCATCTATTTAATGAAACCTTTAGCGTATATTTTAATGCGGGTTGTCAGGTTTTAAAAAATAAAAATAAAACATCTTCTTTCTATTCTAAAGACGGATCCAAGTATAGCACAAATAAAAATAATTTTAATTTATTCTATAATCAAAATTTGAGAAATTTTTCTACTCAGATTGATCCTAATGTAAAAGAAGTAGAGCTAGACGCTAACCTAGAAGGCTATAGAACTGAAATAAATTCGGACCCTGAGTTTAACAATAAAGAAAATTCTTTGATTAAGGAACAAGCTATTAAAAACTTTAAACAAATGTACGGTGGTGGATATTTAGGTTATACTCTAATCCATAATTTTGGTGGTGTATCATATCTGATGGATTCGGACGATTATTATTTTATAGAATGGTATACAAAAAGTCTAGAACCTAAGTTTAAAATTTATCTTAAGGAAATACCTGAGAATGTCACTTATTCTATCTTGCCGGTGTTAAGACACGAGTCTATTAACCGAAAATATAAAGCTATAACAACTGCAAATGCTATTAAAGTAACTAGATTTTCTTCATCTAAATTGCTAGCCAAATTAATAGTTAGATCTTTATTAGATGCTTTATTAAATTATAATATCCGAGACTCAGACATTGATTTTTATGTAATGGGAAGACCTTGACTAACCTCTGATGACTTTAATATAAAAATATCTGAAGTTACAAAAATTTTAGATAAACAAATGGAAAAAGAATTATCATATTCTTCCATAGCATTACTAAATAACAAAATTTTTTCTGAAAAAGCATTTAAATTAAAAAATTATGATTATCAAGTTATCTACATGGATTATTATGGTGAACCTGTTTATGATAAAAATAAAAATCTAATAGGATATAAACTTAGTGACGATGAATATGCTACAATAAAAACCTATTATAACGATGACAACTTATTATGTAATAAAGTTTCAGTAATAGCATATGACGAAAATTTTTTATCATTTAATAGTGAGCCTATGAGCTCTTGACTCGACATTAAAACAGATAGTGGATTTATAAGAGAGTATAACAAAAAAAATATTTTTATGATAAAAATAATAATCTTGTTAATGTAGAAGTTAATTTCACTTGCCCGCAGTTTCCTTTAAATAAAAAAGATGAAAATTTAAACGATAAAATTGCTACTATAGACTTTGAAACTTACGGATCCGACTTAGGTATGGGTTACCATCAAGTATACGCTGCTGGGTTTTCAACCGAGGATAAAACAGAATTAAACTATATCGAACCTTTAGAGACTAGTGAGCAGTTTGTAAGCAGATTTTTTTGAAACGTTTTAATGGATAATAATTTAGACGGATATACTATCTATGCTCATAATTTAGGAAGATTTGATTCAATTTTTATTATTAAATCTTTAATTTCAAATAAAGATTTTAATATTACTCCAATTTGAAAGGACAATTCTATTTTATCATTAACAATAAAACATTTAAATACAAAATTTGTTATTTTAGATTCTTTACAATTAATCCCAGGTAGTTTAGAAAATATATTAGAGTCTTTCGATTGTAAAATAAAAAAAATAAATTTCCATATAAATTTGTAAACAAAAAAAATTTATATTATAAAGGAAATAAACCTGAAATAAGTTTCTATAAAAATATATCGGACCTTGAATATTTAACTATACCAGAAAAAAGTTGAAACTTCAAAGATGAAACATTATCTTATTTCTTATTTAAAATCGGATGTTGAAGGTTTACTCGAAGCTGTCACAAAGTTTAAAGATAATTTTTATAATAAGTATCAACTGAATATCACTAAATATAAAACTTTACCAGGATTAGTTCTTGCGGTTTATTGCTCATCTTATATCTCAAATAGTTTAAAATCTGAAATTAAAGTGATTAAGGGTGAATTAGAAAGAGAAATTAGAACAAGCTATTTTGGTGGAAATGTAGATGTATTTATAAATAAAATAAATAAAGGATTTTATTATGACATTAACTCTCAATACCCTGCAGCAATGCTTAACGATATGCCTGTAGGTGAACCTATACTATCTTTAGAAAAAAACATAACATTTAGAATAATACGTTATCGTGTCAGATCTTTTTTACCTAAATTAAATCCTAAGTTATATAAAAAATTGTTTACTTTAAGTTATAAAAATTTTACCTTCATTGAAACCTTCTCAACTATGAGTAATAATCTTAGCTTTATTGAATAAAACAGACTTAAAAAATTTAATAAGCATTCCATCAATGTTTATATTATTCAATTCAGTAGTTTCAGACTCAAACGAAAAGAGTCCTTTAAATACTAAAAGTTTATATACTAGATTAGAAGGTCAAGGTTTAACTAACTCAGAAAATAATTTAGAAATGTTTTTTTGAGTAGTTATTATATTAGCTATAATTAAAAGATTTATTACTACGGTATTTAAATTTTTATGAATGCCTTTCAAAGTAGCTTTAATTTATTTTATTTTAAAATATTTTGGGTTTGATTTTAATTATGCTTATAACGTTCTAAATAATCTAACATTAGGTATAATAGATTGATTTCATGAAAAAATAATTAATTTTTTAAATTTCTTTAACCCTAATGATAAGAATAATTAAAGGTATTTTATATAATGTTTCTTGAACTTTTTTATTTTCTTCAATAAATAAAATAAAATTTATAAATATTTTAAATAATTTAAATGCATACTTAAGAACTTTAAAGCTTAGGGAACTATTTAGAATATTAAATATTTTAATATCGGATAAGCTTTCTGATAATTCAGTCTTAAGACCGGTAATATATCCCTTTGAAATAGAACTTAAAGTCTTAGTAGATAATGTTTATAAAAAAATATTTTTATTCGGATTTATATTTACAATAATAACTAATGTTTGATTTAATTTATTTAAAAAAATATTTTTATTGCCATTTAAACTTGGGATTTTCTCTTTTATTTACTCTATTCTCGGTTTCGATGTTTCATGATTTTTAAATATTTTTAACTTTTTTTCTATTAATATACCTAATTGGGTGTATATTCAATTTATTACCTTGTATAATAATTGATTGACTTGATGGTATCAAAATGTAAACATAAAGAGTATTACCTCGGTACCGGTTAAAGATATTAAAAAAATAAAAAATAATGTTAATAAAGATGTGATTGAAATTGAAACTCCAGGAAATAACACAGTATGATATATTATTGGTGCTGTAACAATTGTTGGTGGTATTTGCTTTGCATTATGATATTTTGATTGTTTTAATTCAAGTAAACCTGGGCCAGAGCAAAAACCAGTAGCTAGTGTTGTTTCTAATGTAGCTGGTAATGCTGGTATTGTTTCTCCAGTTGGAGACAATGCTCATCAAATCCAAGTTACTAACAATCAAACTAGTACGGTCACACCGGCAGCTGAGCCAGTTGCAGAAGTAAACAATGCTTGAAGTTTTAGGGCTCCAAGTAATGTTGATGCAACTAGCTCTTCTGCAGTTTCTAATCCTTGAGATGGACCACCTAGTCCAACAGGTTCAACTGATTCTTCTGAAACAATAAGAACTTCAAATTCCGGTAGACCTATGCTGCTTCTAAGAAAAAAATAAATATTTATTAAGTATTTATTAGGTTTTACTAATTTAAATAAATATTAAATTATTTAATTTAAAATATTAGTTAACAATTCATCCTCAGTATAAAAAATTTCAAATACAATCCCTTTTTTCTCACCTTAAATTAATTAACCATATCTGTAATAAATATTAAATTATAAAAAAAAATATTCAATTATAAAAAAAAACGTAAATAATTATCTTCTCTATGTTAGAAAATTTAAATAAATATAATTTTAAATTTAGGTTTGAATTAAATATAAAATAGTAGATTTTATATTAGAAAATGTTTAGCTTTATTGGTTTTATTAGCTTTATTAGCTTTATTAAGTTAATTATTATTTAATTTTATTTTATTTTATTTTTAATTTTATTTTATTTTATTTTTAAATTTGTGCTATAGCATTTTGACACTCTCAATTTTAACAATTTACATACTATGTATTCCTTAGTAATAAGCTTTATTTACATTTACATTCGTTTATTTTATTATAATAATTATTTCCCTTAATAATAAGTTCTATTTATGATTTATTTTCTTTCTTTTTAGGAGAGGACGCCATAGTCAGTATGGCTGGGTGAACGTTACTTATTATTTATTTTCTTTCTTTCTTTTTTTTAATATATTAAATCTTATAGGAATAACCTACTTTTTTTTATTTATATTGATTTTATTTATTTATTTTATTTTATTTTATCTCCTGATATATCAGTATATTTTTATTAATTTATTTTAATTCAATTAAATAGTTAATATAATAATTAATTAATTATATTTTAAATTTCTTATCCTTTATTATTTGAGTTGTGTACCTAAGGAAATAAGAGATTATTAATTAAAAGATTTATTTTTTATTTTTCCTTTCCTTTCCTTTCCTTGGATTATGTGCCCAATCCTTTCTTTTTTTCTATAAAAGGAAAGCCTGAGGCAAGGCAAGGATTATGTGCTATGTGCTATGTGCTATGTGCTATGTGCTATGTGCTATGTGCTATGTGCTATGTGCTATGAGCTATGAGCTATGAGCTATGAGCTATGAGCTATGAGCTATGAGCTATGAGCCCAGGCTCTATAAGAAGTGCACTTCTTATAGATCCTAGTGCAAAGTAAAATTTTCTCTCTCGGATTCGAACCGAAATTTACATTTTAGAAGAATGTAGTTCTAACCATTAAACTAAGAGAAAATTTTTAGTTTTAATAATTAATTAATTATTTATTTAATACTTTCTTTTAAAGAAAATTTTTAACCTTTATGTATACCTTATTTATTTTTTTTTCGATAATACAACAAATAAAATACCTTGATATAAAATTTCTTGGTTGGTAAAACAAAATAAAATAAAAAGGATATTCAATCTAAATAAAAATTAATTATTTAAATATATTATTGTTTATTTTTTTTTTAAATTATGCTCTTATTTATAATTAATTAAATATTTTATCGGTATTTTGGGGGTGTAGCTTTTTTGTATCTATGTAGTATCCAATAACACAACAAAATTATGAAAAAAATAAGATACAAATCTAAGCAGTTTTCATTATAATCCATTCTCTTAGCACTAGCAATATAACCTATCCTATAATTTATAAGTTTAAATATTTCCGATAGTTTTATTTTTATGATAGTTTTTTTTTTAAAAAATGAAAAAGTTAATCAAATAGTGCTCTCTTATTAAATAATATTAATTAATATTTTTTAACATTAATTAATAAATCAGAGAACATATAAGAGTATAGTAAAAAGGAATAATTAAGAGAATAAGTTAGACTTTTTTAAATAAGCTAAATAATAGCTGCCTTCTTTTTTATTTAGTGAAATTTAATTATACTTAAATTTAACTTTTACTTATGATTTGGTGGAAGAGTATAAAGATGTATAAGGTTAAGAAGGAATTGAACCTTAGTTTTTCAAATTTGCAATTTGACTACAGAACCATCTGTAAACTTAACCCTCTAATATTATAAAATATTTTTATAATTAAAAACTGTAATATTAATAAAATAAGACAAAAATAGTATGGTCTTTGAAAATAAAAAGATTTAAAACTAAGTATTATCTAAATAAAAAATGTTATTTTAATACTTAATTTGTAATAGTATTACCAAATTTATTGAAAACAAGTGGGCTCGAACCACTGACCTTTTCTTTAAAAGAGAAACACTCAACCAACCGAGTTCTGTTTCCTATTTTTTATTTAAATTATAATTTTAAATACAGCATTAGCTATAATAAATAATAATCTCGTATTTATTTAAGACAGATTAAATTATTTCTAATCAACAAATAAAAATTAATAAATAACAAATAATAAATAACATATAAATTTAAAAAAAAATAAAACATATAAGAATTAAAATGAATAAAATGAATAAAATTAATAAAAATAATAAAATTAATAAAAATAATAAAAATAATAAAATGAATAAAATGAATAAAATGAATAAAATGAATAAAAATAATAAGAAAAATAATAAGAAAAATAATAAAATATAAGAAAAATAATAAAAAAATAATTTTTATTAGTTATAATTATAAATAATAAATATTTTTTGTAAGTTTTTTTTTAATTTAATACATACCTAATACTGAGTTGACCAGATTCGAACTGGTATAAGCCACCTCCAAAAAATGGTGTTTTTCCAAATTAAACTACAACTCATTTAAATTAAAAACATAATTTTAAAGTAATTATAAAATTTCTATTTTAAACTAGTAAATACAAATTTTTCTTCTTTTATTAATATAAGGACAGAGCCTTTATATTTTTATTTTTTATTTTCTTACTAAAATTTTTAATTTAAATTTATATCCCTGGCTATTTTAGGCTATTCCTGGTTTTTTTATATATTCTGTCTCTCTTCTATTCTATAGACAGACAAAGTTTATTGAAAGAAATAATTTTATTTTCTTCTATCCTATAGGCAGTGTCTATAGAAAAGAGGTATACTTATATATTTAAATTAAAATAAATGCTATTATTAAAGAAATAATAAAGAAAATAAAAATAAAAATAAATAAAATAAGTATTTAAATCCAATAAAAAAAGTAAACCATTATATTTGAAAATCCAAATAAATAATATTATAATTGAAGAGTAATAAAATTTAAATAAGTAATCTTTAAATAAGATAAATTAAAAAATAATTCATCCTCTTTGATAAAATTAATTTTAATAAATTTTCACTCTTTTCACATTATAATTTAATAAATTCTCTTAGTTTAAAAGGGTAAAACAGTAGAACAACGGATCTACAAATTTAGGTACAATGTTCAATTTTGAAAGAGAGAAAGAGAATAATTAAAAGATCTTTTCATAAAATGGTAATAAAGAAGAAGATATTGGTTCAAATCCAATAAAGATCAAGGTTAGATAAAATATAATTTAAACTAAAAATTTAACAAAATAAGAAGAAAAATAAAATTTAAATAGAAAATAATTTTTTCTATTCTAAAGTAAAGTTGTTTGAGTATCTTACTCATTAATCAATAGGCTTTTTTTTCATGTTATTTTATTTTGAACCCGCATTGAATTAATTTTATAAAAATTAAAAAACAAATTATGTGCCATAGCCAAAAAAATGATAAAAACAATTATACTTAGAACCTTAAGAAGGCGTCTAAAAAATATATTACTTCCTAAATTAAGTTCTAGTTTATGTGCTATAGCAAAAAAAAAAATATTTACTTTAAGCTAGAAGTTTTTATTTTTCTGAAACCTAACAAATATGAATAGTAATATTAGCGTTATTAAATAAAACTGAACTTAAGAAACTATTAGGTATTCCTTCAATATTTATGTTATTCAGTTCAATTTTATCTTATTCTTCTTAAACTCAATTAAATTAGGGTTCATTAATCATGAAAATGGAGTCTAATAAATTATTAGATCCTGATAATAAATGGGAAAATTTTTTATTTATTTTATTTTCTTAGCTTTAATTAACAGATTTACTGTTAGTTTATTTAAATTTTTATTAATTCCATTTAAAGTTGCATTTATTTATTATACTTTAAAACAATTAGGTTATGATTATGCTTATATTTTAATGTCTCTAAATAAATATTTAAATTGCCGTTTAAATACTAATTCTAAGAAAGAATAAAGGGATTGTATTGCTATAGCTTGAAAATAAAGAAAATAAAAATAAAATAATAATGTATTTATCAGATTTTTTATAATAAGCTAAAATAAAAAAAAATATTAAGTATAAATAGATACTTGTTTGTAAAAATTTAAAAATAAAAAAATATAAATAAAAAAATATAAAATAATGTTAAATCACATAAATTCAATAAATAACTATGGTATGTTATCACTTTATAATAACTACCAAGAAATGTTATCAAATAATAATAATAAATTAATATAAAACTACTTAACTGATAAAGATATAAATAAATGATATAATAAAAAATATAATTTATTTATATAATAAAAACTATTATTTATTTTATATAATTAGAGAGTGAAAGGAGCTAAAAACAAAGAAAATCTCCTACTTTTAAGTAAACTAAATTAAAATTAATAGTAATTATTAAAAATAAAAAACCTTACACATAAGTAAAATTTAAGAGTAAGGCTTAAAAACTTAAAACTTATATTATTTTAAATATTAAATTTTGTTTAATATATTTCTTATAATTATTATTTAATCCCAATATAATAATTGAATATTAGTAATTTATTTATTAATTTAAAATAAATACATTCTTATTATTTGTAATTAATATATGGAGAGCTTTTATCAAATTATCTTAATTAAACTATCTTTATATTTTTATTTACTATTTTTATTTGTACTTTTAATACAGATTTTTCTTTAATAAAATATTAGATTTTAATCTAATATAAATTTAACTTTAATAAAACTTTTTTTAGTTATTCCTTAACATTAAGAAATTAATTCTCTCCTCTCTCCTCACCTTGAATTTTTATCAGCTTCGTGACCAAACTAAATTTATAAATTTCTTGAATTATTTTAATGTATATTTAAGAACAAAAAGTATTTGGGAACTTTTCAGGCTATTTCGACATTAAATTACGCTAAATGGTCATTTACTGTCGAAATCCAGAATCGAACTGAAGATAATTTTTTACAAGAAAATCGTTTTACCAATTAAACTATTCCGACAAAAGCCTTAAAGCCTTTTTTTACCAATGTTTGAATGTATCCTTATTCTTATTTTAAGAATTAAAATTTAATATACCAGAACCTGTATACTATTATATTTTTATAAATATTTATTATATTTTTTTTTTCTTATTTTATTATTAAAATTTTATATTTAATACTTAATATTTTTTATCAAAATTTGATCTTTATCCGATTCGATTTTTTTTTTTAATTAAACGCCTCTCTTTTCTCTTTTCTTTAACAAAAATTTTTTAGGTTCACCAAGGGCTAGAGAGTTTAAATCGTCACTTTAAATTTTAAATTTATAAAATTATTTTTTTTGAAAACCTTCTTTTATTTTTATGCAATTGCAAAACTGGATCTATTCTTTAATAAAGATTAATAATGAATAATGAATAATGAATAATGAATAATGAATAATAAAAGGATTTTTATAAATACCTTTTTCTTTTTATATAAAATAAATTTTCTATTTATATTTTAAACTTTTTCTGCTTTATAACAAGAACTAAATCAAGGATAAACTGAATAAGGAATTAATTCTTCCGCTTAAATTTTAATATAAACTCATACCTCTTGATATTTAATTTTAAATATTTTATAAGTAATTAAAATCTAAGGGTTTTCATAATAGGTGAAATGGGTGCTTTAGACTAGTGAACAAGTTCTCCTTTAATTAATTATAAAGTAATTAGTATTTAATTAAGCTCTTTTTAATTTTTGTTCTATTGTTAATCTATCTATAAAAAACAAAATTCAGCTGTTTCTTTTATACTAAAAAAAGTTTATTATTATTTAAATTTAAAAGCTTTTTTGTTATAGTGCTATAGCGCACATACTTTTTTTGTTATAGTGCTATAGCGCACAAACTAGAATTATTAAATATCATAGCTTTTGTTTTCTAAAATTAGATTTAAACGATTTTCAATTCGCTTGCATAGACAATTAAGTAACTCTAAATTAGATAAAGGTTCAAAAAATTAATTTAATTTAATTTATTCTTTCTTTATAAATTTTATTTTATTTTATTTTTTTATTTAATTTATTTTATTTTATAGTTTATAAGTTAATCATCCTTGATAAAGAGATGTTATATTTAATTAATATTTAATATCATTATTTATTTTTATTTATTTTCCTTAATATAGTGATGTTTTATTTTATTTTATTTTATTTATTTTTATATATTACCTTGCTTGACTATATTTCTTTTATACTTTTTATAAGGTATTTTAATTATAAATCCGCAAAAACCAATTTAAACTTATTTGATTTTAAATAACTTTTATTCCACTGTTAATCAAACTTATTCCCTTTTCTCAAGAAACTTTCCTTTTCATATAAATTTAATAACAGTCTAAAATTATTTAATCTTCCAGCATAATTATACTATTTGTAAATAAAATAAAGCTATAGATTAACTAAATAATTTAAACCTTTATTTTAATTTTATTTTATTTTTTATTTTTATATAAAAAGGGTGGGAAGTAATTTTATTATTTTATTATTTTAATTTTATTATTTTAATTTTATTATTTTAATTTTATTATTTTAATTTTATTATTTTAATTTTATTTTTCTTCTATTCTCATGTCTATTCATATTAAGTAATAGGTTAATAATTTAATAATATTCTTTGTAATCCCTTAATAATAACTTGTATTTATAATTATTTATTTATAATTTATAATATTTGTAATCCCTTAATAATAACTTGTATTTATAGTCTTTTTTCTTTTTTCTCCCACATGTGGGTATAAATAGTATACCCTAAAATTTGTGTTATTTAAATTATTATAAAGAAAATTAGTTTAAAGGTTAAAACATTAACGTACTCGTCTTACGTTAAAACTGTATGTTCGAGTCATATATTTTCTTTCCGGCACTTTAAAGGTAATACATAAGGTTAGAGTGAAAAGGCAATGTAAAACCATAATTTAGGTTCTTTTGTTTAATTATTTGAAGGATATTGAAGAATGCAAGCCAGCCCTATTAACGAGGATAGTGATAGTTGGTCCAAAGTCCACAGCAGCACAGACAGAGCGTCAGTTTATTGATAATAAAAAAGACCCGAAGTGCTACGACCGAAAGGTAAGACCAAAAAATAAATAAGGATTAGATGATATCAAAGTTTAATGCCGAGTATATTTTCTTATGAAGCGGTGACATTAAGGTGAGAATTAAAATTGAAATAAGGAAGAATAACTAAATATGGACAGAAACCAGCATCCAAACACCGGTCCCTTGAAATAAAAGGGTTTATTTTTATATACAAATAATGCAAAACATTAAACAAACAATTTTATTTTATAATCAATTTACAAAAAACATAAATATACAAGCTTTTTGATTTCCTTCTTACGCATTCCTTATTTTTTTAAATTTTATTTTAAATACTACCTTAAGTATAAAATTTTTTTATTATTTTATTTTATTGATTTTAGTTTATAGTTTATTTATTTTATTTTTTTATTTAAATATTTTTTATTAGTTTTGCTTCAACTGTACTATTGTACAGTCAATATGTTTTATTTAAAAATTTTATTTTATGACCATTTAAACTAGGTATTTACTCATTTTTTTATTCTTTATTCGGATAGATATGAGTTGATTCTTATATTGATTTAATTTTTTCTTTTTTAATATTCCACAGTGAGTTTATATCCAGTATATTACTCTTTATAGTAATTGGATAGATTGATGGAAAGATACTGTTAAGATAAAAAATTTAAATACTAATTCACTCCCAATTAAATCAAATAATAATACAGATTTAATTGAAGACGAAGGATCTAAAAATAAATTATTTAATAAAAAAAATGTTATTATTGGTTTGGGTGTTATTGCTTTAATAGGAGTTGGTATTTTATATTATTTTTATTTTAGTGGAAATGCTGGTGCTGGTAATAATAGTGGGAATAATATGAACAGGAGGAGAAAATAATTTAAAGTTGAAAATTATTTTATTTTAAATTATTTTATTTATAAGTTGTAAATTTATTTTAATTTATTTTATCAATAAAAGTTATGATTATAATTAATTTTCTTAATTTATGATTTATTAAGATTTGGATAAAATAATTCACTTTCCATTTCGAAGGGTGTACTTTTTTAATCAATTTTTAACTTTGGTTATTTTTACACTCTATTTCATTAATTTTCTTTTATATAGAGTAATTTTGAGATTCTTTAATTTTATAATTATTTTTATTTTTTATTTTTTTTAAGATTTGTATTAATTTGTGTATTTGGATATCCCCCCATTTTGTAAAGAATAAAAATAAAATAAAATAAAATGAATAAAAATAAATAATTATTAATAAAATAATTCCTCTTTTAATACATTAAAATATTAAAAAATAAACTTAAAAGTTTTATTTTATTAAAAATATTATATTAAATTAGTTCCGCTAATTATTAATATTATTAACATTTAATAAAAATTTCTTTTAAATCACGTTTTATCTTAGGTTAGTTCAAAAATTAAATAATTATTATAGCTTAAACCTGTGCCTTAGAGCATCGAGTTTTACTCACCTTTAAGCATTAATTATTTAGAATTAATTATTTAGAATTATTTAACTATTAAGTCCCAAAGAGGACTGATACAAAAACAAACAAACAATGAAAAATATTTTATTAATTTTATCACTTACCTTATTCTTATTTTCTACATTTATTTTATTTTTTTATTCTTATTTATTTAGACTTAAAAATTTAGCATATAAACCTAAAACAATAAGTCTAATTAAAAATAAAGATTTTATTTTATTTAAAATTTCTTTATTTAAATTTTATTATTCTATTTTAATTATCTTATTAACTTTTATTTTAAAACATAAAGGTTTAACTTATTTATTAGATTTAAATGTTTACAATCTTTTTATTTTTGTATCCTTTTCTATTGTATTTATTTGTTCAATCTTATTAAGTAATTGTTTTAATTTAAAATTATTTTATTTATATAAAAATATAAAAAATAATATTAACTTACTTAATGAAACAAACTTTAATTTAGATGTTTTTTATTCTTTTAATAATAAAATAAATATTAAAAATAACAGAAACTATAGTACTTCTACCCACAATGACAATATTTTAGATTTAGGCGAAATTATCTCAGTAGAAAAAGCTAAACATTTAAAAGAATTCCACTCTAAATATGATGTTTTCGCTGGTTATTACGGTTATAAAAATATTTATCATTTAGGTCATTACACAGATTTTGATGATTTAACTTTTAATTTACTAATAATGAGAAAAAATTTAAAAGATTTCTTAGATTTAATTCCAGAAAGTGAAGTTCATAGTATTTTACCTCTATTAAAATTTGAAATACCAGGATCTGATTCTTCATCTTTAACTTTAACGGAAGCGGCACTTAAAATTACTAAATATACTTCAGCTCACTTATTAGCTATAAAAATTTTAGAGTTAGTTAAATTAAAATTTAATTTCTATAATTTAGATCTCAATTCTGTTGAAATTTTATTAATGGGTAGACCTTGATTAAGTGAAGCTGATTTCAATGTTCCAATTGAAGTTGTTAAAGAAACACTAGAACAAAGTCTTATTGCAGAAAATAACTTAAAATACACTAGTCCATCCAAATATAATCTTATAAGCAAAAATAAAGCATCAGAACTTAAAATTTATTATTATAAAAATATTATAATGGATAATTATGGTACTCCTATTTATTCATCAGATCAAAAAAATATTATCGGATATAATTTAATGGAAGGTATTTATGCTACGGTTGTAAGTCAACAAAATGATCAGGACTATAAAAGAAATTAAATATTTATTAAAAATTTTAATATTACAACTAATTCTTTTACTTCAGATTCATTAATTAATTGGATTGACATAGAAACAGAAAATGGTTTTATCAGAGACTTAGAAGGTATAAAATATTTTTATGATAAAGAAAATAAAATATATAATGTTGAAAAAACCTTTAACTGTGATTCCTTTCCTTCATACACTAAAGATAAAGCACTAGAAACAAAAATTGGTACCATTGACTTAGAAACATTTGGGTCTAATTCAGGTTTAGGTAGCCACAAAGCATATGCCGGTGGTTGAAGTATTTTAAATAAAACAAAAGTGCTCTATTTAAAACAAAATGAAACAAGTGAACAACTAATAAACAGATTATTTCTAAGTATATTAAACAATAAAGAATTAAATAATTATACTTTCTATGTTCATAATTTAGGTAGATTTGATTCAATTTTTATTATTAAATCTTTGGCTTTAAATGATTCTTTTAAGTTAACACCTATATGAAAAGACACAGGAATTTTATCTCTAACTATCCTTTATAAAAAAAAATAAAATAAAATAAAATAAAATAAAATAAAATAAATAAAATTTGTTTTAAATTTAAAACCTAACTTTATACCGTTGCTGTTGGTGATTTCTTATTTAAACTAGAATATTTAATAACGTTTTATGTTGAGGGCTTACTAGTCTTATACAACACTTTATCTCACAACAATTTATCAAATATTATGATTTCTAAGAAAAGGGGTTTTTCTGAGTGTGTACACTTTTTTTTAGAGAAAATTTCGTATTTTTAATAAAAAATACAAAAATGTAAAATAAAATTGTCTAACCAGGTGTGGTATTGTGTGTATTTGTCTGTTTAATTTACATTCTTACCGAGTACACCCCTTTAGGTGTGGAAAAAGGGGGCTTTATATTTATAAACTTACACTACTCATAGATTTATCTGGGTGTTTCTCAATATTATAATCCTGTCAACTTATGTAATTTATTTAATTTTCTTGGTCCTTAATTATGCATGTATAATTCTTTATATAATCTTTTAATATAGTTCTCTTCATGGGGTTCTGATTAATAATATTATTATTAATTATTACACATGTATTGAATATATATACCCCCCCTATGAATAATTAATAAACTTTTAAATTACTGTTATACTAAAATATTATATATAATACTCATTTCAATTATCCTCAATCTTAATATGTCTAATGTACTTCATTGGCGATAATTTAATTAAAATATTAACTTAAAATTAATACTTATCAAATTCATAATTCCTAAGTCTTTCGCATTAGTTTCATTTAGGTTTATTTTTTAAAAATTCATCCTACTTTTATAAAATAAATAAAATTTGTTTTAAATTTTATTTATTTTATTTTATTTTATTTTATTTGATTCTCTCCAATTAATTAAAGGAGATTTAAAAAGTATATTAGTTTCCTTTAATTACGCAGAACAAAAAGGAAACTTTCCTTATAGTTTTGTAAATGAAAAAAATATTTATTTTATAGGAAATAAACCATCTAAAACTTATTACAAAAATATTTCTGACCTAGATTATTCTAATATTCCAACTGAAAATTGAGATTTAAAAAAAGAAACTTTAAAATATTTAATGTCCGATCTTGAAGGCCTATTAGAAGCAATATTAAAATTTAGTGACAGTATTTTTAATAAATATAAATTAAACATAACTAAATTTCAAACTTTACCTAGTTTAGCTTTGGCAACTTATTGTTCAAATTATATGCCCGAAAATTCAAAAATAAAAATGATTAAAGGTGAAATTGAAAAAGAAATTAGGTCTAGTTACTATGGTGGAAATGTAGATGTATTTATAAATAAAATTGATGAAGGTTTTTATTACGATGTGAACTCTCAGTATCCTAAAGCTATGCTTAATGATATGCCCGTGGGTAATCCCGTACTCTCGCTAGAAAAAAACTTAGACAATATTTTTGGGTTTGTCTACGGTGAAATAATTTGTCCAGATGAAAGTATTCTAAAAGTTCCTTACATCCAATACAAAGACCCGGAGACTAATCTTAACTCTTGTCCTAGAGGTAAATTTAAAAGACTAATATTTAGTCAAGAAATTAAATATGCCTTAAAATTTGGTTATAAAATAAATATTGAATATTCTTATATCTTTGAGCGAGGTAGAAATATTTTTAAAGCCTTTGTGGATTATCATTACGAAATAAAAAAAAACAATGTAGATTGGGTTCAAAAAGCCATAGCCAAATTAATTTTAAATGCTTTATATGGTAGATTAGGTATGAAAGAAATAAATAGTGTGATAGAAATAGTAGAATTAAAAGACGCTAAAGAATTAGATAAAACAAATAATGTTTCAATCTTTTCAAAATTAGGAAAAAATAAATATTTAGTTAAATATAGTGAAAATTTACCTCAAAATATTAAAAAACTATTAAATAAAAAACAATCCGAATCGATTCCCGCAAATAAAGCTTTAATTAGAGCTGAACTTAAAGAATTAGGTTTATTTAAAAAAAGAGGTGCTCCCTCAGCTGTTCACATAGCCTCAGCCATTGCTGCTTACGCTAGAATGTCTATTAATGATTATAAAAACATACCTGGTAATCCTTGTTGGCTTTTTCAATAGCCAGCCTATAGGAGTAATGAGCGACACCGACTCAGTTGTATTAACTATACCTTTAGCTGATGAATTAGTTGGGACTGAAATCGGCCAAATGAAACTAGAAAATAAATTCAAACTGGCAATATTCATAAGAAAAAAATTATATTATATTCTTACACAAAGTGGTAAAGAAATAATAAAAGCTAGTGGAGTAGATTCAAGTAAATTAAATTATAGATTATTTTTAGATTTACTAAGTGGTAAACCTGTACAAATTGAAAAAATCCAATTTAAATTAGATTGAAAAGAATTAACTGTTAAAGTAGTAAAATCTAATGTAACTTTAAGAGGATTAAAGGGAGAAATAAAATTTTAAATTCTTCTTTAGCTATTTCTTTCCCTATTAAATACAATATTATTGCACATCCTTCACACTCTATTTTAATAAAAAACTCTAAAGTAAAAGATTCTATTCTCAATTTAAATAAAAAAAAATAATAAAAGAATAGAATGTTGTTTCTACGCCCGGCTTAGGTTTTAATATATTATTTTATCAATAAAAAACCTTATTTATAATTATTTTTATGGTTTTTATTATATTTTCTAATTTGGTGTTTCTTTTTTTAAATATTTACCAAGAATAATGATAACATAATTTTATTTTATTTTATTTTATTTAATTTTATTTAATTTTATTTTATTTTTTATTGTGTTGTTTATTTGGTAATTTAGACTTTTTTAATAATTTATTTTTTGTTTTGTTGATATAAAGGTGTATATTTTCATTTATTTATTTATTTTTAAGTTTGCTTCCAACATCATTACACTCTCTTTTTTTATTTATTTTATTTGGTTATTCCCAATATACCCTATTAATTATATATTTCTCCCTTTGTTAGGGTGTATTAGTATACCCACCATTAAAAAATAACCTACTTTTAGTAGATTAAAGTAGACTTGATTTAAATAAAATAATAATTATAAATTTTCAATTCTCGAGTGTAATAATGTACAGGCATACACTCGAGAATTGAAAATTATTTTATTTTAAATTATTCCCACTATTATTACCTCCTAACTCCCCTCAAGTTAACCCTATAGAAGTAACAGATAATCAAACAAACTTTCCTGATCCGAATCTTATAAATTATGAGAATCTAACGGAAGGAGAGAGAGCTAGACTATTAAATCAAATAGATCGAATGAGAAATGCTGCGAGAATAACTAGAGAACAGTATGAGTACCTTAGAGAAAGATTACTACCTCCTCTTCCTACTTATGAAGCTCCCGCGTCTTCTGTTAATACTCCTCAGAATTTGAACAACCCAGAATATGAGCAATACTTTTCTGAAACTAGTGCTTCCTCTACTGAAACTAGTGTATCTTCAACTGAAGCTGTTGCACCCACTACTCCGTTTAATCCTGTAGTTAATGATAATTCTTCTGCTTCTGCTTCTAAGAAAAAAATAATTTTTTTTTCTATTAGGTTTTACTAATTTAAATAAATATTAAATTATTTAATTTAAAATATTAGTTAACAATTCGTTTTATTTTAATTTGTATTTTATTTAAATTTTCAAACATAACCCTTTATATTATTAAATAAATATTCTAATTATATTTATTCACTCTTTATAAAAATTTTATTTATTTATTTATTTATTTATTTATTTATTTATTTATTTATTTATTTATTTATTTATTTATTTATAAAGAATCATAAAAGTTGTAAGTTAATGATGATTTACTTCATCCTAATTGTTTTGAGATAATAATTTTATTATCCTTAGTTTAAGAATTACCTTATAAATACCTTTATAATTTTATTATAATATTTATAATTAATAATATTATAATTTATTATTTTATATTACTTCTTTATGCTTGGGTCCATTTATTATAATTTACACATTAATTATTCCCAGTAATATCCGTGTACTATTGTAGTCCCTTTTTGGGGTTTGGTGGGCTGGTGTATAATAAACTACTATCACTTTTATGATATCCTGTATATTATCTATAAACACCTGTCAATTTATTAATTAAACTCAAATTAAACCTTATCTTATTTGTAAATAGGAATATTTTATTTATATTTTGTTTGCTTGTTTATATTTACTATCTGGGGTTTTATTGAGTATTTATTATAATATTTATAATTAATAATATTATAATTTATTATTTTATATTACTTCTTTATGCTTGGGTCCATTTATTATAATTTACACATTAATTATTCCCAGTAATATCCGTGTACTATTGTAGTCCCTTTTTGGGGTTTGGTGGGCTGGTGTACCCCAAAAAATAAAATAAAAATAAAAAATAAACTAGTAATAAAATAAAAATTTATGTTAATTAAAAAATCTAAGCCATTATTCTTAAAAATAAAAATAAAAATAAATAATATAATTAAAGTTGAATAATAAAAGTT
>Ga0307513_10004430_pt1 | contig 18762 bp, 20 predicted proteins | sample 15_EM_MG_FD_202174 | JGI IMG/M metagenome (GOLD analysis project Ga0307513, IMG submission 202174) | Populus trichocarpa ectomycorrhiza microbial communities from riparian zone in the Pacific Northwest, United States - 15_EM | ecosystem: Host-associated > Plants > Roots > Unclassified | place...
TCGTCCGTCCTGGTCCTTGGCTCTTACTTGTCGGGCAAGTTCAGGAAAAGACGGGACGGGACGACGAAATGTCGTCCGTCCTCGTCCTTGCCCAGGACGGACGGACTGCCCCGTTGCGAACACTGATGTCCTCCTCATAAAAATCAGGCTTGGATCCGCTCTCTGGATTTCTGTGTTGATATAGTGGTGAACGAGTAGAATACCACTATGTCAGATGTGAATGGTTGTGAACTTAGGTTAAAGATTCTACCCAATACAACAGCGAGGAAGTTGCTACCACATAGTGTCACAGCGCCCTCACATTAGGTTCCAGCTCGAATTCAGTTTCTGGGTAATGCGTGTTGGTAGTAGCTGTACGAGGGCGCGCACAGAAGGCGTCGAACCCGGATTTCATAGGCTGAGTTTGCAAGTGTATAGAAACCTTTAAGAACACATAATTGGTGGATTCCTTCGTAATTTGGTAAAGGTAAAAATTCTGCCGAACTCTTGGTGCCTAGGCTCAAGCAAACTCCGTTCTCTGAGTGGCAGAGAAGGCTTAGAGCTAATGAGGGGAGGTTCGACATGACAAAATTCAGAGTGGAGATGTGCCCAATTCGCATGCGGAACGTATAGAAGAAGACGAGACAAGTATATCAAAGCCAGATGTGTAATTCAGTGACCTGGCCCTCCAACAATCGTCCCCAGAAGGGATCTTTAAATACCAAAAACTATTGCACTACGTTGATAGGTCTTCAAAATATTCGTACACCATCTCCAGCAGTTATCACGCAATCCATATTCCTTTCATTCCTCGCATTGCTTTCCGTACTTCTACCCCGCTCTCCGCATTTCTCACCGTGTCCTTATGACCATGGTCAATCGTCCGATTTCTTTCTAGCGTATTCCATTTTGTGTACTTGGGTGTCAATGGGAGAGATGCCCGATGGTCAGCCACAGACAAAGCGCCGGCGATTCAACAACACGACAGACTTACCCACCGCCCCCGGTACTAGTAGGAATCTGGCTAAAAAGCACGACACATTTACGACATATTCTCACATTATCACTCTGGTACTGTTGTTAGATGCCCTGCGTAGCTCACAAACCGAATTTGAGGCAGTGTTCCCAACCATCTCTGGCGGGCAATAGTCCCGTCCGTCCCGGGCGGGGTGGGTAAGGACGGCTGGGCACGGCGTCCGTCTTCGATAATGACCGCAATCCTGTAGGTTGACGGCCGGGCTTAGTGATGGGCACGATCATGCTCGATCATAAAATTTTGCTGTGCTCGAGCATGGGCTAAATTTTCTGCTCGAGCATGATCGTACCCATCACTAGCCGGGCTCTGCTGTCTTAATGTGACTTCCGGTAGGGCCCGGACAATTACTCGTAGGGCCCTATAGGTATTTTGCATACTAACTTATAATAGATAGCACCCCCTAAGTTGCATGGTAAGTTAGTTCATTGACAAAATGAGTGAGTGACCCATTTTCATATCAGAGGCTGAGTAGATAAACTATCCCTAAATATACGCCCAAGGTGGGAGTATATCTCACATCTGATAAGCCACCTCGGCAAGAAACCGCGTGCTCTCATTTTACCTATTTTCTTATACTGCATTATCCAAACTGTGTCCTTTAACTACAAGTACCATGTCTGAGGCATTCCTCGCATGGGAGCTAGGGCTGACTCGGCCATGATGGTTCCATCTCCCAAGTCGTGAGAGTAAGAGTGAGCAGTAGAATGAGAAGAAGTTCGTCACCGTTGTTGGTGAGCACAGTCTTGTGTGTTTGGGGTTTCGTTTCATTTTACAGCCACAATCACACCTTATCACTCGAAATGTTGATATTCACCAAGGTTCCATACCTAGGGGATAGGCGGAACACTGATGGGACATGGTTGAGAGGAATTGTGTTTGTTAACGGTTGCACAATGGACTAGTATGGTATCAGAAGAGTGACTATTTGTTGGTTGAGACGTTGGCTAAGGCAGGGACGCTTAGGATGTTTTAGGATTTGGCACTAGGGCAGACTAGAGGTTAGTGATTAAGGTTTACTAGGTGATGGAACATATCAGTGTCGCACTATGATAGTTAGGAAACTGGCCGTAGTGTCAGGACTGCTCAGGATCGCAGATGATAGGAGAAATAGTGTAAGAGGACGAAACTCAAGGGATGGAATCACGGAGAAGATGTTTCGGGAAGCTTCTAAGGAGTTAGGTGGATGGAGCGAGGATAGGAGGAAAAGGTTGTGAGTGTTGCGGACGAAGAGCCCCCCTGTCTATGTCAAGTTTGTGTATATATAGAATACGTCCGGGTACGTAGAAAGAGCAAGAATCCCAATACATTCTCTACGCAACATATCCTTCTTTCATTAGAAAAGCCTGTAGGGCCCGGTGAAATCAGCTGTCAACCCTTAAATCGAATCGTATTTGTTCGTCCCGTCTTGCTTGCCTATTCTCCTCCGCATCAACATACTGTTAGAGTTCACAGAAGCGGATAGTTGTTTCATTTGTTCTAGACGGAAGGATTGACGGGATAGTAGTTTTAGTTGTTTCATTTGTTCAATACGGAAGGATAGACGGAAGGATAGATGGAATAGTTTTTGGTTATGTTTTTCCTTTGTTCTGAGTACGGAGATCGACAGGCAGAAGGGGATTACGCATGAAGGAGAGATTGATAGGTGTGGCAGACGATAGAATGATTGAGAGAGTTTTTTCTTATATATAGACTTATGTTTGGTTAGTTAGTTTTGGATGAGGTCGAGCGAATGAAGTTTTTGATTCTCCCTAGTACCCTTTTAATTTTGCCCTAGTCTAGTTTGACCGGTTGACCGTTACGCGCGCATTATCCTCGCAACACATACAACAGGTTATATATACAAACATCCAAGTCCAGCGAAGCCATTAGAATTTCAAACGTTCCGCTGCTCATACCAGTTCTCGTTATCAGGCGTATAGTGTCATTCCTTCTCCCAATCATGCTGTACATTCCACCATTACACCATTCGACAATGCCAGTAACCATGCCTAGTGTTGTGCACGAGCCGAGCAGACTCGAGTCAGACTTGAGCCGGCTCGAGTCTCTTAGCAACCGGTCTCTTGGCGGCTCGAACAGGGGTCCACGAGCGGACTCGAGTCTCTTAGAGGCTCGAGCCCAGGTCTGGACTCGGCTCGAGCCGGCTCGTGAACAACACTAATTGCAGGCATGGTCCATGCCTGCAATACGAATCATTCCACATACCAGCAAGTGCGATACATTCTGGACAACACCCGGCCGTCCGTCCCGGGTGTAGGTTAGGACGGGCTACAGTCCGGCGTCCGTCCCGGGCGAGGGCAGATAATACAGTGTCCATCCCGTCCATTCGTTTCAATAGCTCCTTTATGACCTCCTCCAGCCCTCTTCGAACTGCCCACGTAAGAGCCGTGTTTCCCATGAAGTCAGTTGCGTTAACGTCCTAGTTCTTCATATCCAATAAAGGAGTAAGAATGTCCGCGATTCCTAGAAAATTCTACTCCATGTAGTCCTGTAAATCCCCTAGGTCCTCTTTCTACCAGCGTTAAACAGGAGTCCCAGTCTATATATTGATAACTGTCCCATAACAGTAGTAGAGAAGATATATGCTCACTAAAACTACCGAGAAGCCTTAGTGCAAGTATGTTGACATTGTTAGTGACCTCCTTTCTTGCATGCTTCCCCCAGTAAACAGAAGCATATTTTAGAAGCTGCATTGTTGGGGGGGGGCAGAGATGAGTTGGGAAAGGATCTCGGAAAGATTGAAAATGGAGATATTTCGAATAGACCTCCGCAATTGTCAAGTGGGGACTACAGATTAGGGTAGGATTGCAGAAGAGATGTTCCTGCAAGGTGAAGTGAACTAGGCAGACAACAAAGTTGAGGGAACTCATATCGCAGACCTCGTCCCCTTCCTCCGCCAACTAACATACCAGATATAGGCAAGCAGTGATGATATTGATAGATTTTGGAACACTATCAAACTCAGGAGAAACGGAATACAAATGCAAGCTGGTTATCTGAACATGCACAAAGTTCATGTAGGCAAGGTAAGACTCATTGTGACTAGTTTTATGAGCTTCTTTTACCTGTAACAGGTTTTTTCCTGTCTAAGGGATATAGAATAGGACCGGCGATAGAACTGCTAGTGCTGGGGCTAAAGGAGGCTTGAAGGGACCAGTAGCTAAAGGGATAATAGATGAATGAAAAATCGGACTCAGGGATTGCCGTTCAACTAGATGTATTTTTAGACTGAAGCTCTGTCGAAGTCTGCTGTTACCTACTAGCCAGGAGACTTGTTTAAATACACAAATTCTGAGCAATAGTTTTCCTGCAATCACGATTATTACCAGTAGCTGCGCACACACTGGCATCCTGTAATCCTGGAAGAACAAAGAGTCATAGCTCAGCCTTTACCAGTGTTACATAACGATTCCATACGCGGAATCCTAAAGATAAACTTCCAGCAAAGTAAACTAAACATAGCATACTGTAGCAGAGCCTATCTGACTCAGGGAGTGTAGTGGGGCTGAAATCAAATCAAATAAACCAAATATAAAGCAAATTAAAGATAGAAGATTCTTCACTGGCCACTCCTGTATACTGTTACCGCAACATGTACACAGGTTATACTACCCTACGAACATCTTGCAACTCAAACCTCTATTGTTGCAAGATCTACTTGGTCTTCACAATCTGCATACATATTAGTAATAATTGCACATGTTAACAGAGAAAGGACATATCAGGAGGGGTTTACTTGCTGATTGGATTGTGGCATTAGACCCAATCAGAACAAATAGGGTTACAGTATGGTCTTATTGCAAAACAATCAAGGGAAGAACCATATTGTTACTGCCGACCGGGAAAACATAATGCAGAAGGAGACATTTAAACGACAGCGACTAGCTGCAAGCAAAAAGGCTACCTTTGGATCATTACCTAAGGAAAATTCTAATATTTTGATTATAGTCAATAGGGAAATCATTACCCAGCCAGGCAATCCACACTCATCAGCAAAAAGGTGGCCTGCGTCAGAGACATTAGTCTTGCGTCCTGACTCTCCTAGCCTAAACTCTTCATCCGGTTCGTCCTATACATCCTGTATTCCTGCACCACATCTAGTTGCGTCTGGTATGTGCGGAGACCCTTGCCTACATTGGGTTCTGTCTGGACACATGCAACTAAGCAACTCTGCCTCCCATGCAGCTTGACTTAAACCTCAACACTATCGTACATCAGGATTCCCTACTATTCTTGATTCTCCTTTCGGCCTTCTTTGTCTTCTAGCCCAGATGTGAGTGAGGAGTATTTCTTGGCAAAGAAAATATACTTTGTGCCGATGCCTCATGAGTAAGCCATCATATGCTTAATCTTAAACTTGCACTAAAGACCCCCGGGCCAAGTCACACTGGCCCTCAGAGTTCAATTGTCAGAGCATAATCTTTGAATTACCGAAAATGCTGGCTCACTCCAGTCTGAAAGGGAGTGATAGCCATAATTCTCTCAAGTCTAGCATAGTGCCTGGTAGTTTCTTGGCACTTAGCCTCAAACTGGACACGATGCGACACTGTTTTTATCACAACACTCAACATTCATACTCCTGGGCTACAGCTGCAATACTCCACCACAGCCAGACAATCAATCCTGAATCTGACACCTGGATGTTCCTAGGCTCAATGCCAGCTATCCAGTGGTATAAAGGACGTCTCTGTGGCATCAAAACTCAGGAAATATCTGACGCTTGTGAGAGTGGTCTTTATAGATAGCCTAGTGATCCCAGAACTCAACGGCTGATTCCTCGACAACCACTGCTCCGATCCTGAATCTGATTGCGGGAGATTGTTGGGCTCGACGCCAGCTACGTAATGGTATAAGGTACGTCCCTGTCACATCAAAACCCATGAAATCGCTATTTTCTGTGCAGGATGTATCAGGTACTATCAAGCTGGCAATATTTTACTCGATAGCAGATATCTCCACAACGTTTTGACCGATTTTGATTGTGTTGGTTGGAGGTTGTTGGGCTTGACTCCAGCTTTCCAACTGTGTAAGGTACATCTCTGTCCCATCAAGACCCAGGAAATCGCTGTCTTCTGTGGAGAGAATTGTTATACTAGTAGTCGCCTTGGTGATATTTTACTCGATGGCAGATTACTCCACAACTGTTGGACAGATTTTGATGCTCTTTACAGGAGGATTTTGGGCTTCATGCTGGCTTCCCAATGGTATAAGGTACGTCTCTGTCGCATCAAAGCTCATGAATTCGCTGTCTTCAGTAGAATGTGTATTAGGCATCAAGGTAGTGATATTTGACACGACAGCAGATTACTCCATGACCACTGAAAGGATTCTGATGCTCTTTGTGGAAGGTTGTTGGCCATGACACAGGCTTCCCAATGGTATAGGGTACTTCCCCGCGCGACACTTAGTCATGAAGTTACTGTACTGAATAGTATACTGGCAATCCAGAACTCAATGGCTGATTCCTTCACAACCAGTATTCCGATTCTGGAGCTGATTGCGGGAGATTGTTGGGTTTGATGCCAGCAACGCCGTAGTATAATGTACGTCTCTGTCGCATCAAAATCCATGAATCAGCTAAGCTTTCTGAGACTGGTTCTTCTACTGGTGCCAGAACTCGATGGCGGATACCTCCACAACTAGGGGGCCAATTCAGGATCTGATTGCAGGGGATTGTTGGGCTGGATGCCAGCTATGCTGTAGTATAGGATAGGTCCTGAGGCGGCAATTCCCCATTGAGCTACGGGGTCCTGGGTAGAGAATGAAGGTGTTAGAAGGCTTCTTATGACTTAGTGTTTCCCTGTCACAGTGAATTGGCCTGTATATTAGAACAATAGAAGACTGCTAGTAGTGGATTTAATAGTTTGACGGTATGAAATCTATTGTGACCTAGGTCAGAAAAAAGTAAAGGGCGAACTCTTCGCTTATCTCAGAATGATCTGGTCTGGCATCAGGTAGAATCCCAAGTATTAGCTGGTGCCTCAGGTAACATACTGAGTATTGGGTGCTGCATCAGGTAGTGTCCTGAGTATGAGGTGCTGCGTCAGGTAGCGTTCTGAGTATTAGGTGCTGTGGCTGGTGTGTCCTGAAGATTAGGTATTGTATCAGGTTGCGTCAGATACATGGTCTAGTAGGGTGGTTGTATCCTGATTTGCGATTTGCATTCTAATGCCAGGTTGTGTCAAATGCACAGAATGCACAGAAGCCAAGGTATTACTTTTGCTGATGCTGAGTTAATAGTCGACTTTGAAAGTGGATGACAAGATCTGCAATCTGAGCAGGGCCAAGAAAGAAGGTAAATGCCACAGGCTTGATTTCAACGGGACTCCAGGTCGAGGTGGTCCTGTCAATTGGAAGTTTAATAACCTGGTTTTGGTCCTCTAATAGATGCCACTCAACTAACTTGGCATTGTGCTAGGTCAGGTTTGGATACTTAGAGCCTGTTTGGTAGGAACGGAAGGAGGTGCAACTGTTCCGTTGGGAAACAGTTTGATTTGGAGGAACGGTTGTTGTCAACTTTGGGCAGTTTCTCACCAGTCAACCATTCGTTGCTTTGGAGAAAACCGTTCATTGCTATGGAGAAAACCTTTTATCAAGTAAGAAGCACTCTTAGTTAATCACTTTCATAGCTTAATAGCTCTATAAGCTTAATGATAATAATATTATATTATAATAATAATAATAGGCACTGTCAGCCTGGTCATCTAAACAAGATCCTATCTAAATTCACACAGCAGAAGATAAAGTTTTATCCACATTAAATTATGCTATGATAACAAAGCGGAATTAATATAATTATGGTCCGTTAACAAAAATAACGGCGCACCAGAGATCACTAGCGACGCCACGCCCCTCCACCCTCGCCCCACCTGAAGAAATTTCCTAAAATCATATCAATTTCCTGGATCTATTCCACTACACATTTACTTTTTTTTAATTTATCGCAACAATAGTAGGTTAGGTGGGAAAGTGCGGTTGTCGCTGAAATATTTCCTGATCGTTGGTGTGCCGTTAATTTTGTTAACATACCATAATTATAATTGATTTAACAGCAATTTTTTAACTGGTTTTTCTCTCATTCTTCAATGGCAATTGTTTGTTATGGGTGTTTGGGAATGGAAGGGCAACCGTTGTGCTATGGCCATTTGGGAACGGAGTGGTTGATGCATTTCATGGTTGCCAAACAGCCATTCCGTTCCCAATTTTCTCAATGGAAGGGGAATGGAAGGGGAACGGTCATTTGTATAGGTGAACGGAACGAAACCGTTCCTACCAAACAGGCTCTTATTTGTTGGAAAGGTTACTAGCCCAAGTCCAAACTGGCACAGCATTTGTGAGGCTGATTTGTGTTACCTTAGCAGGAAATCAATACAGGTGGGGCTGAGGAACATTGAAAGGGGAAAGGTTTGTGTTATGTAGATACTACAGGTAAAGATTTTCAATGAGAAAAGCAGAAAGAGGTTCTAGCATGAGCAATTCAAGGATCTTAGTAGATGAATACAGCTGGCAGGAGTGAGAGAATATGAGTTCAACAGCAACAGGAGCAAGCGCCTAGCACATGGCGATCGAGATATGGCTTTCAGCAAGATGGGATATGAGAACTGGAATATAGTTAGTGCTAATCCCATAGTCATATACTAGGATAGTAATTCTTGGGCAGGCCATAGCGAGCATCGACTATATGAGAATGCCCCCTATAGTGCCCAGGGCCCAGAGAACCTTTCCATACCAGATCTATTTCTTAATGGGAACAGGTTTAAATTTTACTTCTTGCTGGCTGGCAAGTTAGACTTTGAAGGCTAGGAACCTCTGATAATTAAGCTTAGGGTCGGCAATACAGGGGTCCTTTGCGAGCATTACGGAAATGATCCGATATTGAAGCCTAAGGTAAAGAATTGTGTCGGTGATTATGAGTTTAAACTTGAGAGCTTTGTCTTCTAGGGAGTGGCTTGGCAAATAGTGCTCGATCCGGCGAGAACTATCCAGTATTTAGCGCAGTAAGTTGTTGGCTGATCGCGGATTATCAAGGCTGACCAAAATGGGTTCAAATACTAACTTGTCGAGTCCAGTATTGACCTGACTTGCAGTATAACTTCTCGTTTGTGACATTACTGCTATAAAGTTACATAAATACTTTGTATTGGCTGTCAAGGTGAGATAGTCGAATAGATTGTCAACAAGAGCGGGCTTGTTGATGGGAACTACTTCAAGGTTGGGATTATCCAGGAGATTATACTAATAAGGAATTTCCTCAATTGTGCGATAGTGGCCAGCATCATAGTTTTTGAGCAGGGAAATATCAAAGGCAGATTGTGGCTAATAGTTGCCTACACAACTCACATTGCCTGCCTCATGTTGATATTAATCATATGCCTAGTATTTATCATCCAATAATATTTAATTGAGAAAGGATAACTTACAGCTATGTAAGCTTGCAGTACTAATAATAACTCCACTGTGGGCAGCCTTGATGCTGGTGCTCTTGCCCTTAATTCTGTAATTGCATTACGACTACTTGCTATATGTTTTATATTAGCAATGTGTAAATAAACAGATTATAAGAGAAACAAGCAGAAATTTGATTAAAGGAAAAGGTGTACCATCACATGAGAGATTTCCAAGATGAGCAGATTTAGTGTCAGGTTTGTATGCACTAAGTGCTCGGCTACCAGCTGGTTTAGAGAGACTTGACTCAGATAAGCCTTCCGAATAGCCCTCCGTGATTTCAGGCCTTGATACTAACACTCAGCATGCCTATTATAAATTGGAAGTATAAGAAGCTATACAAAGGGCACGGACAATCCTGGTCATTATTTAGCAAAAGATGACTTTCAACAACAGCCTGGAGCACCATCACTTGCCTATCTTCCTGGGTCGGATTAGCCCCTGTGGTTATAGCACCCTGATACCCAATATAGGAGTAAGGAGAAGCCAGAACTGTCTGAAGGGTGTCTGACTCGGATCATTAAGGCTATTGCTTAACAGAGGTCTAGTACCAGTACGCTCTCCTAGTACCAAATAAGATTAGAAAATAGCTTAAAGTCCAGATAATTACAGGAATTTACTTGGGCCTTCAGGAATGGATGATGGCTAACTTGAACTTGAAATATTCGTACCAAGGTTTGGCCCAATTGGCAGATAGCCCAAATTGTGCATAAAAGCATTACGTCTCGTATTGGACTAGTGAGAAATAATGTAGTACCAAACAATAATAGTCCCCTATTATGGTTATATGTCAGCAGAGCCATCAACATAGTTTATGCTATGAGTATGTATTGAAACTCATATGAGGATGATTGGTATTTAAATCAAGGTTTGACACGTGTTGCAGGTTGCAAAAATGGTTATTGTGGGGTCTGTTGTCCATGATCGTGCTGAGATCTCAGTTAGCCACTATATTCGAATTGATTAGCAGAAGATGGCTTGTAATAATAAAGGGTAATAAGAGGTAGTGCATAGGAAAGGAACAAAGGATAAACGTGTTTTACCAATGATACACAGGGGTTCAACTGTGGCAAGTAGAAAGAAAGTCAGAGGGATGGAAGAGGAAAGGAGAAGGAGCAAGGAAGTGCCTAATTTATAGAAAGAGGGTGCTTGTGGGATCAGCATCAATGAGAGCAAACCTGGTCCTTGAGTGCTAGATAAAATCAATAGGTATAAAGCGAGAGTAAAAGTACTCTAACCTATTGGAGCTTATTACATAAAGCAAGAGAGAGCAGATCACATAGTAGAGGAGAAGATCCGGATAGAGTCAGGAAAGTGATATTATCCTCACCAATATAGAATCAATTTATACCACCAGACTGTCCTGAATATAGGCTGTGTATAAGATCAATACCTGTTCAGGAAATGCTATTATACAATCTCATTCAATATTATTATAATATAAGAAGAGGAGAGAGAGTACTATCTTATAAAACTTTTGAGTATCAATATCAGGTAAGGCAACGCAGATAGGTCTAGCACTCATGTAATTAATATTTGTACTCAGCTATGGAGTAATGATACTAGTAGCTAGTATTGGTTCTCGTGATCATCTACATGAATATCAAGTCTAATACATAATTCTTCACTCATTAATCAACGGTCACTCTACCTGTAATCACAATGGAGAAAGGTAGCAACAGTGCCCTAAATCTAAGATCTTATAGTATACCAAACAGCAAGTTTATACAATGTAGTACAGTATACTTGCTGGACTACGTTTAACTCTAACTTAATACAATTACCTAAAATAAAGTTCAAGTTGAGGATGATTAAAGGTGAGAGAGTCATACGGTTATGGTAGAAGTTTAGAGAGCTGCTGCCTAGTATATTCTTTTAGAAAAATATTTGCAGTAAGCAATATGAGTATAGTAAATATTGTAGTGATTTGCAGAGTAATACTTTGTATAATTATATAAAGTGAAATTGAGAATAAAGCAGTGAGGAGAGGAAGTTAGTATCCTACCTTGCAGATTATCATAGGGCATAGTGAGGCCTTGGTTAATACTCCAGTAAGGATGTCAATTACCTCTGGCTTTAATAGTATAGCCATCTGGTGAGTTGGAAGAAAGTTATCAGACAATCTTTCCTACTGCTTGAAAGATTAATTGAGCTCTTTATTTGGTAAAAGATTGAGTACTGACAGGAGAGAGATAGATTTGAGGTAGTACTGCTACAGGGAAATGATCTCAATACTCTCTTGTACCTCTTGTATCTGTACTCTGTATTATCAATTCAGCTTCAGAGAAATTATGGTGCAAAGCTGATATAATCAAATCTTCTAGCCTGACAAGAAATTTAAACCCTTCACTTATGATTATTATAGATATTATAGAGAGTTGGACTATTAATTGCCCTATAACTGTAATACACGGGGCCTTCTGCATTAACTGTAGCAGAATGAATGCGGGAAGTATCCCGAGTGCAAGAAACCTGGAGAATTATGATGGAATTAGTTGTATTATGCAATATACTACCTCTTGAATCATGTCAGCTAAGCAGGATGCAAGCTAATATAATCATGTTGCTCAGCCTTACTATGGATTCTGGCTTTTGCTCGCTTATACAACTGTATCTATATATATACATGGATTTTCCCAAGCACTTGGACTTCCCTATGGTGCCAGCCAGATTGAATAAACCAAGCAAGCAAATAAGTATACTCTTCTTTATGCAACCTCTAGGTATCAATGATTAGATTGTAGTAGCAGAAATAAGACCATATCTTGCTAGCACAAAATATATTGGAGGAATCATTACCAGTAGAATCTAATATGTATTCTATATAAGAGCTGAAAATCGAAGAATTAGCTACAAATTAGATTAAATCTGAAGTGAAGCTACTGGAGATAGTTAATGAATATACACCGATCTGATTTATTCATACATAGCCATATTAATGCTCTTTGTAATACTTTATATCATATAAGGCAAAGGTGAAATTGAGTCTTTATCCCTGCAAGTACCATAGTAAACAGGAATGCCTCTAGTTTTATTATGTCAGCTCAGCAGAATATCTTCGATTCAAATGATATAATTGAATTGAAAATACTCTACTCCCATAGGCACTATTAATATAGTATAGTCCACTAGACTAATATAATTTGATACTAATCTATGTACTATTTAATTGTTAATATTAGGCATTATAAGTCATAACAGTTCACATGCTATTTTCCACAAGCTGCCCAGCCCTCCCCTCACTACTATTTAAACCTTACCCTTTCTTCACTCTATCCTTTCTCTTCATCTCTTCTCTTTATCTCTACTACTTTCACCCTTTCTCCACACTTCCTTTTCTATTTACAACTATCTCCTCCTTCCTGCAGTCCTTAGCCAACAGCATCCACTACTGCCACTCCCCCCCCTCTGGCATCTTATTCCTCCTTTATTCATACATCTCTCTTGTCTCACCATGACCCAGAACTCACTGTATATATATATATATATATGTAGATTGATCGTCCAGATAGCTGCATGCATGAGCATCCATAATGGAAGCATGGACTCTATAAATTAAAATCAACTCTAGATGGAACCATCATGGTCATTCAAGTACAAGGCTAAAGAGAAATAGCTCTTGTGTTATTATCTGAGGCTAGCAGGATGTTTTCTGTTATGATAATAGTATAATATGAATTGAGAATACACTATCATCAATATAGGCTTATCATTAGTATGACTATCAAAGTACAGTATCCAAGGCTAATTTTATTGGATACTGACCTATAACTTATTCAATCATTCACGCAATATATCATGAGTCATAATTGATCATACATGTTCTTATATTCTATTCTCGGCAAGCCTCCTCAGTCTCCTCTTTCTCTCTATATAAACCTCACTCTCCCCCTACTTCATCCCCTTCCTCCATCTCCTCTCCCCACCACCACCACTACCACCACCACCACCTCCATTCCCTCTTTACACCCTCATCCCTCTTTCATTCCTACTACTATCCTCCACCATTACCACCCAGACCCCTTGCACCTCTCAAGCTCCTAGTAACACCCAGGCCCCTACCACCTCCTAACCAATACCAGTACCACTACCCTACCACCATCACCACCCACCCCTGTTTCTCCTCTCTACCTCTATTCACAATCTCATTCTACTGCCTCTGCTCTGAACACAACAACCACCGCCTCCACACCTATTACCACCACTACGACTACTACTACTACTACTACTACCATCTTCACTTCTACTACTACTACTACTACCACTATCACCACTACCACCACTACTACTAATACCTCAATTGTCTTCACACCACTACTATCTCTATCCACCCCTTCCCTCTAAACCTCCTTCTGCGGCTGCCCCTCGAGCCTTTACTACTCTCTATACAGGTACGTCTACCCTCCGTTCACACAACCCATTACCCTTACAACAACCCATACCCACTTACGAATGATACCACGACTTTCACCCACCAGCACCCATGTGGTTCCTGATGGCTGAAGTGGTTTTGGATCAGGTTTTGACCCAGCTTCTGAACCCTGACCTTGAGTAGCATCTCCTGTGAGCAAGTGGTAAGTGTTTTTCCCCTTCTGTTCTGTTATAATTTATTATGTAAATTTACCCTAGTACCCTATATTAACCTGTTTATACCAGGTTCTGGAAATGGTGCATTGCATTATGCACTGTTGCACAGAGGACCAGATCTGCGACTTTATGTGTCAGCTAGGAGATTCCAGCATCTCTGAGCGAGAGGGTCAAGCCCCACTGTTACTTGGTGCCATCTCATGCATTTCCGGCACTCATAAGTTCCAACCACGTTGCGCCTCATATCTCTGCCTATGTCAGAACCATAAAAAGTGGCAGAATAAATATTCTAATACCTGGAGGAATAGGACAAGAAGATGATATGATGGCTCTTGATGAGGACGAAGTAGCTGGACACGAGGAGACAATAGTAGGGGAACCAGCTCTCGCTGCAGAAGCCACAAGCCACAGGAGTGGTAGGAGATATCCATTCCCAGAATGAGTTCTCAAGAGCAATAGGATATACAGATAACTAACAAACTCAAACTTGAAAGAAGTGGCCTATGAGGTGACTGTTGTATGCGAACCAGAGGCTGCTGCGGATATTGTTACGCCGGTTCCGACCCTTGCTGCTACTGCAGCGCAACACTCATCTGCCCACGCGGCAGTAATGGTTTAACTTGTTCTACTCAAACACATCACATCCACCCAGAGCGAAGAGTAGTCTACCAACACCACCTCGCATTTGACCTTGTGCAGTACTCTTGGCAGTACATCTAATCTTGCCACCAACTCTGAACTCATACAAATACCCAGGTTGCCCCTGGCAGGAGCTGTTGACACCAATTCTTGTGTGGGGAGTTGCCAGCAACCTCTCACCACCGTGACCATATCCACCTCACCCATCACTGCTTAACCCGCCTCAACCACCCAAGTTCGGGCAACTTAAAAGCCTCCTGTGCAAATTGGCTCATGCTCTACAAGGACTGGCAGCAACAGTATGGTGGCCTGAAGAAATCTGCAGTCTGGTAAGCTGTACTCCTCACCCCATTACAGGCTACTATCTCCTTACTAATATACCATATGATATAATTTATAGATAATGATGATCATGATGGTGATAATAATAAGGGGAGCTTTGAGTCCGAAGAAGAAGACAGCTATATGCCGGATGCTAGCGGCTCACATGCAGATGAAACATTAGGATCCAATGAGGGCAGTTCTCTACAAGTCCACTAAGCAACCCTGCCGACAATTCTGGCTAACCACCTTGTGGCTCAGTATCAAAATCAGCGAAAGTATGCTATACTAATATAGTAGTACGAAGAATGCTGCGCGAAGTCGGCAGAAGATTCCCAGCGCGTCTAGGGTTGAAAACCTCTATAATGAACTCGTCTTGTACTGGAACATGGTTTCACTAGCCAGCCTCCTTGCTGAACTCTCAACACACAACTCAGACCATAATAGCCACTATTCTATCCATTAGCTAGGCTTTAGGAGCACCAGTGCGGGGATGACAACTGGCGGTATGGTTACTGTAGACATAGGATTGGAGGCAATGCCAGTGCTCGATGTTGCGAGAAGGACGAAGGAATATGCTGCGGGAAATATGAATGTGGAAGCTATTGTGAAGCTTAAACTGATGCTGTCATACGTAACGCTTTACCTGACCATGAGGTATGGATGTCTACCCTGGATGCGGGCCCACGAGGGTATATTTGTCAGTAATCAGGTACTGGATTCATGCAAGCTAGAAGTTTTCCAAACATGGTTCGCAGACAAGGGGGCTTATCTGAAGCTTGATATAAATAAAGACAACAAGCGATATGGAAACGTCCTCTAGAACGTGGTGTCGATACTAGGTGTTTTGGGACTAATGATGCTTGCGATCTATAGACCAGCTCCAACCATACGTTGAATGCAGAATGGATTGAACAGCAATCACTTGGTAGGTGTCGGATCTTGTCTGTGATGCAATACACCTTGAATGTGCATTTGCTAGGCCTCGGTAGCAATTGCAATCAAGGGGATCCTTACAAACTCACCTCGGGTACACTCCATCAATCAACTGTTGCATCTCCTGCTCACCCAACCAGTTCCCTCGTGCAGCATATACAATCTGTCCTCCTATTACCTTTTTGCAGTAGCAAAACACCACCAGTGAGAGATATCACAATCAGGACACCCCAGATGAGTCCGACCCACCAAAGGGCCGCGAACATCCTCAGCAATAGAGCCTTAAAGCTTGATATTGATGTCTTCCGACAGAACAACTATCGCAACATGACTATAAAGACCGTGAAGCTGGTGGATTGATTACTCACACAGGATAGAGAGAAAGAACTAGTCAGGGGGGAAGACGATGGGAAGCTGCCAGCAAACAAGCTTATGAGCATTGACATAAATGGGGTTCGGGATACTCCTGGCATCGGAACTGATTGGCCACAATTTGTTGGGATTCCTTGAAGCTCTATGAAATAGCAGATCACTCCCAGAATCTGCTATGATTTTACCACTCATCAGCAAAACATATTCTACCTCATGTATTATATATATATCTTCTTGTATTCTTTGGTAATACCTTTTAGGCATTTGGGAAAGATATTGCTTTTCCACATATTATTCTATACCCTGGGGTTACCCTACCTTCACCCTGTGAAACTAACACCCCCCTCTGGCCCAGCCATTGGGATGGCGCGACAACACTAGACAGCCTCATAGTTGCGTCCCAACAGCAAAGGACCCTATTATTGTAACCTCTCACGGTCCCCTGTTGAGATATCTGTGGGGATAACTTTAGTGTTCTTTCCTCTGTGACCCCTCCACTTTCATCTCTGGTCATAAGAACTAGGCCACCGTGTTAAAAGTCGCGACCCCCAGTAACTCCAGCCCTGCACCACAGGCCCCTAAGTCACTTCCTACGGCTGAAAGAAGGTTCTACGCCCCTCGTTCCTCTCCCATTGATCACCCCAAGTCTCTCCTGAAAGCTGTTACTTTTTCCGACATTGCTCTCTGCGTCCTAAGGGATGCAAACTATACCCTCCCGCCAGCAGTTAAGGCCAAGTTTAACGACAGAGGATCAGTCACCCTACTCGTCTCCAACCTCACCACCCCTGCGGCTGCCTTCGCACCTTATTTCCACGCCCTTACAACCCTACTCAATCCTTCCTTCCCAGTACGAGACTCTCCCTGGCTGCCCTTCCATCTCGTTCCCAACGAGATCTAGCTGGGAATCCACTCCCTGCGACTCGCCTTCCTTCTTACTGACCCTGAATATAATCCAATACGACCATACTGAGCAAAGGTTAGTCAAATACAAAAACATTGATTCAACACGAAGCCAGTTACATGTATTTGAAACCAGAGCAGGCCGCATCTAGTGTCTCACGCTCCACATCCACTAGCTTGTATGCAACCTCAAGACAAGCAGTAATTATAGCCTCATCAGAAGGTATGGAACTACCACCTGCTGGTTCATAGAACAGGCGGGATCTAGTGACCACTCTGTAGCTAAAATACAAATATTGCAAGCAAGCTTGATTGTCATTTGTGTCCCCGAATTCACCTGCGTCCATGACCCTCTTGACCTCAAACTTCCAGGTCGACAATCCCACCTGCTTATCTACAATTTAGAGCAAGTTATCTTAGTAATTGAGAAAGCTTGGTGGGTGATATTTAACTCACTTCGGTAATAATAGTAGTGTGACCAGGAGTACACAGAATAGCACCAAGCTGATAAAGCATTGCGGTATCATCATGGAAGGCCAAAAGGAGAGGGATCATTTTAGTTCCTATGGCAACGGAGAGGAGAAAATTTTCATAGTCGATATTAAAACACTTGCCACCAAGGAGTTCAGTAATTTCCTCAAGAATCGGTGTGTGGCCTTTGCAGGTGACCAGCTGCTGAGTCTCGTATGGGCCTAATATTGGCCATCCAGGCAGGGCCTATTGGTTGCAGTAGATACCCATAAAGCTAAGTAAGGGATCTCCAACACATCCTGATGGTAGGAGAGTTGCAAAAATACCAAGCCGAATTGATGCTACCTTTTGTCCAGTCAGCACAGGGTCGGACCGCAGTTTGATTTCTGTGTGAAGATCCTCTGCTAATAGCCAACTTGCAAGGTCCAATTGCCGATTATTGATGTTAGGGTAAAGATTCTATAGCCAAACTCAGGGTCAGAAATCCTCACATGTCATACAAACATAAGAGACAATACCACAACTCAACCAACATCTGAATTTTTGAAAATAGGTTTTTGAAAAAAGAAATCTATAATTAAGATCTCCAAACTCTCAGGAGGTCAATAAAACAAATAGTTTTTTAATTCATTAAAAGGTGAAAAACTTGTTGTGGAATCAATATTGTGCCACAACTAGTACTGTGTGGCTAAGGTTGTTGTGTAAATCTCATACTTTTTGTGGTGAAACAAACAGAATAGTATGAGAAAGATTTTCAGAATGTGTACATCTCATCATGATATGAAAAAAGAATTGAATATAACTAAGAAGTTGATTTAACAAGTAAAGAAAACTTGATTTAAGATTAAAACCAAAGCTATTAAATATATGTATGGTTCTGGAAGACTATACTCTATACCAATTTTCCGACAAAAAATGTGACAATTTTTCCTGTAACGCCAAGTGTAACACAATTATATTTGTCATCCCCCCGCACATATTCCTGTACCCTAAGAAATAAGTTTATTCAATCTTATAATTAATTTATGAGTAATCCCAACTTCATATGTTAAATCTAAATAAAACAGATTATTAAAGTA
>Ga0307513_10004431_pt1 | contig 18762 bp, 15 predicted proteins | sample 15_EM_MG_FD_202174 | JGI IMG/M metagenome (GOLD analysis project Ga0307513, IMG submission 202174) | Populus trichocarpa ectomycorrhiza microbial communities from riparian zone in the Pacific Northwest, United States - 15_EM | ecosystem: Host-associated > Plants > Roots > Unclassified | place...
TGTTAAATAGTCTTTTCCCATAATCAATAGACACCGAAACAACCAGCAGACAAGGAAAAGCTGTCCACCATCACGGTTGTAAACGGGTTGGCCACACTTCTTTTATCCAACCCTCTTGCTGTTCGTCCGATCGAAATCTGACGGTAAAGATTCCACCCCACCAAAAGTCTAATCTAAATCCTACCTTTCAAAGTATCAACGCCACCATGAGCCGTCAAAAACCAAGTCGCCGTCTCTGCCTTAACACGCGCACGTTAGCGCACTCATGCAGGAAGTGGAAACTAACACCAAAAAGCTTAACCATAACGTTCATGTTAGTTACATGCAAAAAAGGCCACCCATCATAAATTTCATTCACACCGGTCAACAACTATTTAAACAACAAAATCGTAGTATAATTAAGAGTTGACCGTTACCGTGAATATATACAGCCCGTTTCGTTTTGAATTGCGTTTTGAAACTTTTTATTTTATTTTAATTTTAAATTAATTTTTTTCAATATTTCTTAATCATTTTGATATACTACTATCAAAAATATTTTTTTTAAAAATATTTTTTTAATATATTTTAAAATAAAAACACTTTAAAAAATTAACCTTTACTAGTTACTACATTCCTAAATAAAACGGCTCATCACCGCTTTTGTTTTTTTTTAGAATTGTATAGCGTAATTAAAATTTTAAATATCTTTACAAAAACTAAAAATAATCCCTTCTTATTCTAGTGTAATAATTATGATATACATGCTTATTAAAAAAATATTTATAATTAAATCTAGCTCAACTTATAAATTGAATTGGATTCTATATGATATAAATTGACCGATTAAACTCACGCAATCTCATCTAAACTAGAATTCAACTTTATTTTAAAAACAATATATTTTCAATTATTTTTAATTAAAATGAGTTGTTTAACCCACTCAAGTCAACCAACTCTATTCATAATTTTAGTTTTAAATCCAGTCATGGATCGAGCATTAACTTTGTTGTGATGTGTGTACAATTCGGAGGAATTAAAGAATTTGTTATTAGATCACCCACTATCAGAAGCAACAATCTGTGGAATACATCATGGTTTAAATAAATTCTGATATAATTTTTTACTAGCTCGGAACAGGAGAAAACGACCACGAGAGTTCAATTTTCAATAAAGTTTTAGTAGAAAGAAAAATGAACCTAGAGTCGGAGAATAAAAGAACATAACATTCCAAAATCAGGCATGTTCCCTGCCTTGCCTTTAAACCACTACTTCCACTCGAAGGACCAAACCATACCACCGTGTTAAGTTGCTGCTAACCTACACCGAAAACAGACACCTAAGTTGCTATTTTACGCTGAGTAACCACACACACCGCTTTGGTGCGCCCACCAAACACTAAAGAACAAAGAGGAGAGAAGTTACTTCTTTGATTAAACTACAATCTAGTCCCTATAGATTCAAAAATGATCACTTTGGCTCCTCTAGTTTAAAAGTCCCCATTGTTAATTCATGAGGCCGTGTTTGACACTGTGGTTGGAAAGTGCTTTTTAAAATTTTGAATTTTATTTTATTTTTTTGATTTAAATTAATATGTTTTTGATGTTTTCAGATTATTTTGATGTGCTGGTATAAAAAAATAAAAAAATATTATTTTAATGTATTTTAAAATAAAAAACACTTTAAAAAACAACTGCTACTACACTCCCAAACACCTTCTCCGATAAAATAAAAGAAAGGCTTGAATTAGAAGATAAAACTCAACAAGTATTGGATTTCCTTAAATCTAACCCCTAAAGTTTGGAAATTTCCAATGTAACCCCTAAAGTTAAATAACAAACACACCACAAAGAAGTATTCATAGTTTCATTTTCTATTTTTTCTCCCATCCTTCCCTTTTCAACTTCTATTACAAGCAGTAATATCACACGAAAATTAGCTTTCATTAATGATTTTATAGTAAGTCCTTAAATATTTTTCAAGATACAAGCAGAAAAACATAAATTAAAGGACCAAAAGGAAATAAGTATAAATTACTAGGGATTGAAATAACGTCTAGACTCAAGACTTTATTATTAATAATTGTTTTTCCTTTTATTGTAGTAGCAAATAAAATAAAATAAAGAAAAAACTGAAATATATATATACGAGCACAATAATTCAGCCCTCAAAGTCTCTCTCAATTAGCTCAAACAAAGTGAGAGAAAAAGAAAATCTAGAACCAAGAAAAAAAGAATGGTTTCAACGAGAAGGAGTGGATCTCTTTCTGCTAACAATAACAGCAAGAGATCTTCCTCCTCAGATGACAATAATAACAATAACAGCAAGAGATCTTCTTCCTCAGAGGATAATAATAAGCCACCATCACCTAAACGTCAAAAGGTAAATATATGTATAAAATTAAATCAAATCACTACGTGATTTTCTGGTGTCGTTCTTGAAAAAAAGATATTCATTTCTTTTTGTGGGTTTCAGGGAGAGAATGGTGGAATTACGGAGAAACCGATGCCGACGACAGATAATTCTAAGGAATCGAGTCCACCGGAGGAGGAGGATCCCGACGACGGTGGACCTGGAGATGCTCCGACTACTGGTGGTGGTGGTAGAGGCGCTTTGATTTCGGGGAAAGGTCAGGAAACGGCGACGCCGGCGGTGGCTGTTGTGACGCCGATCGCTGAAGGTCGGGCACTTTATTTTTTTTTGAATTTTCTTTTTTAAAACCTTGAACTAAATTTCGTATTTTTTTTTGAATTTTTGAGAATTGAATTTCAAGTGTTGTTTGGTTAAATCTCTATTTTGTTTTTTGGATTTGATTAAAAGGTTCTACTCCGGTTGTACTGGAGAAACCGCGGAGTTCGTTATCGACTTGGAGTTTATATCAAAAGCAGAATTCAAGTTTCGAAACGCCTTGGTGTAAGCTGCTGACACAGTCTGCTCAGGTAGTTCGATTTGCGATTATTGTTAAATAAAGAGTTTTTTTGTTTTAGTTGAAAAATTGAGAATTGATGTCCAAAGAGGAGCGATTTTGAGGTTTGACTAGAATGTTGATTGTGTTTGGATTGCAGAATCAGAATATAGTAATTTGCACGTCCAGTTATTCGATTGGTACGACTAAACAATGCGATTTTATATTGAAGGATCACACAATGGGCGCGATTCAATGCAAGATTAGACACACACAGGTATTGGTTGTATGTTGAGTTTTTTTGTAGGATGTTTTGGCAAACACAGTGTCCGTGTTTGTTATCTGGAGGGCTGTGAATCGGGTATTATAGTGGAGTTTTGTTTGATTAATAGTTCTTGTGGAGGTGAACTCCTGAATATGTATATGCAGTTTGAGTACTCATTGTTTGTGGACATGATCAGCGCGAAGGAAGTGCTGTTGCTGAGCTAGAAAGCTCGGGGACCAAGGGATCAGTGCAAGTAAATGGGACAGCTGTCAAAAAGGGTGCTATCTGTGTGCTTAATTCAGGAGATGAGGTGGTCTTTGGTGCGGCCGGGAACCATGCCTATGTATCCTCTACATTGTTTAAGTTAATGGTTCAATCTTTCTTGTTTGTGGATTCTCCCAGCCACTTACGTTCTTTCCCCTTTCATTGTTTTGTTTGCAACTGTGTAGAAAATAGATTTGATCGTTTCATTGTCACATGATAGTTTCCTTCATTTCTGTCGAAAATAGATTTTTCAGCAACTCCTGACTGAGGTTGCGGTTAAGAGTGCTGAAGTTCATAGTAGCCTGGGGAAACTCTTGCAACTCGAAAGGAGGTCAGGGGATCCATCGGCTGTTGCTGGGGCCTCAATATTGGCGTCTCTTTCAAGCCTCAGGCCTGATTTATCACGCTGGAAGTCTCCAGGACAGACTGCCAGTAAAATACACCATGGGACTGAGGTGCCTGCTCAGTCAGTTGTTCATGGTGGTGCGGAGGTTGAGCTTGATGGCATGGAAGGCAATTCAACTCCAAATTTAGGGAGTGATAAAGCTGCAGAGGTTGGAGCAATCAACCAGAATCTTCCTCACGATTGCAGCCAGGACTCTGGCACAGAGGCAGGCAATGTAAAAATCTCTGGGATGAATGATTTGATAAGGCCTTTCTTCAGGATGTTAGCTCGATCATCTAGTTGTAAACAAAAATTGAGCAAAAGTATCTGTAAACAGGTATTGGAAGAAAGGAACGAGTGGCCGAAGGATTCGCAGCTGGCATCGACCTCGGGTATGTCATTGCGGTGTGCGGTATTCAAAGACGACCTTCACGCTGGAATTCTCAATGGAAAAAACATAGAAGTTTCATTCGATAATTTCCCATACTATTTAAGGTATGATTTTCTTCTTGCCATCTTTAGTTCTCAATTTCATGTTATCTAGGTGAATTCGTGTTCTCAAATGGCTTTTTTTTTTTTTAATTTTAAGTTTCTTAGATTTTTGGTATGACGTCATATCTCATACTTTCTACTGGCATAGCACAACATATGAATATTGTTATTGTTGCTAGTTGTCAGAGAAAATGTTCGCGTGCCTGGCTGTTTTTGTGCATTTAAACTGTCTATTCTCCGAATGCGAAATTGTGGTTCTGATTTGAATGTTGAAAAATGAAAAAAGTAGCAGTTTTAGCTCCACTGGGTGCTCAATTTGTTTCAGGCATGACTTTTAATGCTCCTATACCAACAGCCTTCCCTGATATTGGCAGTATTGCACTAGTCTACTGGTGGAATATTCCTTGTTAATGTCCCTCTGTTTGTTAATCTTATGTCACGCCACCAGTTACAATGATTGTTGATTAGGGAAACCCATGGTAGAACTGAAAGGGTGAAAGATAATTTCCTTGGTATAAGGTGGCTTAGAAACCCAAGGTCTCATGGATAATTTGCCTTGCAAAACGATGGATCGAGTTTATAGGAATTCAGTATATGATACAACTAGGATTTAAGATCTGAAATGTCTCATTATGAAAGGAAGGGATGGTAGAAAAGGGAAGGAGAAGAACAAAGTAAATATGGGTAGACCCATGGACATTTTATGATTAGGATGTCTGGAGCTGAGAGAAGCTGAGTACATGTTAACCTGGGATGTTATGCTTTTTGAATGGGGACCCTACCTATGAGCTTGATAAACCTGTTGAAACAAAGTAATCAATGAAGACAGATGAGAAATTGACGAACAGATCGCACACCTGTACACAGCTTGAATATGCATCCATGTAAAACCTGGAAGCTGGATTTGGAAAAGCCAAGCTTTTGGATTTGCATCTTGTTCAGAAACTGGTACTGAGGATACCTCACACAAAAATATCCCGGGATAGGATGTGCCAAACAAATAGGATGGTCTGATCAGATATGTTATCCATCAGGATGTGGTGACAATGCATGACAGTTTTGGAGGTGAATTACACTTGTTGTGTCACAAGTTGGTCATCCATTGAGGCATGGAACATTTGTTCGGCTTGCAATGTCTGATCTGCTCTTCGGGGAAATATTAACATAGCAACTTACTGGATGCATTACACAGATCTCCCTGCCTGTGGACACGGGACATGTGAAATGGATGGTTTGAACTGCACAAAGCAAAAGTCCACATTTTCTGGTTGCTGAGAGCCGAATGGCTGTGGCATATGATCCTTGTGATGTGGTGACTGATGTGGCCACACCTATCCTTCATTTCAGTGTTATGCAAAATTTGTTGTATAAAAATTAAACTGCAATGCATGTGTGTGTGATTTTGATTCAGTGGTGATTTTACCTTATAGACATGTAATTTTCATTAAATGGTTCTTTTTACCTCAGAGATTTGGTACCTCCAATAAATTCTGTAATCTTAATCAAGTGGGAAGACACACGGTTCATTTGAACACAATTTTATTAACCAGGGATTGCAAATGGCATGATTATTTATTTGCATGTCAATCTCAGATTTGTCATCTTTCTTCTGCAGTGAGAATACAAAAAATGTGCTGATTGCAGCTTCATTTATACACCTGATGCACAAAAAATATGCAAAATATACCTCAGAACTAACTACAGTCAATCCGCGTATTCTGCTTTCTGGCCCCGCAGGTTTGTGGGCTTTTTACTCCCATTGTTATGTTTTGGAGTTTGTGAAGGTTAACTTTTATGAGAAAGCTTGACCTCCCCCCCCCCTTTTGAATGCTGTTTGTAGGTTCTGAGATATACCAGGAGATGTTGGCAAAGGCACTTGCCAATTACTTTGGCGCTAAATTGCTTGTATTTGATAGTCATTCATTTTTGGGTGTAAGCTAAAACTGACGTGCTTGGCTATTATAGCTTTCCATCTGTAGTTTATGAAGACCAATAATCATCGATTGTTAATTTGCAGGGTTTGTCTTCCAAGGAAGCCGAGCTTTTGAAGGATGGAACTAATGCAGAAAAATCCTGCACTTGTTCTAAACAAGTTCCTGTGACAACAGACCCATCAAAGAGTGTGAATATATCAGCTGGTGAAACAGACACACCTAACTCTTCAAATGCACCTGCTAGCCAGGAATTGTTTGAGATGGAAGACACCCTGCCTTCTTCTTCCGGTCCAGGAGCACCGAGGAATCGCTTGTTTAAAATAGGTATTTAAGCTATTGCTTTTGTTGTTCCACTTTTCTTTCACATTCTTGATCTTTTGATTTTTCTTGAGCTCTGGCATAGCAATATACTCCAAACATTAACATGCAGGTGACAGAGTGAAATTTACAAGCTCATCTTCTAGTGTCTTATATCAAACAGCATCAGCATCAAGGTACAATCAGTGTGGACCAGTTTCTTCACCTTTTTCTTCCCCCTTTTTACTATGGCCATTTTTTTTTTGGTATCTTGAATGTGAACTTTCCTGATGTTGAAACAGGTTCAGTACTTCTCTTGATCAGTGTATAATTCTTCCTGAACCAAATATTTCTCTAATACCAAATTTGCAATAAATGGTCTGCGCTAAACTGCTCATCTTCTTCTCATTCAAGTGCCATTGAAATGAACCTATTTGGTCAGATGATAGAAAATGTAGATAAAAAAGGAGGGGTTGCGGATGAACATTTTGTTAAATGTGGTGTCATAGATATCTTCGTGTTGGAGAAGAAAAATGTGGTGTCATGTACTTGATGTGGTTAGGGATGGAGAGAAATTCTAGAGTTATGCAGAAACTTTTTGTATTTAAGCAGCTAATATGGCATTGAGTAGTTTTATTGGTGTTTTGGCTTTTGGGACTTTCTGATTTCTTAGCTGAAATTCTTCAGGGTTGGAAAACTCTTTGTTTTAACGTTCTCCATTTGTTGTAGGCATTATTCCTTTTCTTTTCTTTTCCTTCTTTTTTTTATGTCTTCTGTCTTGCATTAGGCATTTTTCTTTTTTTTTGTGGCTTGTATTCTTTCATGATAAAAATTTTAGTCTTCCTAGAAAAAAAGATTATTTACTTTTGCTTAATTATTTACTTTTGCTTAACTGAATAAACAACAAATCCCACATACTTGGATAATTGAAGTAGCACCTGTGGTGGGCTTAATTAGGAGCTGTATTTGATATAATTTGGATGTGCTAAGGAATTGTTGAGCAGGGTTCGCTTCTGCTGTTTGAAGTAAATAATTCACTTCGCATGTTATTCTTACTTTATGGATGGATGCCCAAAAAATAGCGCCTTGTCAAAATTGATGAGAAAATTGATCTTGAATTGATTTTACTTTTGATCGAGATTAGGGATAATGTTTGATTTGATTGCAGCATTAATGCAAATCAAACTAGGAGTTGAAGTGTTAGGAAATAAAAGAGTGCAGATTTGAAAGAACAACAGAAGCACTTATTTGAGAGAGCTTTAATGCTATTTCTGGAGCTGTAGCCTGTTAAGGTCTGGATTGTTGTAAATATTCACGATCAAGAATGACTATATCAACCTGTTATAAATGCTAATGTAAATACAAACATGGTTAAGTTGATACAATTTTGGTAAAATTGAAGCTTAATGTATCCAGTGTTTCAGATCTGCATTCCCTTTGGCAATACAGAAGAACCAGCATGTACCAAAAAAAAGACAAAAAAAAGAATGAAAGAAAAAATAAAGAAAAAGAAAACTCGAAGAGAAGAAAAGAAAAGAAAAGGAAAAGGAAAAGGGAAAGGGAGAAGCAACACTATGGTTTATGAGGGAGGAAGGGAAATAAAAAAATAAAAGGCATAACCTGATTCTAACATGTTGGCAGCTTAATTCTCTCTCCCTCTCTGTGTGTTGTCTCCTTGATTGATTTCACTTAATTTTTACTCAGACAAGCAACCCATCATATTCTTCTATAGTTATTCTCTTTCCAATTTGTAGTTTTTTGCTGCCTTCTTTATGTTCTTAATTTTGCTGTTTTTGATGCAGCTTGATGTTTAACCTTTGATCCCCTCTTAACTCTTAATGCAGGGGCCCACCTTATGGGATTCGTGGGAAGGTTGTTTTGCCTTTTGAGGACAATCCTTTGTCAAAAATCGGTGTGAGATTTGATAAACCAATACCTGATGGTGTTGATCTTGGAGATGTTTGTGAGAAAGGTCATGGATATTTCTGTAATGGTATGTTGAACTGGATCATAAACATTATCATGCACATATACTTGATAAATGGTTCTATCTTTTCTTTCTTTTTTTAATCTCAAGTTATTTAAGTGTCTTTTACTTTCTCTCTAGTTACTGATCTTCGTTTGGAGAACACAGCTGTAGAAGATTTGGACAAATTACTCATTAACACATTGTTTGAGGTAGAATAGTTTAGCTCTTGAGCAATTGTAACTCATTTTGTTCTGGCATGTTTTATTCCATTTTGTTGACTTGCAAAATCTTATCGAATCTTTCTTCAGGCTGTACACAGCGAGAGCAGAAATTCTCCTTTCATTTTGTATATGAAAGATGCAGAGAAATCTATTGTAGGCAATTCGGATTCATATTCTACATTCAAAAGCAGACTCGAAAAGCTTCCTGATAATGTGGTAGTAATTGGTTCTCACACACAAAATGACAATCGGAAAGAGAAGGTAATTTTGATGCAGTCATTTATTAGTTTGTTTTAGTTTTTGCACGCATGAAATTTCTTCTATTCAAAGATTAACAATCTAAATTTATTTTTGACAATCAGAAAGAGAAGGTAATTTTAATATAGTTATTTGTTTGTTTGTTTTTATTTTTGCATGCATGAAATTTCTTCTATTCAAAGATTAATGGTGCTGATCTAAATTTATTTTTGAAATTCTGGCATGTTGTTTCGTTGAAGTTCAATGATGGAATTGAGGCTTCTGAGGCTTTTGTTTCCTCAGTTTTTAAATAAAGTCAATGAATTCAATATCTCCGTAGAATTTAGAAAGTTTATTCCAGAGTATTTTTTGAAGTGCGTGTCTTCTGTTTTTGTATTATGGACAAGTCACACAAACATTTTTCTGCTGTCATAGCTTTTGTGGTAGATAAGAGGAAAAGTGTATGAACATGTTGTACTTATTCATTTTAGAAGTCATGGATTCAAAAGGCAATGATAGTGCTTTGATGGGTGCCATCTTTAAACAGAAATTGAGTCCTGATATAATTTTTTGGGTGATGAAAGTGCCTGTCATCATTAACTATGATGAGCCAACACTGGTTAATGAAGATTCACAGACTTGACGAGCATTGAGGGCATTGTGCATCACTGAATTATGTTTGGAAATCATCTTAGTCGAGTTAATTCAACTCAACTAAGCCTTAGACCCGCTTAGGCACATGAATCCCTTTGCAAAACAGTTTGTCCAGTTTTAGGTGCTAACGAGGCAATGTGTAAATTCTATGAGCTTAGCTCCAAATCATCACAAGTGGAGGAAGTGGCATGCTGCATTGAAAAATATAGATTATAGACCTATCTAGGAGCTATAGGCATCACACTTGACTCAGTTAAGATCCTTCACTTTTCTTTTAAAAACAAACAATTAGTAGTTCATTTTATGTTTATTCAATTTTGTGGTGCAAGTCTTGGACTTGAGGGGGGGCCTTTAAAAATTTGAGCCTGCATGTTGCGTGGCAAAGAATTTTCTCTCAACCTTGCATTGTATCGATTATGCTTTTGCTATACAAATCTTGTCATTTACTTACGCCATGATGTTTTTCCCCTTGCAGTCACATCCTGGTGGTCTTCTTTTCACAAAATTTGGCAGCAATCAAACTGCTCTTCTTGACTTGGCTTTTCCGGTGACTCTATCCCTCCCTCCCATTATTTTTTTTTGTATTTTTGTTTAGGGTTGCAACAGATATTTCTTTTTCTGTCCTGAAATTTTCATTCTTTCATTGTATACACGGGTGTGTGTGGTTCTTTTATTTACGTGTGGTTCTTTTACTTATGTGTGAAAAGGGAAGTTTTCCATCTCTATGCACTTCTTGAATGTAATATTGCTACTTTTCTATGCTTCTGAGTGGTATGTATCAAAACAAAGGAAATGTGTGCTTGCAGGTTTCTTCTTTTCTGTGGATGATTGGCGTTATCATAATTTCATTTATTTTTATTGTTTGGCTTTGTTCTAGTGTGTTCAAAATAGCAGTCTTAAGCATCATCAACATATTCTATTTATCTTGCAATAAATAAATAAATAAATCCACGTCTTTTGTTATTGAGAGATGTTTTAAGATAGTCTCATTGAATCAGTGCATCATGTGATTATTTTTTGTTACCTTTTACATTATTCTCAGCCAATAAATTAAGTGAAAATAGTTGACATGTTTGCTAAAAAGCTAGATGCCTTGCATATGGAGCAGACTTTTTTACACTTGCATCAGCCTTCCTGAGACATTTTATGCTGGGGATATTGTGTCAGTTTGGAGGCCTTTTCATTTTAGTACTGTTTTTTAGATCTCTTGTTGAAAGGGAGAACCATTTGAATAATATTTTCTGGGAAGTAATGCATCGTCCGTACAGCACTTTCTTTATTAAGCTGTCTCTTTTCCTCCCTTGTCTCTCTCTCTCTCTCTCTCTCACACACACACAGGCAAGCTTGTACTTGGCCAATTGATAACTTTGTATTACATTATGACTGCTTTTGATTTTCTGATGATTGATTTTGGTGCCTTCTGATCTTTTCAGGATAGTTTTGGAAGACTTGGTGACAGGGGGAAGGAAGTGCCAAAGGCAACAAAGCTTCTGACTAAGCTCTTTCCAAATAAAGTAGCTATTCATATGCCACAGGTGTGTGTGATGGATTACTGATTTTTTTCCTCTTTGATTTGAACAAAAAATCATGTGCAGTGTATCATTGAAGGTTGTTAATTGATGCAGGATGAAGCGCTACTAGCATCTTGGAAGCATCAGTTGGATCAAGATGCTGAAACTCTTAAAATGAAGGGGAACCTAAACAACCTTCGCACTGTGAGATATTGATCCCATAATATAGTTTGCAGCTCCTTTTGTTTTGTTTATTGATTAACATTTTTAGCTTCAGTTTCTGTGGCTGATTTTTTACTCGACTGAGCTTCATTTGACAAGATAATTTAGGTTTTTTTGTATAAATAGTTCAGTCACTGATTCCATGCATGTGATAATGTTATCCATCCATGTTCTTATATAATTTGCTGTTGCAAAAGGTGCTTGATTTTTCTGGTTGGTCGAACCTTGTGGTGCATCGGTCCCTAAAATAACCATTATCCTTGAGTAAATATGTCAAGCCTAGCCATTTGGGGAAAACTTTAGAGCAATAGTCTTGATGCGCTTTTCATGTTGCTTTTGGGCAAACAGTTGAACAGAGTGTCTTCAACTGTTCATTGCCTTTTCAAGTTCAAATGTCACAACACATCTTAGCTTGTGGCTGTGAAGTATGTTTGAAAGGGTGGAAAGCCGGAGGAAAGAATTACGTTCTTTGTGAGAAGAAGATAACGTGAAGGTGAAGGGATGTTGGCCTGTAGCCCACTAAAATCAAATTCTTGGAAGTGGAGACGCTGTGTGAGGGGACAAGAATAGTTTTACTCATTGTCCCTCACAAAAAATTTTCTTTAAAACAAAAGGATGGATTTGGATTTTTTGTTTTTCTTCACTTCCTTTCCTTAAAATTTCATCCCTCAAAACTGAAATTGTTTCCTCTCCACAACTCCCTGCTCTTCAGTTCCTGTCTTGAAAAGATGGTGACGGATTACCTGTTTGGTGAGAGATGCCTATGTGGAGTGAAGGCAAATTATTGATGCCATGGTAGTAGCAAATAAGGTTGTAGATACTCATACAAGTGAGTGGGCTGTGTGGTGAGGTTGACATGGAGAATACTTTGTTTTCATGTTGAAGCTTTCTTGTGTGTTTAAGAGAATGGCCTTCGATGATAGTTGGAGGAAATGGATATTATATGTATTGCATACTACTCAAGTGTTGTCAGGTTTTGTCTCAGCTTCTGGTGGTCTCAGACAAAGGGATCTGTTTAGTCCCTGTAGATGGATGATACCCTACTGGTGGCTACATGTACTTGGCAGAACGTTTTTCAAGGAAAATTAGTTGACAACTTTATGCTTTACTTGTTTCCCTGATTTCTGTTATGTTCCATCTCATGTATACTATTTAATATTTCTCTGAGAGAGTTCTTATGCATCAATTGCTTTACTTGAAGTCTTCTAGATATTGTGTTGAAAAACGTTGTGATAATGTGTGTGAGGCTGCTTTCTCATATATTCAGAAAGGTGGACATTGAATGGCCTTCTTTTATTGTGATAAATGTTAACTCGTGTATGCCCTCAGCTTCCTTCTTATTTTTGTTTTGTTTTGTTTCTGTTTTCTTATTTCTGTTTTATTGCACTCAATCTGGTTGGAGATTAAACAGTATTTGATGAAATCAAACAGTACCTTTTCTTTCATAACCATCTAATTTCTGTGCATATAAAGCACTATGATGTATATTGTAAATGGTGGTGCAAGTTAAAAATTAAGGCATTTGGAGATGGGTCCTTTCTTACTGCATGCCATTTCATCTGTAGGTTTTGGGCCGGTGTGGGATGGAATGTGAAGGACTTGAGACATTATGCATCAAGGATCAAACACTCACAAATGAAAGTATGTTCTGTATTTAACACATTGCAATGTTAACTATTTTCAGTGATCTTTTCAAAAACTCATGTTTTGGTGTGCAATGCAGGTGCAGAGAAGGTAGTTGGTTGGGCACTGAGTCATCATCTAATGCAGAATTCAGCTAATGCTGATGCTGATGTGAAGCTTGTTTTGTCCAGCGAGAGGTAGTTGATAACTTTCTTGTATCATTTTCTTGACTCCTAGTATTGGTTACTGTGTTGATTACACGTTTGTAATGCTGCTTTGCAATACTTGCAGCATCCAATATGGGATTGGAATCTTGCAGGCCATCCAGAATGAATCTAAAAGCTTGAAGAAGTCACTCAAGGTGATTAATAGATTCTCACTTGAAGATACTACTAAAAGCTTATTCACATGCACAATTTTTTTGAAGCATGGAGCTTTAAAGAGCTACCTAATTTCCTATTTGAGAAGGTTTCATGTGCTGATCACCTTAGTGATTTTTTTTGGACACAATCAGGATGTCATGACAGAAAATGAATTTGAGAAAAGGCTTTTAGCTGATGTTATTCCACCTAATGACATTGGAGTTACATTTGATGATATTGGAGCTCTTGAGAATGTCAAGGACACGTTGAAAGAGTTGGTGATGCTTCCTTTACAAAGGCCGGAACTTTTCTGCAAGGGGCAATTAACCAAGGTCTCTGCATATCTCTATATTCAGTGAAACAAGTTATTTCATTTAAAGGAACTTAGACATTTGTTTTTAAGTAATAGGATTAGGCTGTGATGTGTATATGAAGAAAGGTATATACTCACGGTGATCGTATGAGTGCAGCCTTGCAAGGGCATACTTTTATTTGGACCTCCTGGAACTGGAAAGACTATGCTAGCTAAGGCAGTGGCAACTGAAGCTGGTGCTAATTTCATCAACATTTCAATGTCCAGCATCACGTCTAAGGTTAAGATTATAGCATGCCTCCTTCAATTTATATGTGGATTTTATTTTCTGATCTAAAACTTATTCTAATTTTGCATGCTACAGTGGTTTGGTGAGGGTGAAAAGTATGTCAAAGCTGTATTCTCGCTAGCCAGTAAAATTTCCCCGAGTGTTGTCTTCGTTGATGAGGCATGCTTCTTTTTACTCTTTCAGCATTTTGCACACCCACACCCACACCCACACCCACTCACATTGAATATAAACTCAATTATTTTTCTGTGGTTTGGCTGTGTTGCACAGGTTGACAGCATGTTGGGCAGGAGGGAAAATCCGGGAGAGCATGAGGCCATGCGGAAGATGAAAAATGAATTTATGGTGAATTGGGATGGTCTACGAACAAAAGATACAGAACGAGTTCTTGTACTTGCAGCTACTAATAGGCCTTTTGACCTTGATGAGGCTGTCATTAGAAGGCTGCCACGAAGGTAATATTTTATTTCACAACAGGTTTAGTACTCTGATTTTTTGGGCTCTTATATCTTATGCATGCGAGTCCTTTAGGAATATGTAAATTTTGTTTCTACAAACCTATGTTCTTTTAATGCCAGTTCATTTTCATTTACTTCTACAGATTGATGGTAAATCTGCCTGATGCTCCAAATAGAGCAAAGATACTCAAAGTCATTTTGGCAAAAGAAGATTTGTCTCCTGATATTGATTTTGAGGCAATTGCCAGCATGACCGATGGATATTCTGGAAGTGACCTTAAGGTTTTAGCTCTCGATCTTCTCTTGATAACTTTTTTTTTTTTTTTATCACACTTGGTGATTGTCTTACATCTATACATGCTATATGGCAGAACCTATGCGTAGCTGCTGCTCACAGACCAATTAAAGAGATATTGGAAAAGGAAAAGAAGGTTTGTCTATGTTCTTTTTCTTCACCGTTAAAGAGCTGTTAGGTTAAATTTGATGCATTTACACTTACAATCAGCATGTAATTATCTTACAATGTCCTTTCTCCTGTTCCATGCACCTTCTTTCAAGCATCTGTGGTGTACTGTGTTATTTATGAAAAAAAGAAAGAAAATGGTGTCCAGTGTATTGTACTACTATATTTGCTCATAAAATGCCCACACAAATACACTGCACTCCAATCAAGTTTTAACGAGACAAGTACAGTATGGATATCAGATCATATGATCCGTTGTCAGTTTAGCTTCATGAAAATCCTTTTGGCAGCTCCAAGTATTGGGTTTTGCTGCTACTGGCTGGATGCCACTGAAATTAATTGAAGAGTTTGTGCTTATCTAGCTAAGCCTTATTTTATTTTATTTTACGGGCAGAATTAGATTATCCTAGGATTACTTCTAATTTCACAATTTATTACAGGAACAGGCTGCGGCTGTAGCAGAAGGTAAGCCTGCCCCAGCTTTAAGTGGGAGTGCTGATATCCGGCCCCTAAACATGGTCGACTTTAAAGATGCTCATGAACAGGTAAAAATGATGACCAGATTTTATGGACTTGTATCATCTGCGTGATCTTGTTATGATATTTTCCCTGTATTTAAATAGGTATGTGCAAGTGTTTCATCTGAGTCAGTAAACATGACTGAGCTCTTGCAATGGAATGAACTATATGGAGAAGGTGGTTCTAGAAGAAAGAAGGCTCTTAGCTATTTTATGTAAATTTTCCCTTGTGCAACAGCTTCCTATTTTCTTACAAATCTCCCGTTCCTAAGTAATTTTGCCGGTCTCAATTAGGGCTTGTCGAGCAGCAGCCATTTTGTCTGTAAGGTGAAATATAGGCTTTTTCTAAATCATGTTTATTTTCTTATCTCAACTGTGGGGATGGTTGGTATAAAGGGCGTGAAGCTTTTGTTTTGTTCTCAGTCCCCCTTGTATTGCATTAACATTTATTGTTGATTTTAAGCTTATTAACATCTGAAATAGAGAAGAGAGTAGAGAAACTGAAGACCTGTCAATATAGTGTATCCTTAACTTTATGGTGTCTTGATTGAACAGTCAAGGTAAGAGGAGTATTTGCCTTTTCTTCTTTTTTGGGTCAATCATTATTAATTAAATTTTTTTTTTGGAGGTTTGCTTGATGATTTAGCACTCTATGATTTGATTTGCCCATTGTCTGTTGAGATAGGGGAAGGTTTCTCCTGTATTTAAGGTCAGAATTCTTATTTAACTAGTTAATTAGAGTCTTTATTGAATCAATATTTAGAGTATTTAAGTGTATTGAATATCATCAATAAATAAAAATTCAAGAGGTTAAATATTCGAGTGTTGAGTTTTTTCAGCAATTATTGTTTACAATTAAACCCCTCTTAAGTGCATGGATGCAAGGTGTATGTTTTTTTTTTTTTTTTTTAATAAAAAAATCCTGCTTCAAGCAGAATATCAAACAAACTTTGATACTCTACCAGTTAATGTTTAAGAAAGAAAGAAAAAAAAAAAACACACAGAATCACCAATATTCAGGTGATACACTCTCACCCACAAAATTTGTTACACGTAATTATCTACTTGTATGAGCTATAACTACTATGAAGAGCTTCACCATTCAGTAAATGATCTTTATTCTGATCAAGATAAGTGGTTATACCAAAACCCTTAAAACCCATTTTTGCAACACATTGACACCCAGGAAAAAACCAAAACCCTAAATTGGCATCAATTGAATTGGCAAAGTAATTAAGAACAAAGAGCCACGAGAAATGGAAAAAAAATCCGAGCCCATGCCCTTGGGATTTTAGACTCGGGATACCAAGATCGAGCTCAATGAGTGTTCTTGTTGGGTCTATTAAGATTTCAAATTTTGTATGAAGTAGTTATAAAATTCAGCCCGACTTAAGAAGTTTACTCGCTGATTCAATGTCCGACTTGAGTTTTACTTTAATCGGTTTTTTTTTTTCTTTCAATGCAACAAATTTTTTATTTTTAAAAATTTATAGCTTGAGTTGATTAACTGATATGTGAAACAAACCATCTAACATGCGACCTTGGCCATGGACAGGTTCAATCTCAACCCCGGGTTAATTCTTATAGCTATAACTATGCTTTGTTGCAAAGTCTAGGCAACAATCAATTTAAAATGCAGAGCTACAATAAAATCAAAATCAAAATGAATCCTGAAATCATCGATGGCTGAATCCTTAAGCGATCTTGATATCTTATCCACACAATTTATGAGTCAAGACCTCTTCTCATACAATAATCGTATCTAAAAGGTAAGATATAGTTTTTGGTTTTCAAATAAGAAAAGTAAATGATATACTAAATTTCTCCAAATTATCAATTAATTTTTATAAGATTGCTCAACTAAACAATATTAATTTCTCAATTACATTCTAAACCTATATTATTAACATATTTCAATTTTCATTAAAGATGCAATTTTTTTTTCTTTTTGCAGTAAAAAGACCTTTTAAAAACAAATCTTGATGACAATTGATAATTCTAGAGTGCATATTAGGGGTGAGCAAAAAAACTGAAAAACCGATAAAACCGGAAAAAATAACTGAAAAAACGGAACCGTGAAAAAAAACCGATTAAAATTTTGAAAAAACTGGCCGGTTTGGTTTCAGTTTTATAAGCCTAAAACCGAAAAAACCAAACCGAACCAAACCTAAACAAAAAAAACCAAAAACAAAACGAGCCAAACCAGCAAAAAAACCGAGCCAAACCAGCTTGTACTGGTTTTTGTCCTAAAAAACAAACCAAACTGAATCGAAACCGGTCGATTTGAACCGGTTTCGGTTTTTTTTTAATTTCAGTTTAGTTATATTTTTTTGATAAAAACCAAACCAAACCGACAATGATCACCCCCTAATACATATCCAATAAATAGGAATTCAGTTTTTTTTTTTTTAATTATTATTATTAAATGAAAGAGGCCTCTTTCAGTCATCAAAGCCTTGAAGGCAATTTTCTCTAAGCAGATTAAAAAAACCAAATTGGTGTGCACTCACCCAATTTACAAAACACTTTCCTTTCCTAGTTTCTTTGCAACTCAATCAGCAGTTGCATTAGAATTGTTGTAACCGACACGACAATTGGGACTTCCAAAATTAATGATAGAATTTTAAAAAAAATAGAGTTGGAAGCTAGTAATTAAAAGAAACCAATAATTCTAAAATAAATGTTGTTTTTAGAGATTTAGATAAGAAATTAAGTATAATACATTACCTTACCCACATCTTTTTAAATGAAAAAAATATATTTATTATATCTTTTTTTCTAAATTTATTATACGCGTGATATTAATTGTCTAAATTTATTTCTAAACTTATTCGCGATATATTTTAATTTATTTTAAAAAATAACACCAGTGTCTAAAAATAAAAGACTCGTTGATAGTTTTGATGTTAATCCCTAAAAATAAAAGAATTCATCAATTTTTTGGCTTTTAAACGAATAATTTTGATATTAATCCATAAAAATAAGAAATTTTTATTTGGACAAAAATGTTGGATGTTAATCCTTAAAAATAAAAGATTTTATCAATTTATTTTTAAAAACAAAAAAATTTGATATTAATTCCTAAAAGTAAAAGATTTAGCCAATTTTGTTTAACAAAAAAAAAAAAAAATTCGTTGTTAATCCATAAAAATAATAGATTTTATTGAATATTTTGATTTTGATTTTTTTTAATATTAATCTCTAAAATTAATAATTTTTATCGATTTATTTTTAACAACAACGAATTCAAATATTTAATTAAGTATGAGATTAGTATAGAGAAAAGAAAATTAAAAGAGAGAAAAAAATACTTGCTTATTGTAGGTTTTATATGCACGCATAAAATGAAGACAAAACATCTAATGCATGATCAAGTGAACATGATTTGCTGTTGCTCACTG
>Ga0307513_10004432_pt1 | contig 18750 bp, 24 predicted proteins | sample 15_EM_MG_FD_202174 | JGI IMG/M metagenome (GOLD analysis project Ga0307513, IMG submission 202174) | Populus trichocarpa ectomycorrhiza microbial communities from riparian zone in the Pacific Northwest, United States - 15_EM | ecosystem: Host-associated > Plants > Roots > Unclassified | place...
GGTAGGGATGGATTCCCTATCGGATTGAACCAATACACGCTCTCCCCACTCTGCTTAGTCCCTGCCTTGTGTCTAGCGACCTACGCAGTATCGTGTGCTTCATACCGACACCTCATTATTTCAACACTGTCGGTGAGAGAATGATGAAAGTGAGGTATGAAGCAAAGCGTATATATCTTACCTTGCTGTAAACTGGATCCTCTTTTGTATTGCAGACCTGCTTGAGCAATGTTGTTTTACCAGCATTCGCCCTCCCAATAATGAGGATGTGGAAGTGGGTGTACTTGGCTCAGAGTTTCGCAGCTTCTTTTGGATCGGTCGTTATCGTTGGTACAGTGGGTGCTAGATCAAACAAGGATCAACTGGAGGCGAATTTGAATGGGTAGTGACTAGGAGGCGTACTCTGCGATTCCCGTCCGAACACCTTTAGGCGATTGAGAAATCCCTTCAAGTTGGACTCTTTGGCAGTCTGTGGTGCGCTTTGGTCAGCCATATCAATGTGGGAGGAGATAAGCTCAAAGTGGGTCATCCAGGAGGCTGTGTAACTCCACATAACAAGCACAAATCGACCTCCAACTCACGTGCAATATGATTTGCTGCCAACATACTGAGATAGACTCATCATGCCCTTTAATGATGAGCGTCCACCAGGCCCCGGGAAGCTCCCTGATAGGTCTGTATGTTGAAAACCCGAAATGTCAGCCTCAAATCCGCTACATTTTGGATCCACTATTGGACAGGGATGTTACTTCACGCTGAGCTGCCAAAATTTGCACATTGCCATGTGGTTGTTCAAATTTTAGCTAAAAAGACCTTTGGTCCCAAGTCCTGGAATGCGCAATTTTTTTCCTGAACTTGAAACTTACAAAAGTAAACTCCATCATGTCCACAAATCTCATCATGATGAAAGCCTTGTTCTCAGGAATCAGACCAATACTAGATAGCACCCGCAGTGAATGAGGAAAGGTATATATACTATACTGTATAAGAAATTCTAAGTGCATTCGCTTTTTCAAGCTCAATCGACTTCCTACCCCCCCCCCCAACTTTCTACCCACTCCGCCTTCCAGACCAACCCCTACAACCTCTTCGTCAAAAACTCATCACACCAGGATCAGCCAGCAAATTCCACATATCCGTAACATACATCGCCCAACCCAACTTTGCCGTCAACCCAACTGTGCCCTCCTCACCCACCTTGGCCATTGTCGGCAGCGTTGAAGACAGCTATAGGAGAAAGGACTGTTACAGGGAATATCGCAAGAGAGTTTGTTGTTAACAAAGAGGGGATAATCATCGGATGGGGAGAAGGGGATCAAGGCGCATTCCAGGTCGTCCATGTCGAGGATGAGCTCGATAAGTTCTGGAGATGAAGGTTGAGGGTTAATGACCCAAACTCCCTAAAAATTGGGTTATCAAGACAGATGCATGTAAAATAGTCAAAATAGTTACTGACACGTTCGTTGTGAAGGCCTAGGCCAATTTGCACTGTTTTTTTTCGAGAGGGGGGGGGGATGACGGAGTATTCAGAGCGCTCTAGAACATGGCAATGGTCGAGTGTGCAATTTGTCGAAGCAATGGCTCCAGTGACAACTTGACCAAGTTTAAGGACAGTGTCGAAAGACCAGTGGGCTTCTGTTCTGAAGCAGCCCCAGTATTTTGGGAAACTTGAAAAAAAAACATGAAAAGCTGTTAGAATGGCACACGCAGCAGAGTCGCCAGGATGTCATACCGAGGATTGTGCCTGCCAACACGTCTACTGACCAGTGCAACCTTCAATCTGGCCAGACATCATGAACAGGAAGAATACCTACGTTCTCAATTCCATCCACCCGCACCTGCTGACATGCAAGACCAAAATGCAAGCTCGTAAGCTCAAACAATCCACTACACAGAAGGGAAGGAAAAAGACGCAATAGTTTGTTATAATCAAAATCATCTCCTTCTTAGTCGGCAACGCCCCCAACACCCCATAGACCCGACATTCACTAGGGCTAGTGAACACATCCCCACACACTCTGGCGGAGAGTAGACCGCGACCAACGAAACCGGTCAATCCAGGTTCGTGGCCGGAACCTCTACCGACTACCATAGATATTGAACATAACTTTTGAATCATCATGGTTGGCATTTGTAAATTATCACAGTCTTGATGGAGGGAATCGCAGAGAGGTTTGGTGGTATTGATGAGACCGGTCAGGGACCGTAGAACAAGAGTCCAGTGGTCAGTGAAGAAGTGGTGTTTGGCGGAAAATGTTATATAAGCAACATGGGAGAGCGGTCCGCAAAATCCACTGCTACTTATGTACCTCAAAGTACCAAGAACCTACTCAATTTGATTGAACAGCAGAGGAAAGAACACCTAGCACCCAAGGCGCTTTCGGTCACTACTTCACTGTCCGAGTTGGAGGGAACATTGGCAGAAGGGGCTACAGTATCTTCAGCTCCATATTCCCAACATTCTTTCAACCACGATACGTGACCGCCAACAGATGCTCTCTCGTAGGCATCCAACCACCCATTCTCGATGGGCAGTTCTCACTTGATGTCTTGTCTCCAAAAACATCCATACACGTCCCACCCTCACCTTATACCCATAACTCCTCTACATCCACATTTTCGTTGGCATTTAGCAGAGGGTACCCACTCGCCATACACATCAACCCCAGCCATTGGTTTGCCAACCATCGAGCCAGTTTCTCTTCCACATCACATTCCCACCCCTACCTTCAACTCTGTTTATGCATACCCACCTCTATGCCCACATAGGTATACCAACCACCGTCCGGCTCCCATTGGGTTAGGTTTACCCTCAAACCATACACACACCACCACCACCACCCACACTCTTTTGCAACTACATTCCCACCCAGCAACATAGAGCCAATCCTATACTCCTATGCCCAGCTTACCAGCACAATCCAGATCATGTCAACTCCAGGGGCGCTTCCTACCGCCGACCAGCTGCAGACGCTCAGTGCTCTTCGATCGGCCTTGCACAATTGTGATGTGCTTGGCGGAGGGAGCATGGACATCACTTAGACATTCAATCCTCCATCGTCACCTGCATTGTCACCTAAACCGCGGTATGGCCAATGACATAGCCGTTCGTCATCTTTTTCAGCGGGACTTCTTTCCATTCTTTTGCCTATCTCTCGGGTCTCTTCAGTCTCAAACCCCAGCCCGAACTCGTGGGCCGGACCTTCCCGGTGGTGATCAACGTCAATCTTGCACGAGTAGCAGCCCGAGGGTACTGGCATTTGGAAATAGGACCGACGATCTTGATCCTGAAGAGCCTCTGCCAACTTATGAAATCCAACCAGCGATGCTGGTTGTGGATCTCTCTTGGACCAGGAGAGTCGCATCGCTATGGGTTTCTTATTTTTCCCTCTCAGCTATTTTTTCGTAGCGACCAGCCGGTTGATATTAACCGTATTTGATAGATAACTACACCATCAGGATTCCGAAAAATCTGCCCCCAATGTTCAAAGGCATGTTGCTGAAGTTTTTGTATGAGCTCGTGGGCATCTGCCGAGCTGGATCCTCAGGCGCCGGGGTTGTTAGCGCGAATAACATCAGTCATATGATGAAGGTGCCAATTCGGGTGTACAACAATGTTTCTGGTGTGTTTCGTTTCTGTATCACTGCGAGTTGGAGCTGATTTGAAGGTTTATTTCAGTTGGCCGTTCATTGAAGCCGTATGACCTGCTGTGGCCCATAGTAGAAGGCAAGATGTCGGTATGCCTGGTACGGAAGCGAAGGTAGTTGAGGTTCCCAAAGAAGCAAAAAAGAATGTGTTGAGCATCCAATGGATACTTTCTGGTTCGTTCTTTTTGCTTTTCCTTGTAACTTGACTCTTTTATTGAATTTATTGTGTTGACTGCTCAGTTTCACCTTCCTTTCCCTCTGCCAATACACTGGAATCAATACGAGAATACGCGCAAGCACTTTTGGCTTCCTCGCCTCCACCTGTGCCCAGCTTAAATGATAAAACCGGCTCAGAATTGTCATCACCATCACCGCAATCTCAAGCAAGCAAGCCCCGAATCTCCATGATCTCTTGCTCGTGCTGTTGAGAGTCCTCCAAATGGTACCTACACTATGACGACTTCATGCACAGAGAAGCGACAGGAAATGAGAAGCAGCAAGCTGTGCATCCATCGGATGAACTGAGAAAGGTTGAGAGCGAACGTGAAAGGGGTTGACGGGGTGTCATGAGGCCGTGGAGATTTTGACAAGGAATCCTAAGAAAGGTTCGTTTCATATTTTATGTCGTTGATGGTATTTTCTGGGCTGATGCTTCTGGTTTTCATTCTTTGTTAGTGTCATACAATGTTAACAAGAACAGAGTCAGAGTTGCTGTGCCGACATTTCCTATATCTGCATATCTGCTTGGAGAGACGGTTACTGGAGATAGATGAGCGGACTAGCAGGCCGTGCATTATTAAGGTGAACTCTCTACTATTGTGTTGTTTAAAAATGACGATCCTGAAACAAAACCCCTCCCAGCTCTTGGCAATCTTAGAATCCCACGAAACTCTTCCATCAACCATCTCTCTGACCTCAAGCGCCCATCATCTGCGAAGAGCACATGCAGAATTTCATTCGTCGTTCACTCTGAACACCCTCCGAATGACGTTCACTCTCGACATTCCTTCAGATGCGAGTCCTGCATCCCAGATACATGTTGGCACACCTGCCTCCACTTCACCCGAAAGAAACACTGAACTCCACCACACTGCCGTGCCAATTCTCGGGGGGGTAAATGGAAAGTTCGCCTCTGTCTGCTGGCAGGCATCGCTTCAGAGTTGTCATTTTCGGGTATGCTGGGGGAGATGATGGGTATGATGGTATTATTCCGAATATGGCCAGTGGAGTTGAGATTGGGGTGGATTATGCGGGGATGAAGAGGATGGAGGGTGAGGTTTGAGATGGTGAAATTTGAGGTGCCTGTTAATGTTTTCCCAGGAAATACGGTGTTTAGGGCGGTGGATGCAGTGTTTGATGTTTGATGTTTGAGTGTGGTGATTGGTGCGGTTGTTCTTTGGGTGTCTTTGATAGTGTTTGAAAGTTAGGTTAATGGTCATCTGTGGTTAATTTGACTTTATTTAAGCTACAGCAATATCCTTAAACTTGGCCCATGAAAGTGGGTATGAGAGAAACTTTTTTTTTTTCAATTTTTCGGTTAGCTAACCAGAAATTTTTTCAAAAATTTTGTTATTCCCAGCCCACTTTCATGTGACAATTTTAAGGATATTTCCATAGCTTAAAATAAAGTCAAATTAACCACTAACCTAACTTTCAAACACTAGTCTTTGAGATGCTGCACTTATTTTTGTCTCGGTTTTTTTTTTTTTTTTTTTTTACTTTTAACATTATTTCTGGCAATTGCAATCTACATTCATTGATTTTGTTGATGAACAGCTTGAAGTGCTTTTTGGGATGATGAAAAAGATTCATCCATCATGACAGTGGTGAGAAAATGTCTACTGCAACTCTGAGATGTGGTGGAACATATATTGAATATGAGAGACTAGTTGAACATGGTATGAGCAATGATGTGGCTCTTGACTGATTCCAACAGATCCCAAAGTGATCAAGTGGAGGTTGTAGGATGGGCTAAAAATATATCAGCAATTCCCTAAGCTTGATGAAAAAAGGGATTGGACTTGCATAGGAGGTTGTTAAGAACTATTTGTCTGCATTCAGCACACTCTGTTTGAGATGGGGAATGTTGTGTGATGAACCAGTCATTGCTGCCATTTGACTTTAAGTAGTCATCCAACTCTTGATCAACTAGTGCATGCTGGGTGTTGAGGTAAAATGTCCAGGCCTTGGTAAAGGCATCACTGGGATTGGAGCCTTGCTGGGTGATCCAGAATGAATGTTCAAGACAAACAAGAATGGCTATCCATATAGCAGTAAGAAACTATTAATGTAAGAGAAAAGATAAGATTAATCAGACCAATGAAACAAGATAAGGAAGCTGCCTATGTAATTGAGAATAGATAAGCAAAGAGAAAAAAGATGAGATATAGTCTTACATTGAATTGAACATCCACAAGATTCTGAACATTGTGCCTCTGCAAAATGCAAGTCTGTCAGAAAAGTAAAGTAAGGGGAGCAGGTGGAAGAAAATATGTACAAACTGAACAGGATGTGAAAGTAATATGTCAGTGATTCAAATAAAGCCTAGAAGGCACACAGGAACTCACAGCCTGGATAGGATTTCATTGGGCAGATCAGTGATTCAAATAGAGCCCAAAAGGTGCACAACAACTCACTTCCTGGATGGGATTTTATAGAGGCATATTAGAGATTCAAATGGAGCCCACAAGATGCACAACAACTCACTCTCTGGATGGGATTTCATAAAGGCATGTCAGGGATTCAAATAGAGCCTAGGTGCACAACAACTCACAGCCTGGGTGGGATTTCATGGAGGCATGTCAGGGATTCAAATAGAACCCAGGTGTGCAACAACTCACTTGCTGGATGAGATTTCATAGAGGCATGTCAGTGATTCAAAGAAAGCCCATGAGGTGCACAACAACTCACATACTGGATAGGATTTCATAAAGACATGTCAGGATTCAAACAGTGCCCTGGAGGTGCACAACAACTCACAACCTGGATAGGATTTCATGAAGGCATATCAGTGATTCAAATAGAGTCTAGGAGGTACACAACAACTCACTTCCTGGATGGGATTTTATGGGGGTATAACAGTGATTCAATAGAACCCAGAAGGTATACAACAACTCACTCGCTGGATAAAATTTCATAGGGACATGTTAGTGATTCAAAGAAAGTTTATGAAGTGTCCAACAGCTCACAGGCTAAATAGAATTTCATAAAGGCATGTCAGTGATTCAAATGGCCCAGGAGGTGCACAACAACTCACATCCTAAATATGGGGTTAATCAATTCCATATTGTCAATTGCAAACTTTCCACATAGTTTGGTCATTACCTATATATATATTATGAAAATTTGACTCTTTATCACTTTGAAGTCCTTACTTTTTGCCCCTTATTATTCTCATCATTAGTATATTGTCAAATGAACATAATGTCACACCCACATACTAGATATATAGATTAAACTTCATCATTGACATTGGGTTATGATACTCACATCCTGAAATATCTGTCATCACCATCTTCTCTAGTTCAGGCAGAAGTGGACTCTCACATAATTCTTCTCAACTTCAGTTATAGCTTCTCAAAAATGTATTTGACTGACATACCTCAAAATAACAATGTGCAAACCAAGATGTAGTCTTGTAAATCAAAGTCTCCTTTGTTTATTTGAACACTCATATCTTTACAATTCAAGTGAAAATATACCACTGTTGAGGTATTCTTGAAGATATGCCTGCAATAGAGAGATAAGCTAAAACAACAGAAAATGGGCAGATGAGTCTGACAGACCTGTTCACTGCAAGTTCAATGCAGACTTCTAGGTTATTCTGTTGGATGGTAACAAACAACATCTTCAGTGCCAAATTGTCAATTGATGCTGCTGTCTGTTTGATTAGTTCTCCAACTTGTTCCTGATGATTACCTTCATCATCATTGATAGCTGGAAATCCTATAAGTCCCAAGATCTGTTGCTAAAGAAGAAACTTAGAAAAAACATACATTCAAATTGCACATACCCATGAGGTGGAAAATTGTAACCCTCAAGTGGCTTCTTGAACTTCTCCTCTAAGGTGGCATAAGCAACTTCTCTATTCTCCTTGTCTTTTTTTTTCCTATCATAGACCTGAGTGATGAAATCATCAAATTTTGTGAAGATTGCCACAATTGGAACTGTCTCTGGTCAGTCACAATGAACTTGAAGAGTTTGGAGATCTTACCATTCCCGCCAAGTTGCTCATTAAAGAACCTCTGTTCCAATTCCAATAACGGGCGAGATACATCCGGAGCAAAACAAAACCTGAATGCATTGTCAATTTCCAGCATGCCATGTAAAGGTATGATAAAGCACACCATATTGCGTGGATTTGGTCCGTTACTTCTTTCGCTTTTGCCCTCTTGCGTATGAAAGAGAGTACATCCCGAAGTTCCTGCTCCCCTCCTGCCTCGAAGCCAGGAGAGTCGTGGAAGATAAACTTTGGGTTGCTCTGGAATGAAAACGGATGGCGGACATTATGTTTCCCTCGCTACGGCATCAAAGTCAATGACCGGATTAAAGAAGTACAGAAGGATCACAGAGTCAGCACCTTTGAGGTTGGGTTAATCTGTCGGTGAGAAAATGATGAGAGTGAGGTATGAAGCGAAGCGTATATATCTTACCTTGCTGTAAACTGGATCCTCTTTTGTATTGCAGACCCGCTTGAGCAACGTTGTTTTACCAGCATTCGCCCTCCCAATAACGAGGATACGGAAGTGGGTGTACTTGGCTTGGAGTTTCGCAGCTTCTTTTGGATCGGTCGTTATCGTTGGTACAGTGGGTGCTAGATCAACCAAGGATCAGCTGGAGGCGAACTTGAACGGGTAGTGACTAGGAGGCGTACTCCGCGATTCCCGTCCGAACACCTTCTTCAGGCGATTGAGAAATCCCTTCAAGTTGGACTCTTTGACAATCTGTGGCGCGCTTTGGTCAGCCATATCGATGTGGGAGGAGATAAGCTCGAAGTGGGTCATCCAGGAGGCTGTGTAACTCCATATAACAAGCACAAATCGACCTCCAACTCGCATGCGATATGCTTTGCTGCCAATACGTAGAACATAGTGAGATAGAAATCATGCCCTTTAATGACGACCGTTCACCAGGCCCCGAGAAGCTCCCTGATCGGTCTGTACGTCGAAATTTCGACCTCAAATCCGCTACATTTTGGATCCGCTATCGGACAGGGACACTTCACGCTATGAGCTGCTAAAATTGCACATTGCCGTGTGGTTGTTCAAATTTTAGGTAAAAAAAGATCTTTGGTCCCAAGTCCCAGAATGCGCAAATTTTTTCCAGAACTTGAAACTTACGCAAGTAAACTCCCATCATGTCCACAAATCCCGTCATGATGGAAAGCCTTGTACTCGGGAATCAAGGCAATGATAGATAGCACCCGCAGTGAACGAAATAAAAGAGAAATTCAAAAGTATCTATAGTACACTGTATAAGAATTCTAAGTAAATGCATTCACCTTTTCAAGCTCAATTAATTTCCTACCCCCTCCCCTCAACTTCCTACCACCTCCGCCTTACAACCCCTTCGTCAAAAACACGAAACTCATCGCACCAGGATCAGGCAGCAAATTCCTCGTATCCGTAACATACGGCGCCCGGCCCAGCATCGCCGTCAACCCCGCCGTGCCCTCCTCACCTTGCACGCCTCCACCGCATCTCCAAACATCTTCGCTTTAAAAGAGCACCTACGAACGGGATAAGGGCGTCCACGACGGTGCGATGGCCTTCGCGTAGCGGTACTCCGTTGTTGGGTGATAATGGCGCGCGAGTGGCAGCTGAGACCCAGAATTCGAGGGAGGCGGAGGGCGACGCGCCGGCGAGGGAGTGCTGAGTGCGGCGAGGAAGATGGAGAACATGGCGCCGAGACCGCATGTTTCTGGGTGTCACGAAATGAACGATTTGAGAATTCGTAGAATGGGGAGAATGTGAATGAAAGTTGCGTGCTAATCATCATTTAATTTTGTGAGGATGCGGAGAACTTCGATAACCTCTCCGTCGGCGCCAGGCTATTGTCGACAGCGTTGAGGACTGCTATAGGAGAAAGGGCCGTTACAGGGAATATCATGAGAGGGTTTGTTGTTGGTAAGGAGGACATAATCATCAGATGGAGAGAATGGGACCAAGGCGCGTTCCGGGTCGTCCATGTCGAGGATGAGCTTGAGGATGAGCTCGATAAGTTCTGAAGATGAAAATTGAGGGTTAACGGGCCAAACTCCCTAAAAATTGGGTTATCAAGACAGATGCATGTAAAGTAGTCAAAATAGTTACTGACACGTTGTGAAGGCCTAAGTCAATTTCCACTGTTTTTTTGGGGGGATGATGGAGTGTTCGGAGCGTTTTAGAATGTGGCAATGGTCGAGTGTACAAGCTATCGAAGCGATGGCTCTGGTGCCAAGTTTGAGGACAGCGTCGAAAGACCAGCCGGCTTCTGAAGCAGCGCCGATATTGCCCGCCAACGCGTCTATTGACAACTGCAATCTTCGATCTGGCCAGACATCATCAAGAACAGGAAGAATATCCACGTTCTCAATTCCATCCGCACACGCCTGCTGACACGCAAAAAAAAAAAAGCAAGTTGTCGCGCGTATCTGCGGCTCGATGGTAAGCTTAAATACTTCACTACACAAAAGGAAAACAAAGAGAGACGCAACAGTTCGTAATGATCAAAATCGTCCCCTTGTTCGGCAACACCTTCACCGCCCCATAAACCTGACGTGCACTAGGACTAGCGAACACATCCCCACACACACTGGCGGAGAGTACGACGAAACCGGTCGATCCAGGTTCGTGGTCGGCGGAACCTCTACCGTAGATCTTGAACGTAACTTTTGAATCGTCATGGTCGGCGTTTGTAAATTATCACAGTCTTTATGGAGGGAATCGCAGAGAGGTTTGGTTGGGTTTTGACGAGACCGGTCAGGGACCGTAGAAGAGTCCAGTGGTCGGTGAAGGAGTGGTGGTCGCAAGGTGGTCGCATGTTTGGCGGTGTAATGTTACATAAGCAACATGGGAAAGCGGTCCGCAACATCCACTGCTACTTGAAAGCACCGAGAATCTACTCGATTTGATTGAACAACGGAGGAAAAGACAACTCGCACCCAAGGTGCTTTCGGTTACTATTTCACCGTCCGAGTTGGAGGGGACATTGGCGGAAGGGGCTACGGTGTCTTCAGCTCCATATTCACAACGTTCTTTCAACCACGATACGCGACATAGTGAGTGAAAGTTCTAGCCTGCGACGTTACATAACATGTGATTAGCCCCGACGACTCCGCACATTCCATCTCCACTTGCACGTACTGATGCTAGATCTCTCGTTGGCATCCAACCACCCACACGCTCGGAAGCAGTCTGTTCTCGATGGGCAGTTCTCACTTGATGTCTTGTCCCCAACAACGTCCGTCCCACCCTCGCCTTACACCCCTAACTCCTCAACATCCACATTTCCGTTGGCATTGGATCCAATAGCGGAGGGTACCCACTCGCCGTACACCTCAACCCCGGTTATTGGTTCGCCGACCATCGAGTTAGTTTCTTTTCCACATCATATTCCCACACCTACCTTCAACTCTGTTTACGCGGACCCACCTCCACGCCCACATAGCTATACCAACCACCGTCCGGCTCCCATCGGGTTAGGTCGACCCTCAAACCCGCTCAAACCATACCCACACCTCCTCCATCCACTCTCTGCTTTTGCAACTACATTCCCACCAAGTAACACAGAGTTAATCCTATACTCCTGTGCCCAGCTTACCGGCACAATCCCGATCACGTCAATTCCGGTGGCGCTTCTCGCTGCCGACCAGTCGTAGACGTTCAATGCTCTTCGCTCGGCCTTGCACAATCGTGCTGTGCTTGGGCGGAGGGAGCATGGACATCACTTTGACGTTAAATCCTCCATCGTCACCTGCGTTGTCACCTAAACCGCAGTACGACGAAAGACATAGCCGTTCATCATCTTTTTCAGTGGGTCTTCTTTCCATTCTTTCGCCTACCTCTTTCTTTTTTTTTTTTCCATTATGTTCGTTGGGCCTGTGGGCCTATGTCGAGCGTCGCCTATGTATGGATATCTACGTGTGGCTATAAAGTCCGTGTTTTAGCTAACCCCGACTGTGTTGGCCTCCTGTTGCCTACCTCTTTGGTCTCAAGCCCCAGCCCGAACTCGTGAGCCGGACCTTCCCGGTGGCGCTCAGCGTCGACCTCGAACACCCCATTATGCGGGAGATTTTCGAATGGCACTAGCAGGCCAAGTATATTGACGTTTGGAAATAGGACCGAGGATGTTGATCCTGAAGAACCTCTGCCAACTTATGAAATCCAACCAGCTGTGGATCTCTCTCTTGGACCAGAAGAGTCCCGTAGCTGTGGGTTTTTTCCCCCGCTCTCAGCTATTTTTTCGTAGTGACCAGCTGGTTAATATCAACCGTATTTGGTAGATAACTACACCATCAGGCTTCCGGAGAATCTGCCTCCAACGTTCAAAGACAAGTCGCTGAAGTTTTCGTATGAGCTCGTGGAGGGCACCTACCGAGGTGGATCCTCAGGCGGTGGGGGTATCAGCGCGAATAGCATCAGTCGTGTGATGAAGGTGCCGATTCGGGTGTACGACAATGTTTCTGGTATGTTTCTTTTCGGTATCACCGTGAGTCGGAGCTGATTTGAAACTTTATTTCAGTTAGACGTTCTTTGAAGCCATATGACCTGCTGTGCCCCGTTCATAAAAGGCAGCATGTTGGTATGCCCGGTGCGGAGGTGAAGAAGCGAGGGGGAATACGTTGAGTATACAGCGGGTACCTTCTGGTTCGTCTTTTTTGCTTTTCCTCTTATGTTGAATTTACTACAGTGACTTCTCAGCTTCACCCCCATTACGCTCTGCCAACACGCTGGAATCAATACGAGAATATGCACAAGCAATATTGACTTCTTTACTTCCACCCGTGACAAGCTCTTCCTCCTGCTATTGAGAGTCCTCCAAATGGTACTCTTACAACGACGTCCGTTGTCCATAAGGAAGTGGTTGGAAATGGGAAGCAAAGGATCACGAACTGAGAAGGGTTAAGAACGAGCGAGAAAGGGTTGACGAGGGTGGGGCTGACGGGGTGTCGTGAGGCAGTGGAAATTTTGACGAGGAATCCTAAGAAAAGTTCGTGCCGTGTTTTACTTTTGGTTTTTTTATTCTCATTTTTCATTAGCATCACTCAGTTCTCCAGGCCGCCGGCGAGGCGATTCAGGCGAAACGCTTGGGACCTCGGTTTACGATGCTCACAATTTTCTGCTGTGGCATTCGTTTTCTCTATCCGTGCGAGGACGGTGCTTGATGACGTATCTAAATTTCAAAGGGCTGTTGTGCTTTCATGGAGGCGGCGTGGTGTGCTTGATCTTCCTCATTTCGGTGATTATCTTGCTTCAAGAACCACTTTCCATCAGTGTGTCATCGCCAGGACCACAGGAAGGTGATAGGAGCCGTAGCTCCTCGCCAACGTTCCCTCGTCGGTCCACGGGCATAGCAATACCATCTCCATCTCCGGAGCGACGCATGCCTGCTCATTCAACTGCCCAGCAGAGCGCAGTAAGCACGAGTTTGCCATGTCAGCAACAGGCGACACAGATCCCGAGCATGAACCAACCAGCCTTCGTCTTCCCGAAGCTCTTATGATCCGCCAGCGCCCTCAGCTCCCCCAACACTCGTCCCGAAATCCCAAGTTGGCAAATTGAAGAAACCTGCCCCTAAGCGAAGGAAGAAGAATTTGTAGTGTTTCATTTGCCGAAAGCCTGCTCCATTGCATCATGTTTTATTTTGTTGTCGCTGTTCCCCAACCTGTCTGTCCATTACTTTCGTGTACTTGGAGTCTATGTTGTACATAGATATCTGCCCACTAATTTCAACTGTTTTCAATCGGTAATTGGGTCGTGAAGAAATGCTAAGCATCTTGCAATGGGAATGTCTAGTAGTGAATTATTGCCTCGATTATAATCATTCAGAAATGATTCTATTCCGTTGGTTTGTTGGAATAATTTCTCATCTTTTCATTACATAACCCGAATGCATTGCAAACCGACCAATTTTTCTGTGCCAATTGCGTAGCCTTGAGTTGTGAGGGCGTATCGCTACTAGTACTATCCCCGTAACCATTGCTGCCTATGCCAGGATTGAGGCAAGATTGAGGCGTTTATCTACACAGTACCCTTGCACACCTAGTCGAATTATTGACCCTTGCCCTGCTATTCCGGCGCTACATGGTATCCTCGACACACAAGTATTTTGGGTTCCAAACGATATGCATATAATTTGCCTTTTACCCGATGTTATGCATTAAGATCAGGATAGATGATCGTGCTGAGGACACTCTATTTCGGTTAGTGCACCAGACCTTGTTCTCTTGGATCTTCCGACATTCGCAGAAAGAACGAAAATCAGAATTGTAAACTACCTCGATACGCGAGCCTAGCTTGAGCCTAGCCTTCAAAAAGTACAAGGAGTAGATTACGTAAGCTCTGGGCCTCCAGTAGCGCCCACTTGGCGCCCACCTCAGCAGCTGCTTTTCGTATTTCTTCAGTCCAACGGTGGGGAGATGGTGCGAGAGCTGCGCATGGTACGATATTAATTCTCCTGTTAACGTGCCAAAGCCAGAAACCAAAAACGCTGAATGCACCAGGGATGGCCAGAAGAGCCAGCAAACGAGCCAACATAGTTGAAATGTCAATTTCTTTGCGGTTCAGGAAGACACAAATAACCAGTCGGCAACGTTGTAGAGGACAAGGACAAGTCAAATGTGCTACGAGTCTGCAGGCGTTCGAACTTTGGGAATCGGACGCCCATGATCATGATGATCAGTCGCACTTCAACCTTCGATGTCGATACCTTGTTACTGGTCTTTGTTCTCCAAATTTTTCGAATGCAAGACACTCACGCCGCCACCATAAAGTAGAATCCATGAAGCTACATTCCCTCTGTATCCCCGTCTTTCGCTTTCTTGTTTATTTACTCTCTTTTCACCTTCAGGTTCTTTCGTCGCCAGTCGATATTTTACAACTTCTCTCTTTTCATTCGTGACACATTCTTACAAGATCACTATGATTGTGGACTACTTAAAAGCTGCTGCATTCATCTTGCTTGCTCTTGCTGCGATACCGCTCCCTCTTATTGCCTTACTGGCACCGACTCAGGTCATTCCTTTTGACGGCGTTGCACTTTTGACGGTTACTAGTAAAGGGGTGGATGGACCTAGTGTCTTCATGGGATTGCTACGTACGTGATATCTTGAAATTTTTGAGAGAGGGTTATTGTTTACTATTGCACAACAAGGCTCCTGCTCGAAGATAAATAATGCAGCGGCAGCAGCGCATCCTGTCAACTGCACAAACATCTCCACTAATTCGCCAGTGTATAGTATGTAATCCACATCACGTCTTCCATTGAGCTCTCCCATCTAATTTGATGTCTGCCCATACCAGACTTCACTACCCTCCCAGACAGTGCTGCAAACCTCGTCCTTTCTGCACCAGCTGTTCCAACCCCAGTATTTATTATTGCTGCCATTTCATGTTCAATCATCTTCTTCATCGCCTTTACCTTGATTTTCTTCTTCCATAAGCCTGAGAAGGGTGGAACTGTATTGCGGAACCCAATGGTGCAACGGCTATCAGCATGGGTTGGATTCATTGGCTTTCTCATTGGTATGGTCTCATTCATTTTGTCTTAATACATGTTGTCTGAGTAAGAAATAGGGATTACCTCTTTCCTTGCCATTTGGATATGGTTTAGCAAGGCTGTGCAGGATTTCAATGCTGTCATCGCTACACAGGGAAAAGGTGGACCTCAAGCTCAACTTGGACCTGGATTCATATGTGAGTTCAGATGAACATTGACCTGCTGGATTTTTTCTGACTACCTTGGAATAGTGGCCTGGGTTGCATATGCATCCTATGCAGTTGTCCTCTTTGCTTCTTATGTGAAACTCAAAATGACAAAGTCTATACTGTCCCCCACATCTTTCCACCAGTGGAATGCAGTGGAATGGAAATCACAAATTTGGCAGGCACCACTGCCAAAATCCTATTTTCCTTGATCAAGAATGACTAGAATGGACCAGATTCCTTTGGAACAAAGATCAGAATATGCATTCCACCAGAATCACCACAGGAATAACTGGATTAGAACCCCATGATGTTTGTAATAAAATTTAATTGTAACAATAATTGTTTAATAGTAATCAATTATAAGCGCCTGTGAGGCTGTGAGTTGCCAAATTGAGTAACTGTGGTCAAATGATGGCATGGGCAAATTAAGCGGGCGAGCACGGAGGATTAGCAATAAAGGGATGCCGGCGGCGCCGAGACTGGCCGGACGTCCTATAAAATTAAATACATTGAGAGTGGGGGGTTTTTGGAGAGGTACAGCTTTACTCTACATGCACGTTTTGAACCACTGCAAAGAGGGAGTTGGGGGTGAGGAACAACAATTGATACGTAAGATGACAAAAAATTTGGAATGCAGATTACGAGGTAGAGAGAAGGGACATGAAAGACATGGAAGGGTGCTGACAAGATGAATAAGGACAGCCTCCCGCAGCGACCAGTTCAGGACGCGTTTTCTTCCATTCCTGCCTCGAATGTGGAGACCTTGAAGGCGCCAGTGCTTGGGTCTAACGCACCGGAAGCGACAGCAGTGTGCAAACTGTGGTCAAGTTTCTGGTGGAGAAAGGAGATCTCTTTTTGTTGGGAGACGGCATCCAGGTCTCCCATGTTGACGTCGCATCGGAGGTCAATGCTTTCGAGGAGGGCATGTTGCGCAGGAGAGGGCCCGATCAGGGGCAATTCTTCCCCAGGGGGGGAAACCAGCGTAGCAGGGGATTCACCAACAGGGGGTGTGGAGAAGGAGAAAATGTTGGGCTCCAGCTCACAGAGCTGGAAGCCATGAAGACAGGCGTCATGCTAGAGATCGAAGAGACAGGCATTTTTGGATGGGGTTGGAGACTCCTTCGCTTCGTCGTAGATCGGAATCAATGTGTAGCCGCCATCAGAATGGTGGGTGGCTGTGCAGGGGTCTACGCAGGGGGCATGGGCGCGGAGGCCATTGTCAACAGCGTTAAGGACGGCTAAAGGAAAAAGGGGCGTTAAAGGGAATATTAAAAGGGGTTAGGAGGGAGTACCTTTGGCACCGCTTGCACATGTCTCTCCACAGTCACCATCACCGACGATCTGGAGGAGGAAGGATTAACGGGAATACCAAACGCAAGTAGTAGTCAATGCGGACAGTATCCCAACACCCTGTGCACCATACTTCAATACCCGCTTAGACACATCAGGATCTACTACGAACGAAAGTAAATCAAATCAGATCAATCCTCCACAACATTTTTTTTTTAAAAACACCGCGCCTCGACATACCATAAACGCTTCAGGTGTCGAACCAATGATGCTGTTAGTGGACCACGCAGCGGAGGCATGTGGCGCGTCAATCAAAAAAGATGATTTGGTCCAGACGACACCGATTCGCAACGTTTGTCAAATTGAGCAGGGTGAGCGAAAACCCGATTGACTGAAAGAACCTATGAATGCGCCTACGAATATGCGAGGTGGCGTTTTCATGCCAAACTTGGTCGCTAAAATTCAATGGAATTTTTCAGAACGTAGGTGGTGTAAGGGGGATGGGAGAAAACTTAGTTGCAAGAGAGTTTCGTCAACGAATCATCAGATGGGTGGAATGGGACAAAGGCACGTTCCGGGTCGTCCAAGTCGAGAATGAGCTTGAAGAGCCGCTCGATAGGTTCTGGAGATGAAGGTTGAGGGTTAACGACCCAAACTCCCTAAAAATTGGGTCATCAAGACAGATGCATGTAAAACTGACAGATTCGTTGTGAAGGCCTATGCCAATTTCCACTGTTTTGAGGAGGGTGACGAAGTATTCAGAGCGTCCTGGAACGTGGCAATGGTCGAGTGTGCAAGCTATCGCTCCGATGACGGCTTGGCCAAGTTGAAGGATAGCATCGGAAGACCAGTCGGCTTCTGATGCAGAATCGATAATTTTGGAAACTTGAAATAAAAAATAAAAAATGATCAGAAGTTGAAAGAACGACGCAGCGGAGTCGCCAGGATGTCATACCGGATTGTGCCCGCCATCGCACGTCTACCAACACCACCGAAAATCAACGTGACTTTTGAGTCGTCATGGTCGGCATTTATCACGGTCTTGATATGACAGAGAGGTTGCCAACGGTCAAGGTTGGGTTGGGTAGGGTTGGGTATTGACGAGGCCGGTTAGGGAGGGTCGAGTAGTCGATGAAGAAGCGGTGATCGCCCATGCATGTAGTTTGAGTAACATAGGGGCGGAGCGGGCAATCATCCGGGAGGAGCCAATTTTGCGTGCGCTGACGTGTGACGGATATCGATGACATTTTGGCGTTGTTGTCACCTTCTCTTCGCTCCAACTTCGCTCATGCGCTCTGGTTCCACAAGAATTGATGTAATATTCTTTGTTCTTTCTCCCTTGTGACCCTCACGAGCGAAAAGTGGGTTTTCACCGAAACAGGTATGCGCGATGAAGCTTTTCTCTTCAGCATACACAATTCTCTTATCATATCATGGGGCTATCATCTCGGAAGACTGAGGCCTGTCGGCTATAATGTCAAACGACAACCTCAATAAGAATGTCCTGGAAGACAGTGGAAGCCTTGAGGTTGGCCAGGGGGAAGGGTCCGAGTCCGCAAGGACCCCTTCCAAGTCAACGCGCCCTCCCATTGTCTATTCGTCGCCTGGGGCATTCGCGAAGAGCTTCGGTGCGAGGTGGAGGAGCATTTGGACCCGCCAGTTCATCCTTGCGCTTGTTGCCGGCCAGGTTGTCTCTTTATGCATTACCTGTACGAACGTAACGACTACGGAACTTGTCAATCGCGGATGGACGTTATCCACCACGCAAGGCTCCTTCCTGTGGGTAAAATTTCATTGGTCTGATCGTGATCGGGGGCCCTTCATTGATACTGACGTGTTTTTGGCTAGATACTTCACGTTGTTTATTGTATACACACCTTACACCATATCCCAATGTGCGTGAGCT